>Ga0115556_1000363_pt1 | contig 29543 bp, 14 predicted proteins | sample COGITO_mtgs_1104_5_FD_87282 | JGI IMG/M metagenome (GOLD analysis project Ga0115556, IMG submission 87282) | Pelagic marine microbial communities from North Sea - COGITO_mtgs_110414 | ecosystem: Environmental > Aquatic > Marine > Epipelagic | place: Germany:Helgoland, sampling site Kabeltonne... | reverse complement strand
GTGCGTGTGTGTGTGTGTGTGTGTGTGTGTGTGTGTGTGTGTGTGTGTTAGATAGTTTGTTTGTGTGTGTGTGTTATATGCGTGGTTTCTCACTTACGAGAGGGCTGCCTCCCTAGCACTGGTGTGCAAAGTTGACTCTTCACATTGAGCACTTGTGGGCTCAACTTTGTTCATGTTCAATGACACCATGTTCTTGTTCAGTGTTACCATTCTTTTCAATTTAATTGGATTATGTGTTCGAAGTGTTCCGGATGCTTCTTCAACTGCTTCCAGTTCAGATGACACGATCGAGAAAAGTGAGTCACGCATCACTTCATTAAGTTTCCTTGCCGTAAGTGGATTGTGAATTGGGTGGCTCCTGTGATCTCGAACCTACGCTTTTCGCTGTTGTTTTTTTTTGTTACAAAAGCCAGATTTTGCAAAGGTGACAACATCGGACAGGGAATCTGGCGTCTGGCGTTCGCTTCAAGTCACCAGGTTTCATCGATTCGAATCAAAATAAGCGGGAATTTCCTACCTGGGTAAAATTAATTCCATATTTTTTTCTGAGTGTTCAATTATAAACAGTCAAATTATTTTTCTTTTATACCTTACGCTCTTCTAAGACTTGCTAGTGTCGACTTCATTGAGTCGGCAGTAATGCTGTAGCTGCTATTGCCGGTGCTTGCGCCACCTCCCGATGATTCGCCGACTAGGCCACCACTCAGTCCAAGCGCTTCTAGCTTCTCGTTCATCTCCTTGCTCTTCATACCCTTCAAGCCCATGACGACAACAAGCTCCTTCCCATCAGCTTCGGGAAAATTCGTTTTGAAGACGTCAACCAAAAGTTCGGACGGAGTTGAAATTAGCTTGAGTAGCATTTCTATCTTGCCAAAGTCGACGGTAACTTGCTTGGTGAACATTGAAGACGTGATCGCTCCAGGATTACCTAAGACGGGTAGCTTTAATGTGAGGGTTCGGAGAGCGGTGATGTCAAGCAGGAGCTGTTGGGCCCCAGTTTCAGTGATCCGCCGCTGTTTGAGGATAACATTGTGGAGCTGGTTGATGAAGCTGGTGGCGAACTTGTCACAGAAGTTGCGAAAGTAGGAAGACGGAATCAGCTTCACGATTGCCGTAACGAACGGCTGTATCTCGTTTGTGATGGTCTGAACGTATTTGCTCTCTTCTCCGACCATATCAAAATCACCCCATCTCACCGCATTCAGCTCCTTCCAAGCCCCGGCTCCTTCCAAGCGCTGTTGTAGCCCACTGATCAGCACCTTCAGACACAAAGCGGTCAAATCATTGTACTCATCCTGCACTTCGCTTAAATCGACTTTGTCCTCGAAGCTTTTGTCAATTTTTTCCTGGATAATTTCCTGCAGCGTTTCGATTGTCTTGTCGCAGTATTCATTCGTGTCGATCACGTGACAGATGGCGATCTCGCCGCCGGGAGGAACCTTGTAAATTTGTTCTTTGTTGCCGCTGTCTAATCGCGTGCCCTCTTTGGCGGTGCTGTTGGTCATCAGCGACAAGCCTCCGCTGCTTCCCATGGGACTGGGAAGTTTTTTTGCCAGCAACTTGCAGTAACCGGACAGACTTGCTTTCATAACTTCGTACAGAGAGAAAAATGTAGAGCCGGTCGTGAGAGCAGTACAGCGTTTGATGCTATTATTCAGGTAGACGAAAAGATGGATGGAGCTCGTCAGGACGGGAAAACCCCCTCTGTTGTCTACGGCCTCGCCCGTGACGACGGAAGCCAGCTGTTCGTCGATGTTTGTTCGCTCTAGGTTGAGATAAGGCTGCATAAACGGCTCGAAAACGACGGAAAGCATGCCGATTGTCGATGTTCCGCCGCCATCTTCGTCGTTGTCTGTACTATTTGAATTAGAAGACGTGGTTGTTTTCTTGCCCCCCCCGTTGTTGCGCGCCGCTCGAGCGTATTTCAGTTTGATCCCCTCGGCGCTTTTGGGGTCCACGACGTTACCGTCGTCGTCAAAATGACCTCCTCCCCCAGCACCCCCAGCACCCCCAGCTCCCCCAGCACCACCGGAACTTGACCCCACGCCGGCTGCTATCTCTTCTCGCTCAAGACGCTGAGCCATCTCTTTCTCAAAGAGAACGCTCTTTTGGAGTGCCTGAAGCAGTGTCGTTACGTTTGCAGCGTCGGCCTCCCCCGCGCTCAGAATAGTCTTCACATGCGCACGCGTTTGTTTGAGGAACAGAAAGCACATCCGCCGAGGCAACAACCAGCTTGCGGGGAAAACATCGCCGAACTGCTCATTCACTGACTTGAGCAGGCGACGAAACCAGGCGAAGCGACGATCGACGGCATCAAGCCCAGCGGCATCGCCGGACGAAAAAGTCCTGCCGTAGCTGCGTAGCTGGCCGGTGCAGAACTCCTCAATCTGTTTTCTCTTGGCCCTGCCGCCCAGCGCCTCCACGACGAGACAAGCTTCGCCCAAACTTGTAAAGCCGCCTCCCGTTGTGCCCTCCAAATTGAAGTTGCCTGGCTCGGCAGAGGAGGACGCCAGCTCACCGATTTCCCTGAACCGCTCAAATATTTCACGCTCGAGGCTATTTCGCACCTTGTCCACTGTGTTCTTTATCTCGGCAATTTTAGGCACGCCCTTGAACTCACTGAAGTTGCTGAGTAACCCGTCAACTGCGTTGAGAAGATTTGCCGCCTCCTTGTACTGTTGTTTCGACGATGCAACTTCAAGTTGCTCGACGGCCGAAACGAGCATGTGTAGTCGCTTCAGCCCGGTTATTGTGGTCATCAGGTGTTTTTTCGCGTAGTCCAGCTGCTTTATATCGCTACAGATCTTCTTGACCATTTTTTCACTGTGAGAAGACAGCTTTTTTATGCTCTTGATTTTGCCATTGAGGGAGTGAATGGCTGACACAGTAGAGGTTATCGTAGTCGCAACGTCTCCTCCCTCCACAGCCTCCGCCGAAATACTGTCCTTGATACCCTTCTCTAGCGTTCCAATTGCTTCCGTCAAGTTTTGTGAGAATTCATCAAGCCCAACAAGAGACTCCTCGGTGGGGAAAATGGAATTCAGGTAGGTGACTGCAGAGAATGTTGGCGGCGCCGTCTTCAGGTTAGCGAGCGTCTTGACGGGAGGGACAGAAGGGTTGGAAATCGGCCTGGTGGAGGATACAGAGGTGGTAGACGACCCATTCGGAGGAGCAGATGTAGATGAAGGAGGAGGCATTCTGACCCGGTCACACTTGTACAATACAAAACTAACGTTCAGACGCGGCTACGTATACCAATACCCGTATCCTATCCTCCGTGTAGAGCTACAACGTAAAACCAATGACAACCAAAATTTTTCTACTCACCCCCGTCCTCCTCCCCAAATCTTTATGGAAATCTACCCCCGTAGGTTAATTGAGGGAATTTAATTTGCGCGCCACTCATCCCCCCGAAAGTATTAAAGCCCATCGATTTCATAAACTAATCCGTTGACAGACCTTCAATCCAAAAAAGCTCTGCTCTCACACCACTCCATACCCTTTCCCATTCCCCCTGCTACCTCTGCCAATGGTTTTGCTCACAGCTGTGCTGCTGCTGCCGTTTGCCACGTCATTTTTCGCGCCGGCGAATATTCCTCTGCGTATTGCACTTCGGCCTTTAAGGGCAACAAGCACAGAAAAAGAGGCTGAGCTTGCTGAGGTCAGAAATTATTTCAACTCTGAAGGGTTTAATGTGAGTACAATTCGAGGAGTTTCCTGTTATATAGGTACATAGGTCTGCATCTGCCCTACTTTTCCAACCACCCACCCACCCGTCCTTCTATCCATCCATCCATCCATCCATCCATCCATCCATCCTCCCATCACACCTCTTTTGTTGTGTGTTTTTTTTTTCTCTCCTTCTCCCCTTCTCTTTCACTAACACAATACACAAAATGCAGAGGTGGAACAAAATCTACAGTGAGAGCGATGATGTTAATGGCGTTCAGATGGACATTCGAGACGGCCACGGACAGACAATTGAAAAGATCTTAAAGTGGGTGAAGGCAGATGATGAACCTATAGCTGGTAAAACTGTCTGTGATCTGGGATGCGGTGTAGGGAGCCTAGCGATTCCCCTCGCCTCGATGGGTGCAAAATTAATCGGCAGTGATATCAGCAAGGCAATGGTAGAAGAGGCAGAACGCCGTGCAATTCAATGCGGTGTTGGGGACACCTGTGAGTTCAGTACGAGTGATCTCGAGAGCGTGAGTGGAAAGTACGACACGGTGTGTTGTGTCGATGTAGCGATTCACTACCCCACAGAACAATTCCGAGGGATGATCGGCCATTTGTGCTCCCTCACAGACGACCGCCTCATCTTCTCCTTTGCTCCCAAGACCTGGTTTTACGTGGCTTTGAAAAAATTTGGTGAGCTCTTTCCTGGTCCGTCCAAAACAACGCGCGCATATCTCCATGAGGAGAGCGTAGTTGAGGAGGAATTGGCTAAGCAGGGGTTTGAGATCAAGCGTAGGGAGTTTACCGGCACAAATTTTTATTTCTCGACACTCTATGAAGCCATAAAGAAGTGAGGACAAAAGTGAGGACAATAAGGAAGGGGGGAAGAAGATATCAGGAGATCCGTTGTGCGCTATTCCAGCATACGGCTCCGCGGCAGAGGGTGAAAGTAGTAGTTTAATTGGCTTTGAGTTTAATTGATTGGCTTTTGACACAGAACATGACAGCATTTTTAATTACTCTCTTCTACCGTCAATGTCGTTGCAGAACAGACCCATTGTAGCTGCCGGTCTTTCGTTGCTGGAACGGCGCGATTTGCCCTGAAGACGCATACTGGGCATCTCCGAACAGCCCTAGAACCAAACTCAGAAAAGAAGAGGAGAGAATGACCGGTCCGTCAAGAGGAGCACATGTTACAGGCAGGTATGGAGGATCGGTCAAAAGAGCGAACCTGAAGGATCTCCAAAATCCGAATATCGCGACAATGCCATTTCGCGACAATGATGCAATAACTTTCAAACTTAGCTTGAGCCTAAGTTGTGCAGGAACGGGGGGGGGGGGTCCCTTAAAAAATTTTGACCCCGGAAAATCCAGTCGCTCGATTTCACTCCTCTAAAGTAAGTCCACTTAATTTTATTATCCCCAGCCCTCTGTGAATACTTGAAGGTCGTGTTTATCCAGTCATTTTCCCGAAGTAGTCCTGGAGCAGCTCGTGCACAGCGGATGGCTCGTACACAACGTGCCAAATTGCAGGCACTTGCGCGAGGGTTGTGGCTCTTTGACCAGTTGCGATCCAATTCATCGAAAACGAAGCGTGTGTTGTTACTGTCTTGCCACGCTCTGTCTTCTCCTGCCCTTTTCCTGTCCCTCTTGCCTGTGCTTGAGCCAACTGCCTGACGAGATGCTGCTGGCGGGGAATCTCCGTACTTGATTGTTCAAAGCTCGAGGGATTTCCATGTTGTTGTTGCTCGCTTCTCCTTCTCGGGCGACCCGGTTTCAAGCTCGTCGATCATAGTACTGACTCTACAATGGCCCAAACGACTAACACGACGTTGCACCTCCCTTGAAAATCACCTCACTTGCCCAGTAACAAATTTCGTGATGTATTCCACTACCAAGAAAAACCCCGTCTTGCTCGCCCCCTCGGCGACCAACTGGGACCGCTTTGACCTCAGTTACTATTTGAAGGGAGGTTTGGCTGGAGGTATCTGCTGCAGTATCACTCACGGAGCCTTGACCCCTGTTGATGTGGTCAAGACTCGTATCCAGCTTGACCCTGCCAAGTACAACAAGGGCTTGGTCGGTGGATTCAAGCAGATCATCGGTGAGGAGGGAGCCGGAGCTCTCCTCACTGGCCTTGGCGCCACCTGCGGGGGATACTTCATCCAGGGTTTCTTCAAGTTTGGCGGAGTCGAGTTTTTCAAGATCAATGCCGCCAGGAGTCTCGGAGAGGAGAAGGCTTGGGAGATGAAGACCCCTATTTACCTTGGATCCGCTGCCGCTGCTGAGACCATCGCTGACATCTTCCTCTGCCCTCTTGAGGCTGTCCGAATTCGCTCCGTCTCTGACCCTAACTTCTGCAGCGGATTGGCTGACGGCTTCGGTAAAATGCTTGCCCAGGATGGAGTTGGTGGATTTTACGCTGGTTTTGGCCCCATCCTTTTCAAGCAGGTCCCCTACACCATGGCCAAATTCGCTGTTCAGGGAGCCGCTGCTGACGCCATCTACAACTCCATGGGATCTTCTCCCGACCAGCTTGGCAAGGGTGGCAACCTTGGTGTCTCTCTGGGATCTGGTGTTATTGCCGGAGTTGCCGCCGCCATCATCTCCCACCCTGCTGATACCCTCCTCTCCATGGTCAACAAGGCTGGAGCTGGTGGAACTGGCAGCACTGCTAGCCGTCTTATGAACATTGCTAAGGAGGTCGGTCCCGTCAAGCTCTGCACCAATGGTCTTGCCCCCCGTTGCGTTATGATTGGATCTCTTACGGCTGGACAGTTCGGAATCTTCGACACTGTTATGTCAGCGCTTGGTGCTTCCAAGTTCCACTTCCACGACCCCACCAAGTAAATATAGCAGTAAAAATAGGATGTTGTTATTGGTGACCGAAATGTTTGAACGTTTTATGGTCGAGTTTCATTTTTATAATGTTTTTTGGTGGTTTGGTGTGTTGTGTGTTTGATGTGGTGGTAAGCGCGTTGGCATATTTTGTGTTGGCCACCAACGAGGCAGGGCAACCGATGAGGAAACCGATGAGGAAACCGATGAGGAAACCGATGAGGCAACCCATCACAATATTGAAAGTTCATCCCAGAACAAAAATTGTCATCTAATTGCATTATTACTCAAACTCTTCACGCTCTCGGCGACGCGCTTCTTCGTTAAAGTGAGAGTTTCCTTTTTATAATCATCGAAAGAGCCACGAAATCTTTTGCAGACACCCTCACCCACAACCCAGAGCTCCTCTACTGTGGCCTGTATAAAGTACTGGTCATGAGAAACAACCACGAGGCCCCCGCGAAACTCGCTGACGGCAGAAATGAGCGCGTCGATTGACTCCATATCAAGGTGATTCGTCGGCTCGTCCATAATGATGATGTGCGGCCTCCGAAAGCAGAGCGCAGCGAATGCGACCCTACTCTTCTGCCCACCAGAAAGCATCATCATGGGTTTCACTGCGTCAACACCTTGGATCTGAAACCGCCCTAACCAGCTACGCATCTCCTGATCTGTCGCGTGCTCGAACTGCTGCAGCAAGTTTTCTACGCATGACAGCGTTAGGTCAAATTTGTCGGCGGAATGCTGCGTGAAATATGCAGTACGCAGGTTGCCGTTCCGAATAATGTCGCCCCGAATGCATCGCAGCTTCCCCTCCACCAGGTTTAACAATGTACTTTTTCCGGCCCCGTTGGGCCCTAAAATTCCAATTTTGCTACTCAAGTCGATTCCGAAGTTCACTTTCCTCAATAATCTCTGGTCCTTGGGCTTTTCAGAATCATAGTCAAAATCCACATCGTTTATGGCAATCACTGGCCGACCGAGGGGAGGGGGGTTTTCGATGCTGAACCGCCACAGAGTCTCGATCTCCACGTCGTCCGGTGCTTCCAAGTCCATCTTCTCTACGGCCTTGATGCGGCTCTGAACCAGACTAGCCCTCTTAGCATTGAATCTGAATTTTTCGATGAATTCCATCATGTCAGCGCGCTTGTCTTTGTATGCCTCGTATACGCGCTTTTGGTTCTTGAGTGCTTCACTCGATGTTTTCACATACGTGTCGTAGTTCCCCTTGAAATAATTCAGCTTGAGGTTCTTGAATTCAATTATGTCCGTTGTAACGCTGTTTAGAAAGCCGCGGTCATGAGACACCACCACGAGCGAGTGCTTATAACCGAGGAGGTACGATTCAAGCCACAATACAGCTTCAAGATCAAGATGGTTTGTCGGCTCATCCAGCATCAGGATATCGGGTTCGATAAAAAGCGATGCGGCGAGGGAGACGCGCATTCTCCATCCACCACTGAGAGCGCTGGTCGGCCCGCTCTGCATCTCCGGTGTAAATTGCAAGCCAGACAGAATCATGGCAGCTCTCGCCTCCGCACCGTTGCCCCCAATTATCTCGAGGCGAGCGTAAATTTCGTCGAGCCTTTTTAGGTCTTCGTTGAACTTTTCGTTGTCACCTTTCGTCACGTCATCGACCTTCATTTTTGCCTGCAGCTGAGCTCGCCGAAGCGCCAACTTCTTTTCACCTCCCTCACCCCCGCCTCCCTCTTCGACTTGACCTCTGCCCCCCTCATCACCCCCCATATCCAAGCGACTCGATATCTCTTTTTCTTCCGCAATCAGCATATTTCTCTCTACGTCTGCCTCTAACACTGTGTCAATGACACTCTGATTTGTTCCCTTGATTTCCTGGCGAACATGGAGCACACGATGGTGCCGAGGGAAGCCCTCAATTTCAAACGCAGCTATCGCTTTAAGAAGCGTAGTCTTACCGATGCCATTCTTTCCTACCAAACCATATCGCCGCTGGTAAGTGAATTTCACATCCGCAGAGTCAAGCAGCTGCTTTCCGCTGTCCAGCGACAGCGAGACATTCTGCACTTGAACGTCCCTCTCCCGATTCTTGCTGTACACTGGTAGTACCATTGCCGCCACTTTCCCGCTGTTTTGTGCCTCTTCCTCTTCAATAATTCTCATCTTGGCGTCGTAGGCTCTCCTCTCCAGCTCAGCCGCTTGCTTGGCCTTGCGTCTGTCCCGTGCACTTTCAGCTGCAAACGCCTCTCGCTCCTCGTTGGTCTTCTCTCTATAATCACTCCCCCACAGGAAGGCGTTCTGGAGCTCTTCCTCCTCCGTGATTTTTGCTTCGCCAATGACAAGTCCCGTTCTCAGCAAAGATGTAGTTTCGCTATTCTCAGTTGCGGCAGATTCAAATTGTGGACTCCCCTCTCCTTCGCCCCCATTCTCAGTCACCAATGCTGCAACCAAAACATCTACGACATCATTTGATATTTCTAGGTCTTCTGCAAATGGCTCGAGCGTTTCCCTTATGACGCTGTGCAATTTCAGATCAGCCTCATCGAGAGCATTGAGCATCGAGAATATGTAGTCCACCATGTCGGGGTCCACAGATGGGAGGGTTTTAGAAAGGATGGAGTCCATCGCTTTCGGCAGATATCGAGCAATGTGATCCGAGACCTCCTTCGATTTTTTCACAGGCAGGTTTAGGCAGGTTTGAGGGCAACCTTTTGTCCCTTTATCTCTTCAAATACTTAATGCGGTATTAAAACATCGGTGAACATCGAATTCACGAACACATCGACAAATTTTTACCTCTCGCCCAACTCTCTCTTTTATCACTTACGCAAACAGCAGCTACCGAAAGTCGAGAAACGTGTACTGTTGTTGTTGTTCTTTTCCCTTCATTTTTTACCTCTAGTGCACGAGCACAATACCTATTGGGATATTTGTCTGAGTCGTGAACTTTCTCGACGTCTTTTTTCCCTGTTCAATTTGCTGTCACCTTGCTCGTCTTGAGACTTGGGCCTCTTCGAACCAATTGCACTGAATTCTCGATATTTTCGGCCCATTTCAACTTGAAACCTTCTCTTAAAGGCAGTGTTGTTTCAACATGTTGTTCTCGTTCATCATGCTGCTCCTACTCACCTCATCTGTCCTACCCTACTCGGTTCTACTTACTCGCGAGGCCGGTAAAAACGAAAATTTGCGCGATAAGATAACAGCGTTGCGCCCTGCGACGAAAATAATCGAGCTCCCTGTTGTCAAGACCCTGGAAGTTACAGGTGGTGTTGAGAAGGTCCGTGAAATTTTGGCAGCTGGGGGTGTTGACCTCGTAACAATCACGTCCCCAGAAGCTGCTGCGAAATTTATCGATGCGGCTGTCGACTGTCCCGTCAAACTTCCCTCGATTGCTTCTGTCGGGTCCGGGACGTCAGAAATCCTACAGAAGAACAATCTGCGAGTTGATTTTGTGCCATCGAAGGCGATGGGCAAGACACTCGGGGACGAGCTTCCCATTCCAACGAATGTAATGGGAATCAAGAAGGTTGATCCAACTGTTCTGTACCCTTGTTCTTCGTTGGCTCAAGATACACTCCAAAAAGCGCTTGAGACGCGTGGCTTCCGAGTGGAGCGTGTTGAAACCTACTCGACTCAGCGGAATGAGTGGGGGGAAAGTGAGAAAAGTGCGCTACCGAGCGATGACAACGATCTTGTCGTGACTTTCGCGTCCCCATCGTCGGTCAAGAATTTTCTGCTCAACCACCCCTCTGCTACCCGGCCTAAGGCGGTGTGCATTGGGGAAACAAGCGGGAAGTGCTGTGTTGAGAACGGCTGGGTCGAGGGTGTTGATGTGTTCTGGCCTGGTAAACCGGGGGTTGATGCGTGGGGCCAACTGGTGTGCGATGTCATCGATGGGAGATCGACGCAGACGATCGGAGCGGCGACAGAAACGACGCAAGCTGGACAAAGCGAGAAGAAGAGGAAGAATGCCAAGGAAGTGAAAAAAACTTCCCCCCCACCACAATCCCCGCCTTTTGATCTTCCCTCGCTAATTCGGCAAGTAAAGGCGAGTGTCCTTCTCGCTCAAGCTGAAGGCATTGCCCGACAGGAAATACGAACGCCGCTGCCGAGGAGTAAGGGGGCCAGAGACCTCGGGAGGCTCTACGAAGGGCGAACTGACGGGTATGATACAGAGCTTGTTCCCACCGATGAAACCTGGCAAGGCGGGATCATGCAATTGTATCGAGCCGCTACTCCGGTTGTCAATGAGATTTTAAGGGCCATCAGCGACGACGTAGGCGGTATTCCCGTTCAAGTGGAAGAGGACAGATCGATAGATGAGAGTGGTGTTGACGGCGTGGGTGTTTTTAAAACAGCATGCGACCCTGAGGACGAAGTCTGTGCTGTCCTGCAGCCAACCCAGGAGGTCCTACCCACTATAATCCAACTGTCCGAGTCAGTTGTGAACGAAGATCAGCTCCTCCTGCTTTTTAATCCACAGTGGCGAAATGTCGACGATGCACTCGACAGCGCCAGCAAATCTGGAGGGTTATTTGGGGGCTTGGCATCGATCCTGGGGGGTAAGGGGAAAACCCTTGAGAAGTTAGACGAATTGGGGTTCGAGCTGACGTACTGTTTGGACGGCTACGTGTGCAAGGGTAACGATGTCTGGCTGCTCAAAACATTCATGCAGGACTGGCGTGTCTTTGCTGAGACGGGTGACGGCTCGGACTACATTTTCGTGGGAACGAAGGCGACACGACCGAATTACCAAGATGTTGAAGAGATGTTAACCGAGAATGGAATTAAGGAAAAGTTTGCTCGGGACATCGGACTATAAAATGAACGCAGAACCAACTTGGATTTTGGACCCATTGAGTTTTTATCCAAGTTCATCGAGAGAGTAGTGAAAAAATAAAGGAATGCAGCGTTTTAAGAAAAAATGTCATCCTCGTTGTCTTCTTTTTTACTACTTCCGTCACTTGCTCCCCCACTACCCCCGGCACTAGAATTGTCATCATCGTCGTCGTCATCATCATAATCGTCATCCTCGATTTCCACTTCCATGTCGTCCAGAGGTGTGGCATCAACGTCCATATACTCTCCATAGAGCTCGATTTCTTCGCGTCGCTCCCTCTCCTTGCCTCGCCTGATCATCTCGTCAATCGCCCAACTGCCGCAAACGACGACCAAAAAGAGACTGACAGCAAGTACAGGCAGAATCAGTTTAAGGTGAATCTGAAAGTAGGTCTTGATCCTGAGAAGGTAAGATGTACTCGAGGATGTAACTGGAGGAGGGGGCGTAATCGTTGAGACGTATGTCTCCTCAAACATATCGAAGGTAGTCCCCTTCCACATCCACTTTTTCAAATATCGACGCATAAAACTCTGGTCCAAAGAGGAAATACTTGGCGAAGATGCAGTTGGCACGGCAACGGGGGAAGCTGAGGCCACAGACGGAGCAATAAAAGTGGCAGCGGCAGGTATAAACCTCGAAAGCCGATGAATCCGCCGGTTATAGCCGCCTCCGAGCCCGTAGCTATCGTTACTGGGCAATTTGTTGTCATCGACGGCAGAAGGCCGCAAACAGTCAGTGAGTCGGCCTCTAAGGGGGGCGAGAGGGGACCATGATAGAGACAGTTCAGTGAGCGTAAATAGCAGGAAGAGGGAAAACCGCAGTGACTCCATGAGATACGAAATGGGGGGGGGGGTAAGAGGATAAGAGTGGATATGGGCAAAGAGGGGAAACGATCTCAGTGCACACAACAAAGGCTGTTGTTACAAAATAGGTTTGGAACGCGTGTGCGCTTATTAGGTTCTTCGAAAGGTGCTCTAGAAGGCTAGATGAATCGAAATTATAAGGGTGCTCTTCGCTCAATTTTTTCGATATGAACGAACCCATGGGAAGACAGACGTGGCACTCCACAGAAGAAGAAACCCGACAATTTGAACTCGATCGGTCCCCTCTTGTGTGGTACTTCTACTAGCTAGTTGAAAACTTTGCACCTGCGACCTTTGCTGCCTCAGAGACGGCACAAGAACAAACCTAGACGCAGCAGAGCTGAAAGGGCTGCATCTGCTTAACAGCGACGTCGCGGACCTTCCGTTGCATATAGGCTAGGAAAAGAAGGAAAGACGTAAAAGCGCAGAACTGCGAACGTAGTAGAACAACTTTGACCATCAACCGTCAGTCACATTGGCAACATGTTTCTCTGTCGATCCACCCACTTCCTTAGGACTACGTGTTTTTCGACGCGGAATTGCGTGGAGTGCTGCGCAATGCGGCGTTATCGCACCACCAACGCCTATGATCCCCCCTCCAATTCCCAACCGAAATGTGGGCCAAAGCTGTATGATACCCACATCCCCACTACGCAAGCACAGAAAGTGTCTCTATTTTTAACCTCCTCTTTCAGTGCATTTCTAGACCCCTCGCGCGCAGACGCTGTTGCCGCTGTTGGTGACGTTTCCTCCTCTTACCAACTTCGAAGCCTACATGAAATGATGTGCTCAACAGAATCAGGACAGCGCGTTCTTCGCGAGCGCCCAGTTCTTCACGACCAACGCTTTGACCTCGAGGCCCTGCGTGGCTTGGCCCCGAACACTTTCGGCCACGCGTACGCTAAATTCATGCAGAACCATCACTTTGACCCCTCCTCGCGCCCGAATGTTCGTTATGTGGACGATCCTGACTATGCTTATGTCATGTTGCGTTACAGGGAATCGCACGATTTCTACCACGTCCTCACCGGTCTGCCCCCCTCTGTAGAGGGAGAGATGGCTTTGAAATTGATCGAGTGGGGTTGGAGCGGCCTGCCTGTTGCGGGACTGAGCGGCGTCTTCGGCGGTGTCAGAGAAGTTGGAGAAGAGGGGAGAAGATTCGAAAGGTGAGGAAAGCATTCTCAAATGAATAATGGCTTTTATGGCATGCCCCAAGTCAAGTCTGGATGCCGATCAATGACATTACGTGCTTTTCGTGCCACTCACACGCCTCGTACTTGAATCTCAGACTTTATAAACCTTTCGCTCTCGAATGCGGTAGAACTGCAGTGGGGGCAGAATGGATTGGCGGCTATTGGGAAGAACAGTTCGAAGTAGATTTAGAGGTGCTGAGAAAGAAAGTGGGTGTGGCTATTGGCGGAGTTGAGGGTTGGGAGAGGAGGGGGTTGAGAGAGGAGGGGGGAGGTATCAAATAATTAAAACACAATTAAGTGTCGAGATTGGATAAGTAGCGAGAGCGGATAAAGCAATGAATGGAGGGAAAAAGTTGATTTTTGTACAGCAGCAATGGGCTCGCTCAACCATCTCTTATCAGGTATTCGAAAATTTGCATTAGTATTACATTATCGTCTCACTGTCAAGTTGGTTTAGCTTTATCCGCTCGTTCGTATCATTTTACTATTCTTTTAGGCTGCTGCTGATGAACAGGGGTCCGAGAACAAGAATTGTTGTGCTGAGTAACTTAATTACAACATGCAAGGACGGTCCAGCAGTGTCCTTAAAGGGATCACCGACTGTGTCCCCTGTGACTGCGGCCTTATGAGCTTCGCTGTTCTTCCCTCCGAAGTTTCCGAGCTCGACGTACTTTTTGGCGTTGTCCCACGCTCCCCCCGTGGTGTCGAGGAAGAGAGCCATAAGGATTCCTGTGACAGTGCCAAACATCAAGTAGCTAGCGAGAACCTCTGCACCCAACAATGGTCGGTCGGTGTATTCCCCAACAAAGCGGAAAACTAATCCAACGGCGACCGGCGTCAGCACACAAATGCAGCCTGGGTATCGCATCTCCTCTAATGCGGCCTTGGTGACCAAACTGACGCAAGTCTTATAGTCAGGCTTCGCCTTGTATAGCATGATGTCAGGGTTTTCTCTGAACTGCCTTCGCACCTCCAAGACGACTTGGTGTGCTGTCCGTCCAACAGCGCTTATGGCCAGACCCGTGAAGTAGAAGATGATCATAGAACCGATCAATCCGCCTATGAGGACCTCTGGGACGGCGATGTCGACCACTTTGAACTCTCTGCCTGCAAATGCACTGAACTCGTCCATGAAGGCCCCAAAGAGAAGGAAACAGGCCATCGCGGCAGATCCGATGCTGTACCCTTTGGTTACTGCTTTCGTGACGTTTCCAGCCGCATCGAGGCGGTCCGTGGCGTCTCTAACGTGCTCCGGCTGCATGCTCATCTCGGCAATTCCTCCAGCGTTGTCAGCGATGGGGCCGTAGTTATTCATGCTCAAAATGTAGCAAGCAGTGCTGAGCATACCCATAGTCGCTACGGCGGTACCAAACAAGCCTGCATTGTGGCCATCTCCTATGCCAGTGGTCCTCCCAAGGTGATACGCGGACAAAACAGCAACACTAACGATCAAAGTCGGTATGGCTGTGGCCTTCATTCCGACACTCACACCGACGATGATATTGGTTCCATGGCCAGTTGTCGACGCCTCAGCTATGCTCCTGACGGGTGAAAACTCGTAGTCAGTGTAGTACTGCGTCGAGAGCACGATGCCATAAGCGCACCCCATACCCGTCAGCCCACAGAGGAAGAACTTGAACCATGCTCCATCATACCCCGGAACAGATAGCAACCACCAAGTAATGATGAAGAAGCCTACGATCGAGAGACCGACGGCGGCCCTGTAGCCTTTTTGTAACTGGTGCATTGGGTTCATGTCGGGCCTATCAAGACCGCCAACGAAGACGATTCCGGCCGAAGAAACAATGATGTCCATCCCATGCACGACCAGAGGGAAGAAGAGGAACTTGGTCAACACAGTGCCTTCGAGGCCGGCCTCAGAGCAAAGGGTAGAGGCAAGAATCATTGCTCCAATGATTTCGGCCGCAACAGACTCAAAAACATCCGCAGACGACCCAACACAATCGCCAACCATATCGCCAACAAGGTCTGCAATAACTGCCGGGTTACGCGGATCATCCTCAGGAATGCTCTGCTCCACCTTCCCTACCAAGTCAGCTCCAACGTCCGCAGCCTTGGTATAAATTCCTCCTCCTAGCTGCATAAATAGCGCGACGAACGATGCGCCGAAGCCGTAACCTACCATGAGCATCGGAACATCGCCAGTACTGATGCTCCCGTTTGTCATGTAAAGCAGGCAAAACAAGAGAGTGACACCAAATACACAAAGCGTAATGTTCAAAACGGCAGAGAAAGCCCCGCCGCGAAAACATACGATCAAAGCCTCGCCATAGCTTCTCCTGGCAGCGGCAGCGACGCGGATATTGCTGTGGCTAGCACACCACATTGACATGTAACCCGACATGGCAGAGCAGACACATCCAAGAAGGAAGGAAAGGGAGGAAAGGAAGCCGAGATAACTGTTGCTCAGCGAATTGATGCTAGTGTCTCCGACTTCAGTCTCGTGCGAGGGGCGGAACAGGTAGCTGAACCAGATGAAGAATGATAGCGGGATCGCAAGGTAGAGGACAGCATTGTACTGCACTTTTAAGAAGCCAGCTGCACCTTCACGAATCGGGTCACTGACCCCCCTCATTTCCTCGGTGCCGTCGTCGCAAATCAGCACGCTCCGAGCCAAATAGATGGAGAAAATAGTGCCGTGAATGCAGCATCCAAACACCGTGATGAGGATTGAGACCATCGACGGAAGGATAAGAATGCTCACTATCTGAACAAGAGCCACAATGCTGGCAATCTTAGTGATGACATCAGTGGGAAAATTCGATAGAAAATAGTGGGCAAGTGGCCCTAGCTTGTGCAGTGCGGGGGAAGATTGAGCGTACGCACCGGGTCCAAGACCAAGACCAACATTGGTGGGGGTTTGTACAACTGAGTAAGTAGGCATCTGCAAGCCTCCCGAAGAGCCACCACTTTGGGGGGTTCCGCCACCCCCCTCCATGTCTAGTGCTGGTCCCGGCCCCTCTACAATGTTGGGGTTCATCGGGGTGGAAGTCGTTCCCCGGCGCATGGTGATGAACTGAACTGAACTGAAATAAGGAGAGTTCGTTGGGGAGAGATTCACAGTGAATCGGCTTAGAAATACTTATTTTTTGTCTTCAGAGCGATCAATAGCTGCTGCTTTCTGGTCGATTCTTGATCAACGAGGTGAACAAGCCAAACTCGGTGAGGAATGATGGTAATTGTAAAACTGCCCATTCAATAAAGCGGTGTTTCTATTTTTGTCTGTCCAGCAGCACGCTCTATTTTCCATTATTGCTCCAAAGGATCGCAAAATCCTCCACTATCCGGGGGATAAGCCACCCCCGAAATTTGCGCTCCTTTCCTGTCTCAATTCCCTGCTTGTGAAGGACTATTCGCGTACGCCAGGGTTGCTATATACTGCTTCTCCGCTGACGGTAGCGATCGCTTTGTCTGAGATACGCGTTTGTGGGCATTGATCAAACCCGCATGGTCTGCTACGATTGTGTTTTTTTGTTTTTGTGATTGACATTGACATGCGAACTGTGATGCTCCTTGGTGGAGTCTTCCTTGCTCTCAGTTTTGCCTCCGGTTCCTCTCGCTTTAGTCCTTACGATAACAATGGCGGGCTCAATTGCGCTATTGCTGGTGAAGATTATTGCATTTTAGCTACCTCAATGGAGCACATTTCCAATGATATTGTTGTGAACCAGGACCCGCCATCCAGAATTACACGCTTGACCCCATCCTGCCAGATTCTTACAGCCGGCTGTCAAGCAGACTGCACTGCAATAATTGACGTCTTGAAGAAGAGGGTGCTGCAGACTGAATTCGACCAGTCTCCCATGCTTACACCAACGCAGCTTGCCCAAATCACCTCCCATACTCTCTATCAACGGAGAGGGTTTGTTTACTACTCTCATGTGATTGTTGGCGGGATCGGTCCTTCTGGGAAAGGGTGCGTTTGGGGATATGACTCCATCGGTTCATTCGAACTCGGCGCTGTGGCGTGCAATGGAGATGGCAGCAATCTACTGCAGCCAATTTTGGACCGGGTATTTCTCAGTGGGAAGGAGAAAATTCCTACTTATTTGCACCGAACGAACGAAAACTCTCTATTACCACCGGTGAAGACGACTGTTTCGGAACTGGATCCTGAGAAAGCTATAAAGTGTGTCATTTCTGGTTTTAGGAGTGTTGCAAACCGCCAGCAGGGGAACGTGGGGTTGCAGAAAGTGAAAATTGTTGTGCTTAAGAAGGGAGGGTTTATTGATGAAAAGGTAGTAAATTTGTGAGTAGAGAAGAATTGCCCAGATGATATTTTTTCACTTTTTACCTTTGCCATCATAATTAAAAAAAAATAACAAGTTCGAAACGGAGAGATGGTGAAAGGCTGCCTTAAAGGGCCCAAAGCTAGAACCGAAGCATTTTCATTATCGTTTAAAGCGGGTCCTAGATTCCAATATTTCGGTCAAATTCGGATAAGTTCAATCCGTCGAAGACTGCCTGTGCCATCACGCGATAGCCAGCGTCGTTCGGGTGACACTGGTCGCAAGACTGCTTATCGCACCAATACGCACACTCCTCCCAAACCTGATAATCATCAACAGTGCATTCTTCAGGCCAACCATCGACAGACTCCCAATCAACAGTGCCACCCATTGCGCTGTAAACGTCAATTAGCCCAGAAATCGCCCCCGAGTTTTCTCCAACAATTTCTGGGAGAAGGGCGGGAAACACGCTATTGATCACTGTCTGGTTAGCTCCTATGGAGCCTTCCTGCATCAGGGGCGGGGGGACATTCAAATAGATCTTTGGGTTCCCAAGGGTTTGAACCAAATCTATCATTGCGCTGTAGTCCTCGGCGAAAGTACAACCGAGTGTCGTTGTATTCGCTTTTCCACCGCAATCATGTTGCCAATTATCTGGGCCTCCCGATCCAGCGTCTTTGGCATCATTAGTGCCAAGCATGATTATGATGATATCCCATTCTTGACTGGTGAGTGTTTCAAATTGAGGGCGATCCCAGTAAGGTGAGTCGGCACCCTTCTGCATTGTGGATCCGCAAGCACCAAGATTCGTCACGAAGAATGCATTTGGGTGCGCCTTATCCAGAAGATCCTGCAACTGAGAGGGGTAGGTATTCTCATCCGATGATGAACAAACTCCGGCAGTGATAGAGTCACCAACTGTTGCTATCTTCACTGTCCCACTTCCTCCTTCTTTAGCCTCGCATACTAGATCCATAGCAGCCTCTTCAGGGGTCAGAAATGGCAGCAACTGAGGGTGAGAGGCGTGACAATCAGGAAATCCATAAGTTCCAATTAAGGGGTTTACGTCATATTTTTTGAAAAAATTGCCGTGTGCAGCCGAAAGGAAGATGCGGCTGCCGAAAATAATGGAGAGAATGGATTTTTTCATGATGTCCAAACAATAAAAAAAGAATACCCGCTTGTCTCATCATGTCATGTCAGGTGAAGGATGAAGGCAGTGATGACGCTTGTGAGGGTGACGCCCATAATAGCAGCATTGGAAAGAAAGATACTAATAATAATAATATATGCGAGATGGATTTGCGTAGCTAACCATTCACATTTTAATTCAACACAATTATTTCATGAAAGGTGGCGATGAACCTGTCTGACCTCTCTCATCAGATCATGTCGACCTGGTCCTTTTTCAAACCCTCATAGCACGTACAGCCGTCGGCATTGACGAAAGAATCGTCGCATCCCTTGTTTTTCATGTACTCTGCCAGTGATAGATTTTTGTATTCGTGGAGGTAATGCAGCAGCGTGTTGCCTGTATTGTTCTGCGCGTTGATGTTGGCGCCCCTCCTAAGCAAGAATTTCGCCATCCTCTTGTTCCCTTGTTGACAAGCGAGAATCAATAGCGTGTTGCCATACTCATCTCTAGTGTCGATTTGAATTCCTTCGTCAAGCACAGTCTCGAGCGCATCGAAGTTGCTGTTCTTCACACTCAAAATTGCCTTGTGAGCGTTGTTTGCCGCTATGTCCTCCTCGTTGCCACCACCATTGTCGTCGGCCAATATATGGTCGACTGAAGTGAACTCGCTTGGCTGGATGTCGATGATATCTTTCAGACTATTCACATTTTCGTCCAGCAGCATCTTTTCCCGCTTCATTCTGACCTCAGTCATTTTAATAACCCTGTCCACATCGTCGAGAACATTCTTCACAAATAAGCTCTCGACCTTGATTGTGTTGAATTGGCTCTCATCATTCTCGAAACTCAGCACCTCTTTGGGATCTAACATACCCACCATTGTGGGCTTGTTCACTTTGTTGTATCCCTCCCCTGTACATTTTTGGATTTTGTGCTCCCCCATCTTGAAAAAATTCTTATCTGGAACCTTCTCTTTTCCCAGCCTCCTCCAGCCGTACCCTCTTACCCCAACGTGAGCCTCAAGGCTCTCAATCGGTGCGACGCTATTGATCTTTCCCTCAATCGGTAGCGCTGGGACGGCCACCTTCTTGACTCCACCGTCTTCGACAGCCTTCCACTCCTCTTCCACCTTGACAAACTCTGTGTCGATCGCCGCCTGCTCGTTCCTTTCTCTGACGAACTCGCTCCTATTATCGACATGATCTTGCGGGAAAAGGCCGTCCCTGGCGCCTTCCATCAGCTCTCCAACGCCCCCAACTTCATCGTCGCTATCGCTCCAGCCATCGTCATCCTCCGCAAGTTCCGTTTCACCAGCAAGGCTGACAGCGTTGACCCTCGGGTCCCCAACACTGCTCCGAAAGTGCTCGCTCCGGCTCGTTTCATCTTCCCTCGGATTCAATGGTACCTCTCTGTCGATACCCCTTATCTGCTCTTCGGGGACTCCCAATTTGTAAGCGATCGCTTTGACGAAGTCATCGTTGGACGTCAAATTATCTATAAGCCTCTCTACCTCGCTGCCAGTGCTCTCCACATCATCGTCTAGCAGAGCCAGTCCATTTAAGTCTCTCGTGCTCCTGAATCCTCCGCCAGGAGTCATGGCCAAGTTGTCCGGGGTGTTGGCATTTGCATTTCCATCTTCGTCCCCTTTCCCCCCTCTCCCGCCCCCACCGCTTTGCTGCCGGCTCTGCTGTCTACTCATTGCTCTGCTTATTATTCCACCTCTACTGCCTCCCTTACTGCTCACCGATCCAGGTCTGAGTATTTCGTCTATGTTCTCGTCCCAGTCAGCCGGTGGATCCCACTGGTTGCCAAGCTGAGCTGTCACATAAGGATCGGTGTTGTGGTAAAAGATCTGATTGTATTTGGGGTCCAACCTCTGCTCCCAGCCCTGCGTCCCCACCTGCTGAAAACTCAGAATGACGCTTCTCTTCACTCTCTTCTGCCAAGCCCGGCTAGTAAGCCCCTCCCCTTTTCCCTTTCCGCCACCCCTCCCGCTCGCTTCGAGCTTTTTCAGGCCCTCCTGCCTGATCATTAGCTCTTCCGCTGCCTGTTTCTTCTCCAGGAGAAGTTTCCCAGCCTCAATTTTTGCGCTCAAAGCCTCTGCCTTCATTTTAGCTTCCCTGGCTTCCTTCACTTTCTCGTAAGCTTCGTGGAATGCTTTCTCTCCTCCTTTTTCTAACTCATTTAGCTTGTATCCGTACAATTTTATGACATATACATTGGCCATGTTGTGCTGACCACCGTGAACATCGGTGTACTCATTCCTCATGACGCCTATGTAATCCACCGGTCCTCGGACGCGACACAACTGTTCCACGCACCTCTGCTCACTGTGCCACATATTCCTCCCGTTCACCCCCGTAGTATTGCAGCTCGCGCCTTTCTTCGTCACGCCGAAAACGAACTTAGGGATGACATGGTCAGGGTTTAGAAGGAGAGTCATCGTTTTGCAACGGAAAAAATTCGCGTCAGCGGTAACTGTACGCCTCCTGTGCTTCTCTTTCTGTCCATGTTCTGCCTTCTTGCTGAAGTCCTGCTCCTTTTCCGCGGACGTAAGGCAGAGAATTGTAGGAGCATTACGGTGGTCGTATTGGCTGTCGACTGGGTTAGCCAGAAGACTCGTCGCATCGCTCATAAACATCGGCACAATGCACTCAGTCTCCATATGCGGAGCTGGAGGTGGGGTCGCTGATAGTGGCTCCCATGCGACTGTCAAGGGGGCAACTAGTGGACTCTCAAGGGCAAGCAGGCAGTTTACCAGAACAGACAAGGAGGAACTCAAGTTCGGATCCCGTAAATAGCAAGCGATTGCTCGGGTCCTCTCAACACTATTTTCTTGGTCTTCGTTCCTCTTGCTAGTGTCGCCTTCCCTTCTACTGTGCTTAAACCACAGCCCATTTTTCCCAATAGGAATAGTCCCGGGACAAAGCTGGTGAAATCCGATCCTCCCGCTGCTTCTCATAGACAATGACGGAGTCTTGTCGAACTCTTTCGTCCAGTTCTTTCCCCCCTCCTCCCTCTCTGTAAGCTCTACCGCTTTAGACGAATTCCTATTTCCAACGATGACTTTGTTGTCGAGGACGGAAACGACGTTAGTGAGTTCATAGGCGATAGAGACGCACGTAAAGTAGTCATTCATTCCTTGCAGTAGGCTACGTCCCTCCCTCCTACGCTCGCTAAGCTCGTCGTGCCCATCGTCGTCCTGCTCATCGCCGTGGTCGGTCAGACCCCCTATCCTTATTGTTTGGTCGCTCTCGTCATGGTGCGGAGTGGGGAGGAAGGTAACTCTGTGAGGAATCGTCCCCGTGAATTTCGGGAAAGACGAAGCCGTCGCCGATAAATCTTCCTCAGTGTCATCTCTGTCCTTCTTATTCTTCTTCTTCTTCTTCTTCTTCTTCTTCTTTGACACGGTGTCTTCTTTCTTTTCCTCCTCGACATGCCCCCCCCCCGCCAAATCAGGGTCTATCTCAGGCGGTTTAGGAGGCTCCCACATCTCGTAAAAGAGCTTAGAGATAAGTTCTCTCCAAATGATCCCCCCATTCTCGTTATTCCCAGCTGCCCAGAAGTCGTAATTTAGAGCGCTGATAACCCCCTGTTTTCCTAATCGAGCTACAACTTCGTAAGTTGTCGTCTCGAGCTCGAAAATTTTCGGCGGCTGAAAGGTCTCGTCAGTGACATCAACCATAGCCGTTTTGCCCTTTAAATGCAGCCGGATCAGGCAACGAATATGAGGCCCAGAACGACGCACAAAAACACTCGCCAAGGCAGGGATCATCGAGTCGCCACAAGGAAGTCTGATTGCCTGTCTATGCACCATCATGGGCTGTTGCTGTAACTGTTGGTTTGTTCCCTGAGCCTCCTTCCCCCGAGCCTTTTCTACAATCTTGAGAACGTCAACCTCTTCCAAAACCCTGGCCATACTGTTCCCGTTTTCAACATCATAAAGGTTCACAGCCCAAAGAGGAGTCCCGACGTCACCTTCTCTCCTCCTCAGACGGTTGACAAAAATCCTATGAGGCCTCATATCTGTTTGGCTATAGTCTTCCCCCTTATCGCTCCCTTGATCAGTGCAAGACACACTGATCTCTTCACCCCTGACGAGTGTCCAAAACTCCGGTGGCTCGACGTATGGCCTCGGCAACCTGGGTGGTTCTTTGACCGGAATGTCCTCGCTGCCACGTTCCCCTTCCCCTCTATTCTCCTTTCGGAAATTTTCCTTCCTCTCCTCCCCCTCCTCTTCCATCTTCCTCACAATTTCTTGTGCATCCCGGAAGGTTCTAGTAGCAGCGACAGACTGTATCTGGCTCTCTACATCAATAATACGGTCGCGATCCCTCCTGCCATCTAACCCTCTCCCCCCCTTGGTCTTTCCCTCTTCCTCCTTCTCGATGCCGTGCTCTCGGAGTGCATTTAGATTGGTGATCCAAACAGTATGGACATCTAGCACAAATCTTCTCATCCCATTCCTTGCCCTGGCACGGTTGCTCGCCCGGGTGACCTCGAGGTCAACAAGCTTGTTGTACATCTCCCAAATGGGGTGATTCTCCACACGCGGCACAGAGACAATGACACCGTCCTCCCTTTCCATAGTGGCAGCCGATTCAGAGGCATTAAGGAATGCGGCATAAGCGCTGGACCGGTTCGTTTCGCATCTATATTTGCTGCGGAGGTCTGTCGAGGCCCACGATATTGGGCCCTGTAACTCGGTCTTTGCTGCCTTGGCAACAGCTGAATGCACTGTGAGATTATTATTGTCGCTCTTGGCATGTTTCTCCGCAGCGAGCCTCTTTGCAAGATTCTGCTGGTGCCTCCCCGTCTTTCCTCTCTTCTTTCCTGTGCTAAGTATACTCCCAATCCCCCTGCTAATGTGAATTTCCTCGACTTCCTCCTCGACCTCTGTCCCTCCAGCAGCTCCGACACTAGCCTTGATCCTCATTTCATCATTTTCCTTGGCCCTTCGAATCTCAGCTTCGCCCATCGAACGAGAAAAGAGAGGTGATGCGTGAAGATTCTTATGGATTGTTGATTTGGTTATGGGAGAGGCGAGGCCGCGCCCAGGGTTGGAGCCGCCGATTGGTGTGGTGGGAGTGCCCACAGCATTGGGAGGGGGGAGTTTGGTGGTACGAGGGGGAGGGGGAAGCATCGGAGTGGAAGAATTGGGAGTTGAGACGGATGGGAGAGAAGTGCCGAAGTCAAGCTGCTTTCGTTTTATTGGGCTTTCGTGGATGCCATTGGTGTCACTGTTGCTCACTGTCACTGAAAGTCCAGGTCGGTCAATTTTCATGGTTGAGATTGGGGAAGGGGTAAAACCGTATGCTGCCGTTGCATCCATTGTCGATTTTAACCCCGCAGGGATCTGCAGGACGACCGTTTGGGCGTTGGAGGCCATCTGAGTGGCGGACATTCCTTCCTGTTGCTGAGTCCCAGGGGAGTGTAGGCTCTTGCCCATCAAAGCGCGCTGCTTCTGGCGGAGCTTTTCTGTCATGCTCGCGTCTTCCATACGTTTCTTGTTGCTCTTAAGAAGGATTTTCTTTGCAGAGGATTCCATCTCATGCATAAAGTTCTTGAGCTCAATCCCAGCGTCCACGGGCGTACCGGGAGTGGCACCATTGGAGGAGCTCTTCTTCTTCTTCGGGTTTGGAGTTGACGGCATGGTAATGAAGTCGTTAGGTTGCCATCTTAATAAAATTAATGTACTCTGTGACTCATAATGCACAACTTTTTGCAGGGAAGTTGGAAGAACGAGAGCTGAGCATTATGTGAAGATCAGACACAACAAATAACATATTTAAGGATAACTTTTTGAAAAACGCCTTCAGTTCCCGTAGAAATTTCCTAGCTATGCCCACGCCACGTCCCATGTCAGCGAAACCAATCCTGAAACCCTCTCATCTTGCTCCTACTCCATCCTCCCCCGTTGTCAGTGACGGCTTGATCTCTACAAGCCAAGACGAAGTGCAACAAAATAATGAGACCAACGAGATTCACGAGCTGTATGTTGAGCAGGTAAGCCAAATTACTCTTTAGATTTCGTTTGAATTTCACTGACAGTTCATGACCCCTGACCCCGGATTTTTCCAGGAAAAGATGCTCCAACTTCTGCAATCTGAGATAGAGCCTTTGAGGAATGTTCAAAGCTCTCTGTCGTCGCAGACGATGGAATATTTCCTTCATTCGAAGGAGGGCTCTTCTGTGGCCCTCTCCATCTCAACGCGATCCACAAAGGGCCTGCGGGAGGATTTTCTTGAGCTCTGCGACATGGTCAAGAGTAAGGAGGAGGAGAAAATAAAGGCGAGGAAGGAAGTAGAGAAGCTAAGGGCAGAGCTAGGGATGAGCACGGAGGGTGTTGTCGGCGCTCCGAAATGTAGCTTATTGGGTAGGAAATTAAGTGATATGGCTGTACAAACAAAACAGCTTGAGCATGACCAACAACAAAATGGATCGAATGTGCAGCAGGACGGGCTAAATTCGATGGTCTATTCGCGTCAAATGGGAAAGCACCTTCACTCTCAGGCGTCAATGTCCATCGGAGAAACGTCGACGAGCGCCATGACGGCCATGACGGAGGTTCCTGGCTTCTTATCCTCGACTTCTTTGAATACCTTGAACAATGACAGCAAAGCATCCAACAATCCTCCAACCCCTCCTGTGCCGGGGTTGTCAACATCTCCTTCTATGAGGCTACGGAAGCCAAAAAAGCGAGCAACTGACCACTGGAAGACTGTAAAAACGAATTTCCAAATAAAGAAGGGTGCGTCAGCCTTCGCCGCAACTTCAGAATATAAAATACGGGAACGTTGGGCGGAGGTTACGGGGAACACCAAGGCGCCAGAGTGCATTGACATCTACGGTGTTCCAGACTCCCCGACCGCTGACGGTGTGAAGTGGATGATACAAAAACCAGCCGCCTGGCAAAGTACGGGCGACACCGATGGAGCTAATTCTCTCAGTGCAGCAAAGTTGGCGGCTTTCTCGAGAGAGCAAAGCTCAATTGGAGAAAAGGTCAGCGGTTCGTCGAGCCAGCGTAAGCATTCCGAGGGGAAGATGCCCATAAGCGATTTTTTGGGCTCCATCCCTACTTTCCAAAACTTGGATCACGAAACTTTCCTCAAATTGGAACACATTTGTATGCTTCAGATCTTCGAGTCTGACAAAGTGATTCTAAGGGAGGGAGAGCGGTCTCAGCACGTGTTTGTGATCCGTGAAGGGAACGTCAAGGTGCTGAAAAATAACGAGGCAGGAAACAGAATCAGCGAAAAAGTTATGACGCTGACTCAGGGTGACTACTTTGGAGAGGGGAGCTTTACGCATGAAACAAAAGGTTCAAGCGCTAGTTATATTTCCGATGGGAATGTGCTGTGCATTGCCATCCCAAGCGATACCTACGAAAATATCTTTACTGGCGAGAGCCAGCTTATGGGTACAACGCTTGCCATCGATGCGACCAACAACGATGAGGTCTACAGCTTGACCCGTCACATAGACCAGTTCAGCGAGCTCCTGCAGATGGTGTTTGTTAGGACAAAACGGGAGGTTGTCCCAGTCAATAATGAAAACGACGCTAAAGATCTTCGAAATAACTTACAGAAAGTCTCTCAAAGCAGCAGATTCAGTAAGGTTATTGACAGGAAATCATTTTTTAACAAGAAGCAGCAATCAGCCGTGTCTCTCAACGGCAACGCTGGAGAAGGTATCATTATTGAAGAGGATGAGAAGGGGGCAATGAATATAGGCCCGCCTCGTCGACGCACGCAGACAATGTCTAGACAGAAGCGGAGGGGTAGCATGCTGGCAGTTTTGGAAGAGCAGGATGAACTTGGACATGATACGGAGGTTTCTAATGAGGCACTGCAGCTCGATTTATTGACTGCTTTTACCCCTGAACTATCTCTAGATGATGTCATGGAGAGGATTATTAAGGTGACCAGAGAGGTGCTTTGCGTACAACGCTGTAGCGTTTTCATTTACGACGAGAAAAATAACGAGATGATTCTGAGAGTGAGCAGGGACGCCAAGGGCATACGCCTACCCGTCAAGGGGATGTCCGGGCACGTGTGCATGACTGGAGAACTGCTAAACATCCCTGACGCCTACGATGATAATCTTTTCGACCCGGATATGGACAAGAAGAGCAACTTCAGGACGAAACAGGTGCTTTGTGTTCCTATAAAGGACAAGATCAGGTATGAATCTCATATTTGTGGGGTGATGCAATGCATCAACACTGTCGACAACGAGCCCTTCACTTCTCAAGACGAAGATCTCTTGGTCATGGTCAGCCAGCAGCTGGCAGAGGTCATCGCCAAGCAAAATTCTTCAACCGCTTTCTGCGACGGAAGCAATTTTTTGGAAATCAAGGACGTCCCGACAAAATTCAGGCTGAACATCCGAGCCGCATATTTCAATAAGGAGCTCAGTACTGTGAAGAAAGAGCACAGGCATATTACTTGTGTCGCACAGCTATACCATGGGGGGATCAAACTGGGCGGGGAGATGAGAGTGAGCGCTGAGACGGAGAACGACAGCGGCGAGACGACGAGGCAAGGTCACAGCGTATTGACGGCAAAGTTCGGGAAAGGGGGTACGTGGTGCGATAATAGTGGCGTACTAGTCAAGAACTTGCCCCATGCGACGAGAATCATCCTTCAACTGTATAGCAAGAATGGTCACGCCTGTGGATGGACTGGGTGCAATCTCTTTCAGTTCGACCATCAGATGAGGCAAGGCAACTTGAAGTTGCGGCTCTGGAACGGATTGTGCCCCACCCCTAATGCGACGGCGCTTGAACCCAAGACGCCAGACAGTGAAAGCAGCTTTGTCGACATCGTGATTTTAAGCAGCGACGTGGATAACCAGAGACCAATTCTTTACAGGCCGATCAATAATGAGGAGGGCGAGAAATTCAACAACAAGGACAAGAGCAACAACAAGGGCTTGGACTTCTTTTTGAGCAGACTGAATGAGAATGACATGAAGAAGATAAATCACCTGATCAAAGACCAGGATCCGACTGCTATTCCGGAACCGGAAGAACACAGGCTCATCTGGGACTTGCGCTTGCACCTGGTGAAAAAACCAGAAGCACTCAAAACTTTCTTACTTTGCGTAGACTGGATGAATCCCAAGCAAGTGGCCGAAGTGCATAAGCTGTTGTACAGCTGGGAAACGCTAGAGCCCATGTTAGCGCTTCAAATATTGAACCACAGGTTTCCTGACCCGCGGGTCAGGGCCTACGCGGTACATTGTCTTGGCAATATGGACGACGGAGAACTGAGGAAGTATCTGCTGCAGCTGACGCAAACTTTAAAGTATGAGCCATTTCATGACAGCGCGCTGAGTAGGTTTTTGCTGAGGAGGGCACTCACAAGCCCGACGCTGATCGGGCATATCTTCTTTTGGCTGCTCAAGGCTGAGATGCACGAGCCAGTGGTGAGAGAGAGGTTCGGAGTGTTGCTTGATTTGTACCTGAGAAATTGCGGGACGCACAGGCTGGCGTTGGGACACCAGTTGCTAGTTATGAGGAGGCTCGAGAATGTTGCGAATAAAGTGAAGGCAAAAGATACAAAGGAAGAGAGATTGGCCGAGCTTAAGGAGCAGCTGAAAAGGTGTGATTTCCCCGTCAAGTTTCAGTTGCCTTTAAATCCAGATTTAAGGGTCAAGGGTATCGTGGTGGAGAAGTGTAGGGTTATGGAGAGCAAGAAGAAGCCACTTTGGCTTGTCTTCGAGAATGCAGACGAGGAAGGCGAAGAAATCACCGTCATGTTTAAGGCAGGTGATGACTTACGCCAGGATCAGTTGACCTTGCAGGTGCTCAGCATTATGGATGGATTTTGGAAAGAAGACGGGCTGGATATGCATATGAATGCTTACAAATGTGTTTGCACAGGAGACGAGCTAGGGATGCTGGAGGTGGTTACTCAAAGCATCACACTTGCAGGAATCGTCGAGAAGAACCAGGGTAAGAAGATTGGCAAGAGGAAGAAGCTGGCAGCAGCCATCGACGCCTATACAAACGAGAAATTGATTGATAAGTGGCTGAAAGAAGAGTGCGGGGGTGGTGAAGATTATGACATAGAAAGCGATAATAATGGTGGTCGAGTGGGAGACGGAGAAGGATGGCTCTACAAGGCAGCTCAAGAGAAATTCTTGTACAGCTGCGCAGGGTATGCTGTGGCCACGTTTGCTTTGGGGATCGGGGATAGACACAACGACAATATCATGATGAAAAAAACGGGCGAGCTTTTCCATATCGATTTCGGGCACTTTCTGGGTAACTTCAAGAGCAAATATGGCTACGATAGAGAAAAACTTGATGGGCAATTTGTCTTGACGCCGGCCATGGCAAACGTATTGGGAGGGCCAAAGAGTGCGATGTTCAAGGAGTTCGAGAATTTGTGTTGCCAATGTCTCTTGATCCTCAGGAAGCACGCGGGAGTGTTAATCACACTTTTCAGTCTTATGTTGAGCTGCGGTATCCCCGAATTGCAGAATGAGGATGACATTAATTATCTGAAGGCTCGGCTCATGGTGGATTTAGAGGAGGAGGCGGAAGTGGAACGAGAATTCAAGAAAATTATCAAGGAAAGCTTGGGCAACTGGAGGACGCGCTTGAACGACGGGATCCACAGCTACGTGCACTCGTAGCCATGTTAATGGTTTGGTGGAGCCACAGAAAAATATTGGAAAAATATTGATGATAATTTGCGCGGAAATAATGATAGCTGTTATTGTTGTTGTTGTTGTTGTTGTTGTTGTTGTTGTTGTTGT
>Ga0115556_1000359_pt1 | contig 29627 bp, 17 predicted proteins | sample COGITO_mtgs_1104_5_FD_87282 | JGI IMG/M metagenome (GOLD analysis project Ga0115556, IMG submission 87282) | Pelagic marine microbial communities from North Sea - COGITO_mtgs_110414 | ecosystem: Environmental > Aquatic > Marine > Epipelagic | place: Germany:Helgoland, sampling site Kabeltonne... | reverse complement strand
GGAGTGGGGGGGGGGAACTATAAAAATTGGGAAGGGGTGGGAGTGGTGGGGGCGAACCCCCCCTTTTTTTTGCGAACCCCCCAAACAACTCACCCCCAATTTTTTCCCCCCCCCCCCCCCCCCCCCCCACACACACACAAACACAATTTTTTAGTAACTCAATTCCTTTCATTTTTTTCTCCGCTGGCATTAAAGACGTTATCTCCAAAATTTTGACAGAGAAAGATGTTGTTGTTGACGAAATTATTTCCAACGAAATGGTCTTCTCTCCCACCCCTCCGAACAAGCTGATTAATTTCTCTCCTACCCTTGTGCACATGTACAACAAGAATTTATCGATGGCTTCAGCGCCCACAAAGACGATAATTGATTCTCGCTCGAATTGTTTACTGCTCGGTGATGGGCTAGGAGACGCGACAATGAGCGATGGTATGGATGTTGACCCCGACAAGACATTGAAAATTGGCTTTTTGAACAATGATCTCGACAGCAACATTGACAAGTACATGGGGGCATTTGACCTGGTGATTGTTGGAGGGGATGAGAATTTTTATTTTGTGAATGAATTGCTGAAGGCTATAGTAGACGAAGTAGACACAGATTTTTTGGCGTAGACAACCCTTCATTCAATTTTTTCTCAATACAATTTCTCATTACATGTATTTTCCTGCTTTCGTCATTATTCTTTTGAGTTAACCCGTAATATTGCATTAATCGCAATGTTTCTGAGAACCATCGACTAGGCCCTGAAGGAACTCGATATCGATGATCTTGCACTTGCTCGCTTGCAGAGCCTTCTTGTACTTGCTCCCATTCTCGATCGGCCCTCTCGTCCCCAAAAACGGATTATAGTGAATGGTCCCCGCAACTAAGTAGTCAGTCACGTTGCTGACCCCGGTGGTTATTCGCCCTCCCGTCGCTTCGATCATTCCTGAAACGTGGTTCTTGAAGGAGTCGCCCGGAAAATCACTCGTTTCTCCAGTAATGACAAACCTCAGGCCTTTAAGTGCATCCGGACGGGCTCCCTTGGCGCTCGCAATCTTCTTCGCCGCGGCCATCTTGACTTGCTTGGGGTTAGCGGCGACCTTCACTTTCTTGGCAGCTTTAGGTTTTTTTGAGCTTCCCTTGGAAAAGCGCCAAATGTCCAAACGCGGGTTGAATTCCCAGGTTTCCTCGAAGGAGCCGTCACAGCTGGTGATGTTCTGCTCTCCGCTGCCGGCAATTCCTTGGACTCTGCACAGGTACTCGTTGTCGTCATTTTCCCATTTAACGAGTATCATGTCCCCGTCCGTAGGATCACGGTCAATAATTTCATCGTCGTCAACATCCATAAAATTGTCGTCGTCAGAATCTGAGGAATCAGCAGGGTCAGAATCGGATTCCGATTCTGACTCAGCTCTGACCTTCTCCATCTCAGGTTCCGCGACTTCGACCGTGGCTTCTTTCCCATCGGCGGATTCTTCATCAGAGCAGTCAATCTCAACCAATTCACCGGCCTGCGACAATTATGTTAGTGTTAGAACAGGTGACTGTGACTGATACTGATGCCACTTGTAAACGAGGACGAGACTCACCTTCTTGGCCTCCGCAAGCTTCTTGTTAAGCATTTCGTCCAGTGAAAGAGTCGCCATCTCGATCCACCCATCGTCCTCGTCCGGATCTTCTTCCTCGGCAACTTCAGTCCCCTTCCCCTTGGTCTTCTTTGCCTTCTTCGTCTTTGCCTTCGACTTCGCCTTCGCCTTCTTCTTCCCCTTTCCTTTCCCGCCCTTCCCCCTGTCACCGATACTCCCATTGACTGCTATGCCTTTCAAGATTTGGATTGCCGCAATGGCAGCTTCTGGAGGTATACTATCAAGCCCATGGATGTTGGAAAGACTCTGGTGGGCATTGACGGCATTATGGAGAATTCGGGAGCTAACGTTCTGCAACTTCCGGAATCCTCCGAACTGTATGCCACCCTTGTAAACTGTCCAGCGAAGAGCGCCCTTGGCGATCGGCGTGCCGTCGACTTTGCAGTAGGCGCGACCGGTAGGGGCGAGAGAAATCTCGTACCGAGTCTCGCTGTCCGAGTCTCTTTTCAACTTGAAGCCACCGACTGCATTCGCTCGCCCAGCTTGGGCACCGGCGTTTAGGCTGCCAGATTTTATGTTCGGAACTTCCGTAATCTTTTCTGCCCCAGATGCTGCAGCCAACGCTTCCAGCTCCGCCTGATTCTTCTCTCTTGCAATCTTACTGCGTAGGTCAACGCCTCCGAGCTTCGACTTCTTCTTCTTCTGTGTTTTTCTCGCTTTTGCTGCAGGCTTCTTATCCTCGGACTTCACCTTCCCCTCGGACTTCACCTTCCTCTCGGGCTTCACCTTCCTCTCGGACTTCACCCCCACCTCGGATAAAACCCCTCCACTCCCCTTTTTCATCTTCGTCGCCTTGGAGGGGGGACTGTGATCCGCATCATCCCCGTCGTCCGACATGGCGTCGATCATTTCGCTTAGGCGAAATTCGTCCTCTTCTTCTGCATAACATTTCTGTTTCCCTCTGTTGCGAGCAGAGGATCTTGTCCTCGTCGTAATCGTCGGAGTTTTCTCTTTCTTCACAGAGGCTTTGCTTTTCTTTGGTGGCATTATCAATCACAGACAGGATATCCTTTTAGAACGATGGTTAGTCGATTATTTTTGAGATACGTTCAAAATAGGGCCAGGTTGGTAGTGGGAGTCCCAAAAAATGACCCAGAATTTCCATGGCTCAGAAAATCCCCAAAATTGAGAATCGTGTTTTAAGAATTTGATCGCTTGCGTTTACGGACTAAAAACTCACTGACGTCGCATTAAATCTCCGAAAAGTGGCCATAGGGGACAAGAAGCTCTGCGTGGAAAACCAGCGAAAACCACAAACCCTGAATCTTCCTCCCTCACGCACTCTCCTGCCTCGCCCCGCCGTTGTCTGGCGTAATATGAGCACCCCATCAGAGACTACGCCCCTAACGGAAAAATGGAAGCAATCACCCCCTCAGTCCAAGTACTATTTCATGAACAAGGAAAGGCTCAGCAATGCCGATGAATTTGAGGAGGAAATTCTGCCTGCAGGGACGCAGCAGCAGGACTTTCGGTCTCGTAAAATTGGTAAATCGACAAAGAAGAGTAGTTTTAGGTCAGGTGGCGCGGGCGGAAAGCATGGGATCTTCAATACTGTGAAGGATTTCTTCATGAATGGCAACGAATCTAGAAAGCGGCAATCGCCTCAGCCAAACAGGGCTCCCATGAAGCAGCGAAGGGTACCAATTAAAGTTGAGCCCAAAGTATTTTTTGCGAATGAGCGAACATTTCTTGCTTGGCTGCATACCTCGGTGACTCTGGCGGGAATTTCGGTCGCCATCGTGGGGATGGCAGGTGAGGGTAGCAAGGTTTATGGTTTGACGATCTTGCCTGTGGCGATTGCATTTATCATGTATGCTCTCTTTCAGTACACGAGAAGGGCGTCAATGATCAAAAGAAAGGAGGTAAGATGCGCAAAAGCTCGCGGCCAATTATTGTGATGTCGCAAGAACGCCACAGCTAAACTTTTCCTGCCTGTCTTTTTCTTTAGCCTGGGCCATATGAGGATTTGGTGGGTCCGGTAGTGCTAGCGGTGATGCTAATGGCTGGCATTTTCCTGAATTTCATGGTGAAATTTGTTGAGTTGTGGAAGGATGAGGATGACGTTGACGATGACGCTTAATGAAAATTAAAACAGTTTTGTGTTGCCAAACTACAAACCTTCTCTTCACTCTTCACTTTTCTTTCAATCTAAAATCATCATGCCCCGTCATTCACCAGGAGCTTAACCACAGCCTTCATCACTGCTTCATCCTCAATCGCGAAGTCGACGTTAGCGGCCTTGATACTCAACAATTCATCGAGCTTCTCTCTCAAGGCCCTCAACAAACTGGCGATTCTCGGTGTTGCGCTAAACCTTGCAAACCCACCAACATTAATCTTCCCTTCACTGGCACTCACTTCGAGCTCACCACCCAGTAATAATAGGCCATAGCCACTGCACTCGCTCAGGTCTCTCAGATACGGCTTGGCAGTCGTCACCATGGAGAAAAAGACGACCCACGGACAGTGGTATCTCCCTACCCCGAAATTTATACTCGAAGGGTGAACAAAGACGCGCTCAATTTCGACGCCATTGAAAGATCGCTGTTTGAACGCACTCTTAGCAGCCTGAGCCTCAGCCTGTTGTTCCTGGTTGTCACTGGCGTCCTTGACTCCTTTGGGAACGAAGAACTTGAGCTCTCTCGCCTCTCCATCCTTTTCCACGGCACCTCCCATCGTCTCGTCGTATTTGGCGCTACTGCGTTCGACCCGAACTAAACCAGCAGGGCTCAAGGCGCTCACGACGCAGCTTCTAACGACGCGCCACTTTTCTCCGTTTCTATTGCTGTTTTTGCTGTCATGGAACCCAGCAGAACGCAAGCTACCATCGAGCTGGTCGCGGAGCTGCTTCATCTCCCTCATCCCCTGCTCGGATAAACCCAACTTGCCGCAGAATCGTCTTTTGTCCGCGTTACCAATCTCGTTCCACTTTTTATACACGGAAAACAGAAGCGCATGGTCGCTGTGCCCGACCGTCTTGGCTATTTTCCGCCGTTCTTCCAGAATATTTTCGTTTATAGTGTCCTCCGCAGATGGCTCGCCTCTCCGAAATCTGTTCTCCATTACCTTCATGAAGGGTGAGCGGCCTACACTCATTCCGGCCGCTATGCAAAGAGAAGCGTCACGACACCCCAATATGCTGCCCATGACAATAAGCTTGGCGACATTAGGCGGAGCAGGGATTCCCGCGAGGTGTACTCCGAGAGCTGTGAGCTGAGATTTACTATTTACACCGCCGCCGTCCGTCAAAGCAACTGCTCCGAGCATCGCCAGCGACTGTGTCGCGCTATTGATTGCAGTCTGCGAGGGCGGGTCGATGAGCGTCCGCAAAAATTTCCCGTCGCCGGCGTCCAACTTTAAAAACAAGAGAGACAAGAGCGTCTGGTCCAGAGCGCAGCGACGGATCTCTGGTTCGCCGTGTTCACTTAGCATGTTAAAGCGCTTCTTTGTGATCATCTTGTAGCAGGTTCCTGGCCTGACTCGACCTGCTCTTCCCCGACGCTGTTTCAAGCTATCCTGGCTTGCGAATCTCTCCAACAACAACGGCATTCTATTAACCGGGTCATAGCTGCTCTGTTTCTCGCGGCAACAATCAATGACAAATACACAATCAGGAATCGTGATTGAAGTTTCAGCGACATTCGTGGCGAGAACGACCTTGAACAAGCCCTTAAAATTGTCAAAGACACGGCGCTGCTCCGCCGCCCGCAATCCTCCATGCAGTTGCAATATTTTCAGCCGGCTATCGTAGTTGGTGATTTTGTTAATGCTGCGCTCGCATTGCGCAATCTCGCCAGCTCCTGGAAGGAAGACCAATATGCTCCCGTCTTCGGGCTTGTTCGTGTGTGCTAAGTATTTAACCAACGTAGCGACCATATCGTAATCAATGCGAGTGTCATCAACGCGCTGAACGAGCTCCTCCAACGGTACTGTCGAAATTCTATCGAAAGGGCCGCGGCCCCCCTGCGATTGCTTGTCCTCGTCATCTTCGTTCAATTCATCACCGGAGTTCCCCTCAAGATCACTCAATTCACTGTCATCCCAGGCAGTTCTGTTCGACTTCCGCCCTCCTCCGCCACCGGCTGGGTTCTTCTTGTAGCCCCCAGAAACCCCATTTTTCTTCTTCTTCTTAAAGGGGTTCGGCGGGACATAGTTGGTAAGCCTCAGAACCTCGTACAAGAAATAATCCTGAACAGGATGTGTAAAGCCAGGGATGTGCATCCGGGGGGTATTTGTTCCCCAGTATGCTGCAAATCGGTCCGCGTCCATCGTCGCACTCATTAAAATTACTTTCAGCTTAATCTTCGAATTCTCAGAAAGTAACGCCTTCAAAATTCCCAGCAATACGTCGGTATCTAAATGACGCTCATGGACTTCATCAATCACCAAATGGGTAAGCGAATTAAGGGCATTCTCGTTTTGAAGCTGCCGCAACAAGATTCCTGTGGTACAGAATAGAAGTCTCGTATCACCAGAAACTGCCGTGTCACCCCTGACAACATATCCAACACTCCCTCTTCCCACATATTCTCCTCTTTCGTTTGCGACTCTCTCCGCGACTCCCGTCGCCGCGATTCTTCGTGGCTGCGCAACAACAATCTTCGCTGTTGGCTCTTCCTCTAAAATAAACTGTGGGATCTGTGTTGTCTTACCACAGCCTGTTTCTCCCGTCACGAGGACTACCTGCATTTTATTTTTGTTCGTGTTCAACAGGTTCAAAAATTCCGAGCGAGCTGCGAAGGCAGGCAGCCTCTCACGAGCAGATCTGAGAGGGGCGGCAGAGGGAGGGAAAGGAGTAGCGGCACAGCATTTGCTGGTGTCTGAGGGTTGGGTCGACCAAAAAGGAGAGCGTCGGACCTTGCGCATCTTTGTTTCTACAGGTTTTGCAGATGAGGTTGCGCTCAAGTTTGAGGCAGTAGTGGCGGCTGGTTTCGCCTTTACGCTTGTTTGCTGCGAAGGCGGTTTCAATTGAGTGGTGGACCGTTCCGTCGACACTATGTCCGTCGCGATAGTAAAGACATTGAATACAGACCAGGCATCGACGTCGACTTCGCCGTCTTTTTCGCCGCCATAAATGCCAGTGAGAAATTCAGAATTCATCGAGTCGCGGAGGTGCGAAAAGCTGGGGGGGAAAGTCAGCAAGCACATCGGAGGTTGTTTAGGATATTTCCCGTCCGTGAAATAGAACTGCAACGTCACATTCTTGGCCCAGTCGCTATCTTCCAGCCGAATCGATATGTGAACAACGTCATCTCCCAAAAATTGTCTTTTGCATCGTTCGCCGAAGATGGCCTCGGTAGATTCCCACTCTAAGTCTGCATGCTCTTTGTTTTCAGCTGAAGAAGTAGTAACAGCGCTAGGACTAAGAGAGATATCATTAGTCTTGAGCAACTCATCGAAACTGAGCTTGACAGACTTGTAGTCAGTTTTTTGTGGTTGCTGCTGTTTAGTCTTTGGTTGAGGTGGTGGAGGGAGAGAATTCACTACATCCAGACCGCTATTCTTAGAAGAAAAGCCTTCGGGTAGGTCGTCATCGTCGCAGTGAATACAGAGCCATTGAAGAGCCTCCTCGGCGATGAAGCTCGCGGGCATAGTCTCGTGCTTGCTGAAAATCTTTTTCGTAGCGCGCCTCGCAAGAGACTCCGAGAAGCCCTTTTCTATCAAACCGTCAACTACAGTTGAGACAACTTCCGGCTCGGTATCCTCGTCGTCGTCATCATCATCAATACCGTCATCATTGTCAACGTTTTTGCTAATTTCATCATCGTCGTCGTCAACACAACCCTCTCCCCGCAGCACACCTTCAAGAACTGACCGCATCGAACGGCTCATGAATACTTCGTAATCGCGATTCGCCTTCTCACGATTTTCGCGCTTCCGCTGCCGATCGTTCATCATCTTTTTCTTCTCTAAGTGGAACGCCCTTTTCTCCGCATTCGAGGTGAAAGATGATTGAGCTTTCAGGTTCGACGAAGAGGTCGCCTTGGAATGTGATGTGTTTTTTGTTTCAGAAGAAGCTGATAGTGTGTCTGCTGATTTGGCGATAGAAGAGGCGGCTAGTAGTTTACAGCGATTATTCTTCTCGGCCTTTTCTGCTTCCTTTAAGTTCAACCAGGTGGTTTTGTAAGGCTCCGGCATCTTCCTCTCATGAGGAAGCGAGCCGCAGATACCATTTAGAGCGAGAAGCGAAGCTTCCTCCTTTGCCTGTTCCTCGTTCGATACTTCGTTACCAGGGACAAAAAATTGGTCCTTGTCCGATTTCTTCCCTTTTGCCTTCGAATCGGGAACTATAACGCGAAATTTCCACTTTCCATTGACCCCTCTGATCACCGGGTGAAACTTGGGGAGGCACTTGGCATTGTTCTTTGAGCACCAGTCAGATAAAAGGGCAGAAGGGAGTTTTTGCCACTCGTTTAATTTTGTGCCACCCTTGGCAGTTTCGACTATTTCTTTTCCAACTACGGTTGCTTGGCCTGGACCGGCGGCCCCCTTCTGCTTGTGGCCTTTTCCACCCCAGGTTTGGGTTACAGGATCCCACTTGTGCCCTCGTGAAGGACGCTCTGGGCGATTTCCACAGTCACAGTTGTAAGGGTGTTCACACTTACAAGGCGGTGCTTTCGCAGCAGGGGCGGACTTGTTGTTGTTTTTCTTTCCCATTGTTTGCAGGAAGAAATAATGGGAGGGAGGCCACAAGGCGCAATCTAACGCGCCAATTAAGGGGGAAAGGAATGATTATGTCCCCTACAAAGAATGACGGCGTTTTACGAATTATCATAAACGAAAAGATCGGAAGGAAGGACAAGAACTCCTTCTGCCTTCTGAAAACCAGCGAAATTCTCCGTTCGTGTTTCGTGAATTAATATACACGCTTAAAAACAATAATCAAACATTAAAAATGGCCGCCATGACGCAAAGTCCCCCTGTGACGACTCCCGTCGAGTCCACTAGGACAGAATCTTTCACACTGGCATCTTCTGCTTACCAATCTTTGAAGTCTCTACGAAATGAGGGAGCTCATTACAAGGTTATCGGAAGTTTTCTTAACTCTGCCGAGTTTGTTGCGACACGCAGTGTCGAGGTGACGTAAGTTATGACAATGGAATCGCGCGAAAATTTTCCCCTTTTCAGCAAATTCCTGTAGAATCCAAACAAGATTTGATCATTGGCAGTCATTGGGGTCATTGGGGGTTTTGCTTGAATCGTTTTCCCGGTGTGAAAACGGCGCTGCGTGCGCTCTATAGTCTTTATAGTGTCCTATGCGTCGTACTAACCCTAAAAATTGCCCACAGATCGAAATACACGAAGGTTAATTCGCTCGCTGAAATTGATGCTGCCGTGGCCCCTGCCCTGGACAAGCTTGACAAGCGTGCGACACCTGTCATTAGCACCACCCTCAAGGTTACAGAGGAGAAGATCGCCACGCCCCTTGCTCCCCTTGTCAAGTACTTTGCAAAGTTTCTGCCCGTAAAAACGACGGAGAAGGCTGGTGTTTGGGCTCTTGCTGTGTTCATGAAGAACTTGGAAAAGCTTCAGAATATGCTTCTTATCAAGGAGGAGACCCCTGAAAGCGAGTAAATTATATAGGGAGGGGGAGTTAGGGGTCTAAAAAGAAATTTGTGAGAGTAAAAAAAATAAGACGCACGCACGAAACGGAGGAAAATGAAAAAAATAGTTGAAGAAAAAAGGGAGGTTTGTGCGAAAAGAGAGCTTTCTGAGCTTTCTTTTGTAAAATTTCTTTCGTAAATTTGGCTACATTCGAGGTACTTAAAAGTCTTTAGGGAGCAGGTCCATGTATTTGTTGACTATCTTGTTAAGACCATCCTTCTCCCTGATGCGAACCTCATCTCCCCTGTACTTCTCCATTCCCCCAAAGTCATCCCAGGTGAACCAAGACACTGCGTGGAACCGGTCGCCTTTAAATATGTCCCTGCCGTGAAGAACGCGATAGTTATCAACCAAAATTACGTCACCCTAGCAAGTCATAGAAGCGATTATAGGGGGTGTTAGCGTCTCTGTTTGTGTCCAGGCCTCTGTTTTCTTTGTTGGACTCTAGGCGCAATTTTTTCTCGTATGCAGACTCACCTCTTCCATGGGGATGGATGCGATAGAGTCTTCGCTAGCCTTCTTAATTGCTTCGCACTCTTCCGGTTCCAGGAGCCCAAGATCCCCGAAAAAGACGTCTGTCATGCCGACCTCCGGAACCTGTGTTGGGCGTCTGTCCCGAAGGTATCGAAGATGATTGTGAGCGTTGCAGAACCAAACCGGGTCGCCGGTGATCGGGTGTCGATTAATGGGCGACTCGCGGGATTCGACGGCCATAAGTCGGCCATCTGATGTCTTGTCACAACCGTATATCATCTCCAACTCCATATCGAACTTTGGGGTGATGAGCTTTTCTACAACGGTCTTGAAAAAGCCCTTTAATAATCCAGGTGTTTGGGCAGGTAAATCGAGGTTTGAGACAGAAATTCTGACCTGTCTTTCGTACAGCTTCTTCAGTAACGGTGGAGGAATCCTGGTCAATCATGGGAGGGGATGGGGTCAGTGCGAAAGTGAACACAGAACAAGCACAGAACAAGCACAGAATCGAGAACAGAATCGAGAACAGAATCGAGAACAGAAACAGAAACACGAACAGAAACACGAACAGAAACACGAACAGAAACACTCACCTTGCCAACACGCGCTTCCCATCGGCAATCAAAAAGCGCCCCCTAGGCTCTTGCTTATCAGTCGCAGGCTGCCAGCAAACAAAGGCAGCATATGCCGCAGTGCGCTTTGTTGTCGACTCCTGGTGCAAACCAATGTAGTGCCCCCTTAAACCTTCCTTATTGACCTCCTCATAAATGCAGTCTCGCTCCGATGCGAACTTGCGCAGGCCAGAAGAATGGAGAGGATCCAAGCAGGGAGTCATCTGGAGAGCCTCGTAAAGCTCCCTGTAGCCCTTAACGGACTTAGGCAGGTTAAAGCCCCGAATCCAGAGAGATCCATGGGTCAAAAGCTGCTCCCGGATCGTCAACCGATTTGCGGTAAAGTACTCCTTCTCTTCTTCGATCGTCATGGACTCAGAGGGGGGATTTATCTCAAAAGGACAGGGGGTAGAGGGGATGTTACGATCAATTTTGTCCGTGTCAATTCCCTCAAAATCCCAAATTGTCCGAGGACATTCCAGCAAGGCATCGCCCAGGTCCGGCTTGGATTCATCGCTCTCCAGGAATTCTTCTTTGGGGGTGGGCGTCTGTTGTTTGTTGAGAAAGGGAGGGCTTGATGCAGCTGCAGGCGCTTCACGCTTTACTTCCTCCAACGTTGCAGAGAGGCGAAATGGTGACCTGGCGTCATTCAGCCGGAAGAGTGGGTTAAATGTAGAAAAAGGGTGTGTGATTGGTATGAGGGCTAGTATAAGGAGGGAGCGCATGTTGATGCTGGTTTTTGAAGGGTTACCTTTTAATGCTCCACACTCCATTAAACTAGCGTCTTTTTTTTCTTTCCTCATTTTCACGACGCCTCCTGGGACAAGTTGAGGTATTTAACGATTTTTTTTTCGAAGACTCAAGAAAGGATAGATCCCTTGGCCGATTCTACTACAAAACTCGCTGGATTCACCTGATTTTGTACGACCACCCTTCCGCTGGAATCTGTCCACCGAGTTCATCCACCGAGCTCACTTGAGCGCCCACCATGAGGTGCTTCTCGTACCTCCTCTTGACGGCCCTGCAGTTGTGTGCTTCCTTTACTTCCTTCACTTTGCCCCCCTTTCCCTTTCGGCACTGCCTCAGCTGCCACAGCCGTAGCTGCCACAGCCGTCTCTACGTAAAGGAAGAAGTAAAAAGTGCCCCTGCTGCTACTGCTGCTGATGCAGCTGCTGCTGCTGATAAGCCAGTAGTCATTGCCAACACACCTGCTTCTGACCCAACAAGCATATACAAGAAGCAGCTCTTTCCCACAATTGAAACGACGAATGTTCGCCCCTTGTCGAAATTGGACTCTGAGACCTACGAGGCAAAACTCCTTGAATACTGGGAAGACCCGGACAAGCGGAAAGGGTTTGACTGGCAACTTGAGCGTCTCCGCCGATGGGCTGCTGGTCTGGAAGAGAACAGGAGCAAACCAGACGATAAGCCAACGTACTACCGCCGGAAAGACTTTGTCGACTGGACATTTTCCCCGGCAAAGAAAACATCGTCCACCACCCCGATTATCTCCCTTCTCGACGTTGTAAAAGTGTACACCTACAACATTGCCAGCCTCCTGGGCCTGGGTCCCATGCTCGGTCTCGCAGCTGTACCAGTCGCCCAGATCCAAAAGTACGAAGGCACAATGATTGAATTTATAGGCGGTGTGTTGGGGGGTGACCTCCAGACTCTGGCGGGCGGCCCGCTTTTCCTCCTCCTGGCAACATATTACAAAAAGTATGGTCCGATTTTTAACCTTTCCTTTGGCCCGAAGAGCTTCTTGATCGTGAACGACCCCATCATGGCCCGGCACATACTTCGTAGCCCAACTGAATCTTACAACAAGGGGGTCCTTGCGGAAATTTTGGAACCGATCATGGGCAAGGGCCTTATTCCAGCAGACCCGGACACCTGGAAGGTCCGGCGGCGGGCGATCGTGCCGGGATTCCACAAAAAGTGGCTGAACCGCATGGTGACACTGTTTGCCTCTAGTGCTGAGAATCTCCAATCTACCATGGTGGCTGGAAGTAAAGTTGATATGGAGGAGAAGTTCTGCTCTGTCACTCTTGACATAATTGGGAAGGCAGTGTTCAACTACGATTTTGGGAGCGTATCGAAAGAGAGCCCAATCGTCAAGGCAGTCTACCGGACCCTCAGGGAAGCGGAACACCGTACTACGAGCTTTATTCCTTACTGGAATTTACCTTACGCAAACCAGTGGATCGAAGGCCAAGTGATTTTCGCCAGAGATATGGAACTTCTCGATACAACTTTGAGCAACTTAATCAACCGGGCAATTTTAACGCGTAAGGAGGCGACAGTTGAAGAGCTGGAAGAGCGCGATAACGAGGAAGACCCAAGTTTACTACGATTTCTTGTAGATATGCGAGGAGAGGATCTAAGCAGCAAACAGCTACGGGACGACCTTATGACGATGCTGATTGCAGGGCATGAGACGACTGCGGCGGTATTAACTTGGACTCTCTATGAGCTGTATACTAACGATCAACGTTACCTTGAAGATGTTGTTAGTGAGATAAGGAGCGTGCTGGGGAACAAGACTCGACCAGACTACGACGATGTTGTTGCCATGAAAAAACTCAGGCTGGCGCTTGTCGAAGCCTTGCGCCTGTACCCCGAGCCTCCGATATTAATCCGGCGGGCTCTGACGGACGACATTCTCCCGCCTGGAGGGAGTTCCTTGTACGAAGGCATAAAGATTGTGAAGGGCACCGACATATTCATTTCGACGTGGAACCTGCACCGGAGCGCTGAGCTTTGGGGAGAAGATTCAGAGTGCTATGACCCCACCAGGTGGGAGCGGTCCTTTACGAACAAAGATATCGTGGGGTGGGAAGGTTACGACCACACAAAGATGACCGAAAAGAGTCTCTATCCCAATGAGATTGCCAGCGACTTTGCTTTTTTGCCCTTCGGGGGTGGACAACGAAAGTGCATCGGTGATCAGTTTGCAATTTTGGAGGCAACAGTAACAATGGCGATGCTTTTGAATGAATTTGACTTTGAATTTGCGGGGGATCCGAAGGATGTGGGAATGAGGACTGGAGCCACAATTCATACAATGAACGGCCTCAACATGATCCCCAGGCGGCGGAAAAGAGGCGATTGAATTACTGAAGAAAGAAGGGATGCGAGAGAATTTTTTAAATGGTGGAGTAGTTTTACGACCTTGTCCGGGGAAAAAAAAATTCTATTTAATCAATTATTCTGCAATTATCACAAATAATCATACAAATAACTCCTCCTCACCCTCTCCTCACCACTTGCCTTTCTTACTCTTGCTTTTCTTGGAGCTCATCTTCTTGCGATGCTTCTTCCTGAGATCTTCCATTTGCAAACCCTCTCCGTCATCATAATCTTCCGCGTCGTCGGGCGGCGATTCTGCAGGAGGTGCGACGCTGTCGTTGTCGGGGGGGGGGCTGCCTGGCGGCGGCGCTACGAAGCTGCTATCATCGGTACCTCTTCTAACGGCAACTGGCTTTTCCCAACTCGTCTCTCCCGTTTGAAAATTCCAGTAATAGACCCCATTGTCACTTTGCTGCTCCGTCCATCCGACGGGCAGCTGCTCACTCGGAGAGTCGGGAGGTGCCATAGGAGGGGGTGGGGGCTGATAGCTGCCCCTGCTTTCGTCTTCGGCAAATGAGTCGCTGTCCCTGATCTCACTCTCGAGTGAGCTCTCGCTGAGGGGAGGAGGGGGCATAACAATAGAAGATAACTTCGGCATTCTCCTCCTCAACTCCCACTCTGCATCATCGCTCAGGTATTGTTGCTTCCTGTCCACGTCGCATATGAAGACTTTACCGGCCAGATGCAGCATTTTGGTCATAATCTTGCTGTTCGCTCCCAGATTCAACTCAATTTGGTCGACGCTGATACCTTTAATCCTATTCTCCCGGTCTTTCATGGCAGCCTGCGCTGCGCCTTGAACAACAATTAGCATGATGTTGCTCGTAACTGCTCCAAGCAACAAAAATAAAGCCCCATAACCGACGTTTGCGTCGACGAAAAAACACATGGCGTCCTTCTCATCCACAAAACCATAAGGAACGACATCATCCAAGAAATCGCAGGTTGCTGGAATCAAGAACTCACTCAGCATACCGATTTGCAATAAACAGACCACTATGCTCACGATGAAAACGTCCATCGTCGCCCAGCCGCTGAATATTTCCACAATAAAGTACCAAATCTTCATCTCTTTCAAGGTCATCTCCTTGAAAAATAGCACTAACATGGCGATATGCTGCAGGACTGGAGTGATGAAAGCGAAAAGAATGCAGCAGACACAACAAAAGAAGACTGTGAAGGCTTCCATCCAATCGTTCACTCGCTCTTCCTCTACCAAAATGAGCCCCACGTTCCAGACGCTGTATTGGGTCAGATCCCCACCCTCGTTCCCCAGGTCGATAATTAGTCCAACCACGCCGTTCCGATCGAATGTCCAGGAGTACATTAGGCACCCAAAAATACCGAAAACCCCGGGCATCAGAATCAACGCAAACATCAAAAATTGTCCAGGCTTTCTCAGGCAGATCCTGTCCGCTCCCCCTTCATTTTCAAACACGTGCCGATACAGTGCGCCTTTGTGTTTAGAAAGCCCCTTTCTATAGCCCTTGACGTCGTCGGTACCGGCTCCTACCCACGTTGTGGCGCGTCGCTGTCTTGTGTCGACGTTGTCGACGTTGTCGACGTTGTCGACGTTGTTGCCGTTGTTGCCGTTGTTGCCGTTGCCGCTCTCACCGAGATTCACTGGCCTTGCCATGGGATTGTATCCCTCGACCATGGCTGAGCTGACGCTGCCAACGCTCGGTGACTCAGAGATGATACTATCTTTCTCGCCCGCATCACCGTTCGCTGCTTTCTCCTTCAGACTCCTGTCGTACTCCTTATCCAGGGTGTCTTGCACGGCATTTCTGTGGGCAATGATCATCACCTCGTTAGTAGCCGGCATTAACACACCTCCGATCATACTACAAAGTAACCCAACCATTGGCGTCACCTGCAGGTTGATTTCGTAAAATCCAAGCCCCAGCAGTGCTTCCATCTCTACAGGGCTTGTTACGTGCATCAAAAACGCAGTCATAACGAGAATAAAGACGTAAATGTCGATTAAACTCCATTTTCCCAAAAGGTCCAACAGCCAGATGAAGCCCCCCCTCTTGCTAACGCGGAACGACTTAGGGGGCATGAACCAGCACGCCAGCAAGCCGAAGAGCTTAATATACGGCCACAAGAAACTAAAGCCAAACAAAATCATGAAAAGACTGTACACCTTCGCTTTCCACATTTGTTCCAGACTCTCCTTCAGCATCATCCTTGCAAAGCCTCTCAAGTCAATGAGCTCGCCAGCGAACATCATCCTTATGTCCACGCTTGCCAAGACGTTGGTATGCGAGATCATAAACATTAGTATGCAAAATATCAGCGCCGATGGCACTCCAACTTTCATCCAGGGCGGTGTCTGCTTGTGATAAGCGAGAGCCTCGTCGCCCTTGAACAGGTCATATTGTCGCTTGTCTTCCAACTTTTTAGAGGTTTTCTCGCGCCTCCTTTGCTCGACCCGCTCAACCTTCATTTGGTCATGTCCATACTCAACTGCCAAAACAATGAAATACATCATAAGCATGACAATAAATACGATGGCGGTCATCTTGATCGGCTCGGGTATGCCGAGGCTAACCCCGTTACCGAATGGAGACGGAATTGCGACCGCTTCTTGACAATCCTCGATGTTTTGGTATTGCTGAACTGGACTGTACGAAGTCTCCATGTCGATTGCTCCCCTAGGACCAGATGAGAGGATGTCCGGATTCGTCTGGCAATCACAGTCGGCCGTGGCACCCCTGGCTTTCCGGTTGAGAGTCTCCTTCGAGGTCGCACCCATCAGATTTATCGTGAACTTGTTCATCATGCTATTGACGTTTCTTGTCGCCTCTACCATGGCCGCTTCAGTTTTGCTGTTAATCACAGCCTGTTGGAACCTTGGCCCACTACAACCAACCGCTGTATTGCAGTCGATGTCAATCAGAAAGTCTTCAAAATTCATTTGAAAATCGGATACTCCCGTCTCATTCAATGTACCGTACCAGCAAATTGGAAGCATCGTCTCCCTGAGCCTAATGTTCTTTATCTTCTCCTTATTAGCCTTCAGCAGTAGCGTAAACATGGCGGTTAGATGCTGCATGTCGAACGTCACGATGAAGTTGTTGCGGATGTCGATTTGATCGGTCAACAAGCCTATGTGCATGTTGACAGTAAAGTTAGCCGGTGGGAAGGCAGGACTGTCAGCCATCTCGATGAGATTGAAGAGCAAGAATGGCGACTTAGTCTCAAGCAGCTTCAGCCTGCTAACACTATCCAGACCGGTCACATAACCGTCCTTGAGGCCAAACTCCAACCCGAAACGAAATCTGCTGAGTCCAAGGTAATCCTCCCAAGTGAACCATGTTGCATTCTCGAACAGTTTGAGAGTTCCCTCTTTACCACTTGTGTCCTTGGTAGCATCTCCGATCAGTTTGTTCACTTGCGTTAAATTTCCTGCCAAATTTTCATGCAATAACTCTAAAGCCTGGACAACCAACTCTTCCTTCTCAAAGTTGATATACAGCGGTGGGTTAATAGCTGCCGGATCAGGACAATTATGCGCAGCTCGGATTCCGTTCAAGACACCGTTCAAAGTGTTCCTCAAGCTCGTCTGCGACATCATGGGCAGCAGCCACTTCATCAAATCGTGGTACCCATCGTACGCAAAGTCAGCCATTTTATTCACAAGGTAACTCGTCCCCGGGTCAATTAGACCCTGCAGAACCGGCTTTTGCAAATCGTCGAATGCGGTGATGTTCAGATAAGTAACGTTTATGGCGTGGAAGGCCCCTACAATGCAATCTACCGGCGTGTCCCATATACCCCCCACCTTCAGCGCCTTCCCGAGGTATTTGTCAATCGCGGCGAGAAAGTCAAAATCGAGCCAAATATCTCTCAGCTCCAGCGCGTTGATTTCGAATTCTTCCACAATGATGTCATTCGTGCTCTCGGCCACTTTCTCGTCGGTAATTTTTGACGGCCACAACGCCAGTCGCATGGTAAGTTCGATGGACAGCTTGTCCATCCTGAACTCATTGTTGATAGTCAAATCGCTGGTCAAATCTAACGGGTTAAAATGAGTAAAAGTATTCAAACCTCCCGCTCTGATCTCCTTCACCCGCAGCTGATGGGTGGTGAACTTGTCCGTCCCGTTCATCACCAAGATGTCGAGGTCACCCAAACTCATTTTTCCCGTGTTATCACTGGCGCCGTTGATGACATTGTTGATTCCAAGGCTACTGTAATTAGTAAAAGTTTCAGTCTGCAGGCCCAAGTAGTTTTTAATTCCATCTTGTACCAAACTCATCGCCCAGTTGTCGGGGTGGGTGAGGTTCCACAAGGTTACATCATGGAACGGCTGTTGGGTGTCATTTTTTCCCTCCATTCCGTCAAGCCGGGCCAGCGTAGGCTCTCGCGCGCCCATCGGGTCGAATGTGAGGCCCGCTAATGTATCGTTTATCCATGGGTCGAAACTGTCTCTGTTCAGGTCGGACATAAGCTCGTGAAAGAGGTCAACCATCAAATCCTTGGCGACCAGGTCTGTCAGCAGCATATCTTCGATGACACTTTCCAGCGCAACAGTAACGAGTGGCTCGAGAAGTCCCAAAAGACCGGCGGTGATTGTGCCCGCAAACTCAATATCATCAAGATCGACTGTTGGATTCACAGAAACCATCTCAACGCGGCGGGGAGGGGCCCCTCCTTTCCCAAGCTTTTCCCCAGGACGCGGCCAGAATCTGATCTGCGCGTCCAAAAAACTTTGAGAGGTGACACCGTGGGCTGTCCCATCACTGTATAGAATGCCCCCTGGACGACCAGTGAAAGTGTCGTAGTAAGCCCAATTTATGTCCGCCGTAAGACCAATGTTGCGGATGGAAATCTCCATATCGATGTAACGATTCTGGGCATCCAGAGTGTGAGTTATAGTCATGTCACCAATAGAAACGTGAGTCAGTACAATGTTGGTGATCAGTACTTCTAGCTCCACAGATGCAGAAAGCTCAATGGGATCAGGGTCAGGGACGAGAATCGCCACTTTTCCCATCAGTCGATTGAGCTGGTTGAAGTCCCCATTGGCCAGCGAACGATGATAAAATGTGCTATCACCACTGGTCTCGCTGTTGCCATCAGTGGCAGCGCGTTTTAACTTGAGGCTATGGAACATGTGATCGAACGTAAGGGTTTGCACGATCTCCTTGATACCCGCTTTGTTGTTGGCCTCGTAGTCGTGATAGTAATCACACTCTGGGTGAAAATTATCACGGATTCTTCTGTACCGGTCGTACCCGTCCAATCTCCTGTTGTTGACGTCCGTCAACCCGGCCGCTAGGAAGTCTTCATAGGAATTATACTGCTCTGAGTCTGGAGAGGTACACTTAATCGAAAGAGGCGATGGGGTAAGCTCCTTAGACAGAATGTCAACATCTCCCTTGGTGGAACTACATTGTTTGTGCTGTGTGTAACTGCCCTGGTCAGGAGGGCAAAGGAATATCTTCGGTTTGATACTTTTGCTCTTCTTGTCAAGATTAGAAAAGTAGTTGTCTGCAGTTGTGATAGATTTTTTTGTGGAGGAGAGGAGGAGGAGGAAGAGGAAATTCCAGGCCAATGTCAGTGTCAAGAAGGTCATGTTGGAGGCACTGAACCAAGATAAATGAAACTGAAATGCAGAAATTAGGACAGATTCGTTCGGACAGAGAAATTTTGCCAGTTGTTAAAGCCAAGTCTACCCACTAAATCTGTTTGAAAAATTCTAAGAAAAAAAAAAATTTGACAAAAAATATCAAGCAAAACTTTCCTTCAAAGTTTCAGCCCGTGAGAAACTTAACTTATGATTCTATCCCTAACTTTCATCATGTTGATTTAAAATCATGCCTACATCTACTAAAGGGATAACGTTAGAGGTAGGTTCACAAGATATGTGTTAAACAAGTTCTGATATCCACCATGCTTGCTCCTGGTTTTGTGTTTTTGAGGAGACTTTTTGATCTCTTCTCCTGCGTGCAACTGGTATTCTGAGGATCTCTAGACTTGCTTTCGCGCCACTAATCTGAAGAATTTGCGTGCGTGCAAGTTCCCGACTCTTGTCGCCTGCCACAAGCCATCCCCTAATTTATCAGGAACTCACCCCCCATAACACAAATACCTACCCTCCCCTCCTTCCCTCATATCCCCCTGTGCCTCACAAAACGTTCTCCGCTCCTACACGTGCAGGATCTGAAGCGGCAGACCGCCATGCGGCTGTCTGGCCGTGATCCTGGGCCATCCCCCCCCAGTCATCAACCACGGAAAGCAGAGCCGAAATCTATTACCCCCCCCCCCGCTTCTACCGACCCCAACTACGTAAAGCCTTCTTTCAAAGACTGGAAGAAACAGCAGATGAAGAAGAAAGGGATAGATGAGGAGGCGGAGAAGAACAAGGGCCCTAAGTTTCCAACCAACAATCACAGTGGGGTTGGCACATTGGCTCAGCGGGCTCAAGCGGCCCAGCAACTCGCTGCACAACAAGCTCAACAATACTATGCGAGTTTGCAGCACTCCGGGTCTCTGGACAGTCATGATGGTTTGATGGAGATGCACCATGCTGGTGACCCCACTCAGGCTGACCCATACAAGGTAGACACTTTCGTTCCTGCTGTACCGGATGAACCTGCAGGATTGCCCCAGTACCCCCCAAATCCGTATGCGACAGGCGCCAATGCAATGTATGGAGCCCCCTCGACGAGTCCTTATGGTAGCACGCCACCCGCCAACCCGACTGGTGGGAACCCTGGTGCTACAACCTACTACCGCAATGGTGCATCTACCTATGCCAATCCTCCGAACTTGACGCACTCTTCGAGTGCGGGTTCTTCAATTAATCTCCCCTCTAACCCTCCAAGCTCTTTCAATTCGTCCGTGTCAACCTCGGCTATTCCCTCCAACATTAGCAAGTCGTTGAACTCGTCACCTTACGCTTCTCATGCCAGTCTTTCTCTCATGATGCCCACCTCCAACATTCTCGAGCGGGATAGCAATGGAAACGACAACGAAGACGACGTAGCCGGCGACTTTGACTTCAACGACGTCTTAAATATTAACAACATTTTGGACGACGACGATGACAACGTGCAAAACGTCGGTGCCAAGGGAGGAGCTGCCGAAAGCTTAAATAGTATTAACAGTCTTTCTGTAGGCGAGCTTAAGGGGATGACCCAGGAGAGGCTGCAGGAAGACGCACACTCCCAAAGCTCGCTGTCGGGCATTCCTAATTATATGGATCAGCAGCAGATTCAGCAGCAAGTCTCGCAACAGGCTCAGCGACACCAATCCTCAGATAGTGGTTCTAATCCGAACATTTTCGGTGGAATTTGGGGGGCATCCAACAGCGGACCCGATAACGTATACGGCTTGGATCCTGCGTCCCTCCCCGAACAGGAGAAGAACGAGCGCAATCACGATAGGGTGCCGCAGGAGAGAAATATGGACACGGGCATGGGCATGGGCATGAACACAAACATGGGCATGAACACAAATATGGGCACGAACATGAACGTGAACGTGAACATGAACATGAACATGAACATGCCCAACAACAACACGATGACGACGACGACGACATCGACAGCGTCAGGCATGACTGCACCAACAGAGGAACTGCCCCTAAACTTCTCTAAATTCAGTCTATCCAGTCTGGGTTTGGATGATTAATGAGGAGTTGAAAGAAACGGGAAGGGAAATAGAAAGGTGCAAGAGTCAATGTTTGGCGATAAAGAGGTTGATGATGATGATGACGACGACGATGACAGTGATGACAATGATGACAATGATGACGACACCAAGCGTAGCACAATACAACACACACACACGTACGTCTCGAAGTGAACAAAACAAAAAACAAAACAAAGAGGACACGTAGTAGTTGGACCGCACTAAACACGGCGGAGTATTTACAAAATATATATTTCTCAACTCATAAATTGTCCACTAAATCGTTTTCATACAATTAAATGCTGCTGCCGTATCCTCCGTTGCCATCACTACTGTTGAAATTCATGTTGCCGTTCATGTTGCCGTTCATGTTGCCATTCACTTCGTCACTTTCCCCTTTGATAAACCCCCCCTGTTTCAAAGCGACACTCGGTCTCCAGCCCTCGATATTTTTCGACAGTGCCCCTGTTAACGCTCTATACAGACACTCGCATGCCCGCGGCCGGTAAGTGCTGTTTGGGTTTAAAATCTCCTTGACATCCACGCTCCTACCGTAAAACTTGGCGTTAACTTCGTTCCTTGCATGGATCACAGCCCCCTCGAGTGATATCCCTACGAAGAATCCCTTTGAGTGCGCGTAGCTGTACGCTGGAGATAGCCATTCACCGCCTCCAGTCATAACATTCCCCTCTACAGAGCGACCCACTGGGCCCACGGCTATGTCCACCTCAGCGCCAACTGTCACTCCCCCACCCCCCGAGAAACTCCTCACTGCCTTGTCGGTGGTCAGGATGATTACATATTCAGTTATATCACCACCAATCTGTGGCCCCCAGCCGATTCCAACGGTGCCAATCGCTGAGGGTGCAGACCACAGGCCATCAGCTGATCTGGCAATCACCAGACCGGTCCCATAACGGGCAGACATCACAAAACCGACCTTTGCGACAGTCAAAAATGCGAGCCCCTTCGCCTGGTGCAAAAGATCCAGCGGAATTGACCGATCTTTTGCAGTGACTGATTGGGAGTAGCAGGTGTTCAAGATTGTGTAAGTCGCCTTTCGTATCTCGGACCCCAAGGTGAAGGCCATGGGGTTATTAATAGATGCCTGCAGCCCAGGACTGGCCCGCAAGCCACTCGTGGGTGACGCAGACCGCCCCTCAAGGCCTTCACCGTCATCGCACTCGCTATTACTGTTCTTGTCCCCATCTTCGCCCCAATAGACATCGTTTCTCCGTTCGCAAGGCCATCTGCCCCCACTAGAAACCAGAAAAAATTCAAGTACCTGCTCCTTCACCTCCCCCATCAGCACCCCACCCTTCGACAGCACCTCAGCAAGCTCGATACACCACATGTCCAGCTTCTGTCTCCTAAAATTGATGAGGTCCCGCTGAGATTTTGGGGCGAGAATCGCACTCGGGGTCCAGTTTCCAAGTCTTCCAGAGAAGGACTTGCCTGGGAAGTCCGCCTTAAGGCGCACTCCATTCGCAATGAGCATGTTTTGGAGCTTGAGAAACTCAGAGTAACGGTGCTCGATCGTCTGAGTCTGTGGAGTGGTGTGTGGCGAAGTGACAGATATTAAGAAGGCGGTGTAAGGATGTCCAGTCGGGTCAGATCGCTCCTCAGGGGTCATCAGACGGAGGGAAAGAGTCGAAGGCAAGGCGGACATCTTAGTTGGGGAGGAAGTGCTTGTAGAGGATGGATTTTGAAAGTGGTTAAGATTTGCGGGGTGGGGCGAGGAGAAAAACTGGCTCGATTGGCCCAAGGAAGAATAAGATGACTCTCCTGAGTCAGCTAGGTTGGTGGGGGTAGAGTTTTGGGCCACAGATCTCTGAAGGTTGAGGCGACGCGTCTCGGCAACCATCGTCACCGACTCGCCGTGCGCCTTCCACTCGGAACGGGCTGACTTCGTTGTCGGGGCTGGGTGAGGGGGGGGGGTATTGGGAAGGAGGCCTTGTTGATTCGGTGTTCCTGTCATCCTCACAGCCGTTGTTGTTGTCGTTGCAGTGGGAGGCGTTGTAGCTGTTCCAAGCTGCATCGATTGACTCAGTGAGGGTGAGAAGGCCTCGTTGATCGGGGAGTTCGTGGCCGTGCCCCCGTGCCATGACTGTGTCATTGCTGCGTTCGCCGAATTTCTGTTCTTGGAAGCATTTTTACTCGCACGGACCGCCGCCTCTTCTCTCAACGACATCCGCGACATATCTTGTTGTAACAGAGCTCTGTCGAAAGGTTCTGAAAAAGGGGGAGGGAGTATAAGAGGGATGAATTTAGTTCTGAAAATTGAAGAAGAAGAAACTTCGTTTTTGTTTTCTGATCAAGGTACAGAATTTCATCAACCGGATCTGTTCTTCTCCGTTCCTCGTTATTCAACATATGGAAGTAGTGAGCAGGGTTTCTTTTACTCGAAAAATGACCATGGTGCTGAAGTTCTGTTAACCCATCCTTTACAACATGACAACGGTAACAGTCCGCCTTGCAACAAACACTTTCACGGTAACCGCTCTCTCCCCTTCTACCCCTGTTTTAGACTTTGTAGCGTCATGCTCCGCACAGCACTCCTCGGACCTTCCTCCTCCAGAGCTGTCAAGGTATATCTTGACCGGGAGGCCTCTGAATCCAGTGGGGGCAACCCTTGGTGATTATGGGTTACCCGTCGATGATCCCAGTTCCAAAGTTGTCATGTGCTTCCCCCGAAAAACACCTAAGCCGCTGCCGACAACCGCAACTGCAGCTGACACTGTATCAGCAACGACGAGCTCTTCTTTGTCATCGTCCAGCTTGGCTTCTGTGGATAGCGTTGTTTCAATAGCGGGATGCTCCGTTGAGTGCGCGCTAGCTGCCCTGACTCTGTCGTCGTTTTCGTTGGAGGGGGCCTTGGAGAGGGTTTTCGGAAGGAGGGAGGAGATCAAGGAGGCTAAGAGAGAGGAGGCCTTGGCGGAAGGTGTTGTCATTGTCGATGGGACAGGTGATATTGATGGTCGTGAGGAGGATGATTTGGTGGAGGAGGAGTTCCAGCGTCAATTCGAGGAAATAAAAACTGAAAACAGTAAAAGTGGGGGTGGAAATAGTGGAGGGGGAGGTGTGGTAGGGGAGATGTTTTTAGCTGCATTTGGTGAGGTTGAAAAGCAGAAGCAAAAACAAAAACAGAAGGAGCTGACGAACAGCGGTACAACTGCCGCTGATGACCAGGCAATTGATGGGGCAGCTGTTGACAATAACAGTGGCGATGGAGTGCTACCCTCCCTCCTTTCCGCCTCTGCCGACGCAAATGCCGATCTCGATGATAATGATGATGACGACAACGATGAAGAAAAAAGACCAACCACGTCGTCGTCACGGCCCTCCTCCCCGTCTAATCTTGACTCGTTCCTCTCTTCTTCCAACAGTGCCTCCGACAAAATCAAATACTCCGAAGATGCCTCTCTTCAGGGCGACAATACCTCCCTCCAGGGCTCTGTTCTGAGCGACTCGTCTTCTGTCTTGCTCGCTCGAGAGGCGGAGGAGGCAAATTCCTTCGACGTTGAAAGTCTGGTTTCGGAGACACATCTCGAAGGAATTAGAGAATTGGGGGAGGGGGACATTATGGTGCCGACAAGGGAGCTGGTGGAGGATATCTACCGTGGACTTCATGGGGAAGGGATTCGAGGGGAAGTAGATAGAGTTGTGGACGTCGTCCTGAATGCGGTGAGAAAGGAACGGGTGTCCACAGCAGATGTTACCAAAAACGTTACCAGAAATCAGGGGGCGGGGATAGAGTCGCAGTCGAGGCATGTCAGGGTCTTGGTGCAAAAGGGCAGGGCGGTGACAGTGGTTGAGGTTAGGTGTATTGCGGTGGAAGGAGAGGAAGCATTCAAGGGCGCGCTGAGGGAAGTAGAGGTATGGGGGAAAGTTTATCATGGGGGGAAGATGTTTGGCGATGGCGGTGTTGGTAATTATGATGGAGAAGATTTTGGGAACTCAAACAGAAAGAAGTCTAATGCGGTGAAACCCAAGCGGAAACCTGTGAAATTACCAAAAGGGCTTCCGAAGGGGGGGGTTCCCAAAAAGTCATCCACGGAGCAGGGATCTGTTTTGAGGGGTGTTTTTGATCCGAAAGAGACAGATTACACACTACCCATGATCGGATACTCTCTCGACTTCGATCCTAGTGAGAATGGCGACAACAAGAGTAGCAAGGACCGTGGAAGCAAGAAAATTGTTTCGATCGTGACGCCGTTTGCCAATAATGGGACCGTCGCTGATAAGGTGAATAGTATGGGTCGCCTTTCAGAGGTCGATGTGCTACGTTGGGTCCGTAGTTTGTGCAATTCCGTTGGTAAAATGCACGAGAAGTCAGTCATTTGCGGGGGGATATGCGGAGAAGGGGTGGGGCTCACCAACGTCATTCGAAGAATAGAAGATTTCAATGGCGTCAGCAGCACCGGTTTGGAGGAGTACGAGGTCATTGTTGAAAGCTGTCTATCTCCATGCTGGAGCACTGTGGCAGCGACGTCAAGTACAAAAAGAACAATACTGTTGTCAATGAGGGATGATCTCTACCTGCCTCCTGAGTTTCTATCTAGCACCATTGCTTCTGAAGACATCAGAAATAAGTGCTTGGTTGTGACAGATGAAAATAAATACAAAGTTGACGTATGGGGGTTTGGTTGCTTGTTGTTTGAGTTGGTGACGAAGAAGAGTTTGAAGATTACTGGGGTAGGGTTGGGAGAAATGGAACCGGGAGAGATCGTCAAGCTAGTCCCAGGTAGGTACGGAGACGTGTTAAAGCACTTGCTCCGAAGGGCATTGAAGGTCGATGTGAAGCATAGGGCAGGGTTCGACGAGATTGTGACCGTGCTAGACCAGCGGATCAACGCACTTGAGGAGTTAAAGCACCCTGGATTGAAGGCCAAGAAAAGTGAAGAAGACCTGGAGATCAAGTTGACGAAGAAGCAGCTTCTTGAACTGGGAAGGAAGGCGAAGCGGGAGAAGAAATTAAAGCGCTCAAGTCCGAAAAAACACCGAAATGTAAATGGAAAGAATGAAGACAGTGATGACGAGATTGATTTGCTATCCCTTGACGAGTCGTTAGCGTCCGCCGATGGTAAGAGCATCACTAGTGTCAACAGCAGCAAGATCAGGGAAAAATTAATGCAGCAAATCGCCGAGGCCAAGGAGATCCAAACCGCGGAAGGGTGGGAGAAAACAAAAGAGAGGGTGCGAAAGTCTCACAAGATTCGTTGGTGGAATTCTCTGAGCGACAACGACAGAAGAATCTTTCTACACAAGAAAGAATGTCGGAGAGTTCATGCCATTCACGTGTCCAGGCGCAAGATCAGCAAGAAAACTGCGTTGCTTTCGTGGTGGAGTCCTCCTTTTCTCTCAGTTTATTTTGGCTACATTATTTCGCACCTTGAGAAGGATGGTTTCATCGCCAAGATGAAGTCTCACTTATTGCAACTGAAGATCGACGAGGTAAATGCGAAAATGTACAGGCCCAAGATCACCAACGACGACGATTCTTCAATTGCGAGCGTTAGCACGGTGAGCAAGTTCACCGAGGTGGATGACGCGTCTGTGAGCAGCTTGATGAAGAAGATCAACCTGACAGACTTGGAGAACGGGCTGCTCGACAAGAAGCTAGAGAGCTTCTCCTTCGGTATTCCCGTCTACGAACCTTTTGACGGCGCTATGGAAGTTGACAACGGGGAGTATTTTGTGATGTCTCAGGTGAATCCGCTGATTGAACAGGTGCGAAGGGCTGAGGAGAAGAGGAAGAGGGACATCGAGCTGGGGCTGCTGCAGGAGGATGGCACGGAGAGTGAGGCGCAGAAGGCCCTCCGAATGCAGAAGAAGGCCAAGTTGAACTGGAAGGGTGCGGGTTTGAAAGTGAAAATGGCCGTCGCGCTGAATGCAGACGTCAAGAGAATGCAGGCGGGCAGCGAGGATAGGTTCGCGGAGGAGCTAAAGAAAGCCGAGCGGGAGGCTGCATTAGCGCTCGAGAAGGGCGAGATAGACGAGGACAAAGAGCCTCCTTGCTACATTCTCGGCTGCAGCTACGCGGACGCATTCGGTGAGGCCATGGAATGGGCAAAATTTAGCGGCAAGAAATTCATTGAGATGATGGACGAATGCGACGAGCAGGCAGAAATCGTGATGGAAAGAATGAGGGAACAGAGCATTTTGACAGATGCAAGCAGTCAAATTCTGGTCAAGAACAACAACGTCGCCCGCTTCGTTAGCAAAAATGAACTGATGGGCAAAGTTCTAGAAAGGGCCATCAGAACGGCGGAGATGCCCCAGATCCCGGGGCATGACGATCCGAAAGTCAGAGAAACTCTGACCCGCATCCAATCGATCAGCCAGCTGAGGAGGGACGATGTGGAGGAAGAGAGCGGTAAAATGAAGTTTTCCAAGCTGGAAATGCTCAACCAAGTTACGATCTTGAGCTTTTGTCTTCAAAGAGGGTTCGAAAGATTAATGGAAATCGTCCGTGAAGGCCAGTTCAATGCGGCTGCTTACATCCAAGCAAGATTCAGGGGGAAGAAAGTGCGGGCGATTATGGCAAGGGTGAAATTGGAGGCGGCAAGGTTGACTGCAGAGAAGGTGAAAATGGAGGAAGAGGCGAAGAATCGTCAAATGCTGGAGGAGCTGAAGCGAAAGCTTACACCGCCTCTCATTCCATTTGTGAGTGATATGCACTCTCGAAGTTTGGTTCTCAACATGCCGCAAATCATCAAGGAGCTGGGATCGTGGGGACACTTCGGCTACAAGTTGGACAGCCACATTCGGCAGCCAACAGAGCAACAAGAAGCGAATGCGAACGGGAATTCGTTCTACGGTGACATTACAATCCTCATGAGCGTCGCTAGTAGGTCTAAAATGGGCAAAACTACTCACATGAAGCTCATCCAGCACGCCGAGGAAAAGAAAGAGATCGACATTAGCGACGACTCCATCGTGGTGTCAGGGCTCAAGCCCGACTCCGAGTACAGAGTCTATTTGAGGATTCTTCCCAGCTGCATGGATGCCATGATTGCGGCCATGACAAAACACCACGACGATGGGATTAAGAATATCGAAGAGGGGAAGCGGATCAAAGCAGAAAAAATCGCACGGCAGAACAGTGAAAAGGCCATGGAGAACATGAAGAAGGGCATGGCGGCTTTGCTAGGGGTTGGTGGTGGTGGTGTGGAGGGTGTCGACAAGAACGGGGATGTTTTGGACAAAGAGAGGCAGATCCGACTCGAAGAATGCGGAAAGCGCGCCTTCGAAAAGACAATGAGCTCGATATCTCTCGTTGCCGAAGAAGAGGAGTTAAATTCACCCCTCTTTTTGAAATTGAGGCACTACATTGAACTGCTCGGAGACGCCAATCACAGCCATCTGAACATGTGGAGAGAAATTAAGACAAAGTGTGCCAGGCCCGACAAGTGCGTGGGAGTACAGGGGAGTGTCACGTGGGTCATGCAGATTGAAGGTGAACCTGGGAACGACGGTGGTATCATCAAGGTTAACGACCTTTTAAGCAAAGGGTTGTTGGGGGGGAAAGACGCCACCAAGACTGAAAAGGCGCCCAGAATATCAATCAAGTGGACGATTCCTGAATGTAACGGACACAAAATAACTAATTTTGTCGTGGCCAAATGGATAGAGGGGACGTCGACGACAACGACCGACACCAGTAGTAAGGAACAAATTCTATATACCACTGGCTGCCAACTCATAGATGCCGTTCATGCTGGAGATGGAGTTGGTGCAGATAGAAACGAAGAAGTTGTCTACAATTACAAAGTCGCTGCTATCAACAGAGTGGGACAAGGAGAATGGAGTAATACCGTCACTTGCCGTGTCATCAGGCCACAAGACCAGGAGGGAGGGGACACAAACACAAACGCAAGCGAGTTTTTACCAAATCATCCGGCAAAAAAGGATGCAGATGGAATTGGAATTGGACATGGAGAGGATGTAGGGAGAGTCAGATTCATTCCCCCTCCTATACCAACGACGAATACAAACAACATAGTGCTCGGCAGTGGAATACTCCTCCCAGGTGCAAACTTAAAACTCGACTACGCCAAATTGAAGAAGGGGGCCAAGAGAAAAGTTCAGCGTGTTAAGAAGTGACACATTCGAGGCTGAGCGGAGCTGATGGATGAATGAATAATTTGTTGCAATTTTGTGCGTATATTACAGCAAATTTTCTTCTTACTATAGTTATAGTATAGCAATCTGCTTGTCACAATCTATTTTTTCATTTAAAATATAAAAATATTGAAATTTCGTTTACTTAAATACTCTTCTGATATACAATTTCTTTTAATTATATTAAATTTATATATTTTAAATTATTATGAATTAAATAATTCTCAAAAAATAAATCAATTTCAATTATTATTTTATAATAAAATTAAAAAAAATTAAATATGTAAAATGATAATATATTATATAACATTATTTTAATATTATTGACTCAATTAAATAATAATATGTATATTTATATAATGTTATGAAAGAAAATTGTATATCAAAGATTTATTTAAGTGAAGGAAAT
>Ga0115556_1000354_pt1 | contig 29882 bp, 23 predicted proteins | sample COGITO_mtgs_1104_5_FD_87282 | JGI IMG/M metagenome (GOLD analysis project Ga0115556, IMG submission 87282) | Pelagic marine microbial communities from North Sea - COGITO_mtgs_110414 | ecosystem: Environmental > Aquatic > Marine > Epipelagic | place: Germany:Helgoland, sampling site Kabeltonne... | reverse complement strand
GATCTGCTCGGGGTGGTAGAGCTGCCTGTAGGTTCCGGAGCGGACCTCGTCACAGACGGTGGGCTCCAAGTCCACGTAGATCGCGCGGGGGACGTGCTTGCCGGCGCCGGTCTCCGAGAAGAACGTGTTGAACGCGTCGTCCGACTGGCCGAGGGAAGACTCAGCGCTGATCTGCCCGTCCGGCTGGATGCCGTGCTCTAGGCAGTAGAGCTCCCAGCAGCCGTTTCCGGTTTGGATGCCTGCCTGGCCCATGTGGATACTGATACATTCTGTTGTTGGTGTGTAGGTGTAGGTGTAGGTGTAGGAGGTTACAGCGTGCGTACAGAAGGTGGCAAACGTGCACAACAGCAAGCAAGCACATAAACAGTACAACGGAAAAAAAAGGTGTTAGCGAGGGGGCGATAAATAAAGGCCAAAATGGGAGGGGGGGGAAACGACGAAAACGATCGTTTAAAACTTGTCGGCCCGTGTGGCGGTGCTGGGGAATTTTGCGGGAAATAGAAGCACTCTGAGCTCGCCAAAAACACAGAAAACGCGCATTATACTGGAAATAACCACCGGTAAACCCGATAACGAACAGGGACACCCCCAAAACAAAGCGGCAAAACAAGGTAAATTTGCTGCCCAATATTTCTCCTCAGGGGAATAATTTGATTATTTAAACAGCCAAAGAGTGCTACAAACGACTCACCTCTCATGATTATAAAGCTTAAAAACTGTTTTGGTTTGAGTTAAAGCGTGATACTAAACTTGGTTTCGAAAAATCTGGAACGAGAGTGGAAAGCTTGGAAGGTCTTCTGCAGAAGTTTATTAATCTCAATTGTAGGCGAAACTAGAGAACTATAGGTTTCAATCGATCACACTGGCTTTAATAAATTCTGACGAAACTGAAGCCCCCTAATTTGCCTGGCACAGCTTCGTTCCCGACGCGCACTTCATAGACCATCTGCTGCATCAATATCGCATTTTTTCACCAATTCCCACTTCATTTATCGATAACAATATCGGAATAACAGAAGAAAACCAAAGACGATGATGGCGTTGACGCTGCTTGTGATGCTTGCAGTGCTGATTTCCACCTCAGCGTTCCGCCTCTCTCACAAACCGCTCCAGAAAAAGTGGCAGCGCTGCCCAACTACCGTACTGAGCTCAGTCACTTCCTCACCAACCTCGCAATCGACTTACACTTCCTCGGCAGAGAAGAAAACATTCCGATACCAAGGCATCTATGACATTTCATACCAACATGAAGGCGACTCTTCTGCCCCCCCACTTCTCTTGATTCACGGCTTTGGTGCTTCATCCGGACACTTCAGATACAATATTCCGGTTCTCTCGAAAACACACAACGTTTTCGCCATCGATCTGCTCGGTTTTGGCGATTCTTCAAAGCCAAAAGATGTGACCTTCTCCATGGAGCTCTTAAGAGATCTGTGTGCTGATTTTATGTTGGAGATGGGGGGGAGTGAGAGGAAGTGGGTCGTGGGAGGAAACAGCATCGGAGGATTGTGCAGGTGAGATTCTGTTCACCCCTCTGCTCACTCTCACCCCTCTGCTCACTCTCACCCCTCTGCTCACTCTCACCCCTCTGCTCACTCTCACCCCTCTGCTCACTCCCACCTTTTTGCTCAACCCAACCACACAAAACACAGCATAAACCTCGCTGCAGCAACTTCCCCCGTTCACAACCTCATCCGTGGCGTAATACTATTTAATTGCGCCGGAGGACTCTCATCTTTCCGCTTTAGTGATTATCCCGTCCCACTTGCCGTTGCTATGTACTTTGTGAAGAACGTTGTTCTTAAGGTCTTCGGCTCAGCATTCTACAGAAATTTCAAGACTCGTGCCAATGTTGAGCAGATCTTGAACCAACAGGTCTACTTCGACAACAGCAATGTCGACGAAGAGCTTGTTGAAATGCTCCTAAAACCTTCTGACGATGACGGCGCCGAAGAAGTTTTTCTGTCGGTATTCGGGGCGGATCCGGGGGTAGATCCGAAGGAGGTAAGCGTTTAAGCAAGCGCTTGCGCGGTGGATAAAATTAGGCCGAAGAAATTCTTCTTGCTAACACCAAACCGTTCATTAATTTGACACTAGCTCCTTCCCTCCGTCACCGCTCCTATTCTCGCTCTATGGGGAACAAAGGATTCGTGGACTCCCCTGTCGGGTGGTTCCTCTTACGTTCCGTATGCAAGCAAGACAATCTTCAAGCTCATACAGATCGAGGCAGGCCACTGCCTGCACGACGAGAAGCCTGACCAATGCCATGAACACATACTGCCCTTTCTCGAGAATCTTCCTTGAGGAGTTTTTTAAAAATAGTAAAAGAACAGTGCATAATAATGACCCCCTACTACCCTAAGCATAACTCTGCGCGTACTTATCATTATATCTATGGTGATGGTGTTCGTGTTTTCGTTGAAAGACTGCTGCATACTGTCCTCCATTGTTCGCGACTCTTTTCTGTTCATTCGTGAAGTCGACCAAATATCTTTTTTGGTTCTCGATTCCCTTCCTGACCTCCTGGAGACCGCAAGCGAGCGCCTCGCAGACGGCATTGGTATCCCCCGAGAGTCTATCGAAGTCTATTACAACCCGACCGATCTTACTCTCGAACGACCGCACACATCGGGAAACGAATTCTTCGCTTTTCTTGAATGCCCCCTTGACGCTGACAACCTCCCTCATTGCCTCCTCGTTATTTTCCCTCCCTTTAACGAGTATGTTATCCGTGAACTCCGTCATCTTATCCTGGAGCGTGAGAGTAACCTCGCTCAACATATTCTTTAGCTTGAGCCTCTGCTCGTGTGATACATCGTTCATCTCTGCCTTGGTCTTCTCAGCGAATACTTCCATCTCCTTACGGCCCACTTCGATCCTATCTGAGACCTTTTCCTTTATGACGGCAGAGTCGTTCTCCAGGTCATTCATCCTTCCGACGAGTCCCTTGTGAGCAAACTCGAGTACATTAAGTCTGTGCACTGGTGCTTTCGAGGGGCCTTCTGATTCATCCGGGTACATGGCTTCCATCCTCGCCACTTTGCCAACGAGTTCATGAATGGTCTTCTCCTGTTTCATGATGACCTTCTCAAGATCTGACACAGTTTTGGAGTGGACAACCTCCATTTTCTCTCGCTTCAGTAGCTCCGTCTGTACGGTAAGCTTGACATTATCGACCTCCCTCCTGAGTTCGTTTTGCATTGTCTGGGCGATGGTTTGGATGACTTCCCTTTCTATGTCGGATCGAAGAGCAGATCTCTTCTCTGACGTCATCCTAGACTCGTCAACATCCCTCCTCAACTCATGCAATGCCATCGTCATCGTATCAACAGTCCGACTTACCCCCCCCTTAATCTTATTGACCTCATCCCCAACCCTCCCTTGCAGTTGTGCCATCTCCCCTTGAATTTGTTTAAAAGACGACTGGCTCATCTCCTCGAGTTCAAGCTGTTCCTCAAGTCCCGTCTCAATCTCACGCAGCCTCAAGATGAGGTCAGACGAAGTCGCGTCGATCTGACGACGAAGGTTTTCGACGTCACTGCACGTCGCCAACGGTTCCTTTGAGTGCTTCCCTCCTCCTCCATCATCAGCGCCAGAGTTCCCAGCAATGTTGAAATTATGAATCGGCCAAGCGTAATGCGGCTTATGGGAAGGTTCGTCCTCATCCCCTCTACTACAATCCCTATCCAAACCGAATCCCCATTCATTCATCCTATTCAATTTATTCCTCTCCACTGCAGCTTCAGTACCATCTGCAGTTGTCTTTCCAGATGACCTTTTCTTACGACTTCCCTTCCCCCGACCAATGGAAGATGACGAACTCTTCTTACTGACGCGAATATTGCTTACACCCATACGGACATGAGGTGCTGACGCCGACGAAGGGGGTACACGTTTCATAGTATGTCTCTTGTCGGCCATGTTCTTCTTCGACTTCCCCTCTCCCCTTCAAAACCTTCCCAACAAAAACAAAAATTCCCCCCCACTCCCTATCAAGATCACCTACGGCAAACAATCAATCGAGGTGAATTATCAGCAAATACCAGTGCTAAGTGAATTTGCGATGGATTCAATTCAATTATTCAATTCATCTTTTTTTCAAAATTGAAAGACTAAATTAAACTAAACAGCCAGGCACAAACCGACGAACAATCTCTAAATACCAACCTCCGCATTTGACACATTCCTACTGTCCCTAACGTCCACAATTCTCCTTTAATCCCTTCCAGATCCTCTAATATTCCCATATCTCTTCTGAATTCCACCATGTCGACGTTATCCCATAACATACCACCATCTTCATCCTGCGACGATGACACCCAACCGTCACGATGGCAGTTACTTTACGGCAATACCTCTGTTAAAAAGTCTTACGACCAAAAGGCATTCTCCAACAAGACCAGAAACATCTCCAACAAAGACAAAACCAACCCAACTGTGACCCCACCGCCCCACAAACACATCCTCCACCAAGAGAACATCGATCCCCTACTCCCGAAACCAAACCAAAATCACGGCCACAAAGATCTCTTCATCGCAAACTCCATAACGCCATCGCCGCCTCGACATGCTGCCTTGCCTTCCCCCCCCCGTTCCTACTCCCGTCACGTGGGATTAGGTGCCGGAAAACTTCCTCCCTACAAGGACGACAGGAACGTGCGTTCGTCTGCAGCAGAGTTAAGGGAGTGGATTCGCGGTGTGCAGGAGCGTGCCGACCTCGACGCCTCGAAGAAAGCGGAAGGAGAGGCGAGACAAAAATTGGATATCAACAGTGATTTCGGGTTGGAGTTCAATGTGATGTCCAAGGAGAAGAGTAGAAGTGGTGGTGGTGGTGGGAAAGGGGGGGGTCGTGTGGATGCTAATCATTACGACGTCAGGGGTGAACATGGAAAGGAAGCAAAGATGATACTGGAAACAGTGTCGCATGTTGAGTCTGTCGCGAGTACCATGTGGGAAGATAAGTTTGGCAAGATCGCCGGGAGGAGGAAGAAGGAACGTAGTGATAGGACATTGGAGGAAGTTTCACAGGCAGAGGGAGAGAGGAAACGCAATAGTGCCAGGGAGAAGAAGAAAGAACTGGACCTAAGGGATGTCATGGAAGGGATCGAAGAAAGAGTTAATGGTGGGAAGAATACGACAAGGTCCGACAACGCAAGGTCGGACAACGGGAGGATTCACTCAAGCACGATAACCACTAAAGATAATCACTACGACGACAACGACAAACGGGATGATGAAGAGAGAATTGGTGCTCGCAAGGGAATTCCTGACGATTCGGAATACAAAGGAATATCTAGAAGTAAGACGAAGGAAGACGGCGGCAATCATTACAAAGAAGAATGGGCGACAAGGATCATAGAAGGGATCGACTACGATGAACATCTCGACGCGAACCAGCAATACATTCGATCCGAATATCTTGATAGTCAACACGAGTATCAGACGGGAAAGGTACCGAAGGTACACAACTCACCACAACCCGAATCGAAGTCCAAGTCCAAGTCCAAGTCCAATTCCAAGTCCAATTCCAAGTCCAAGTCCAAATTGAAATCTAAATCTAAATCTAAAAACCCCTCTCACGAAATGACAATGAAACGCGCCAACGACACGGCAATATTCGTCTCCCTGCAGCGTTCCCGGAAGAGGTTGCTTCGACGCTGTCTTCATCATTTCTTCCTCTTCGTGGATGCGGAAAGGAAGAGGACAGGGAAGATTAGGGTACTTTTGCAAAAGGAGAAAGGCGAGAGATGGAAAAGGAGGATTGTAAAAACTTGGGGCGCGTACGCGAAAGAAAGGACGAAAGTGCTTATGGACTTTAAGGGGATAAGGGACAGGAGGTCGAAAAACTATGCTTTTGGGAATTGGTGCAAGTGGTTTAATGCAAGGAAAAGGGCAGTGGAAGATGGGGGTCGGAAAGGTACATGGAGACGCGTCGTTAAGATAATAAAATCTTGGAGACGGTACGCTCTCCAAAGTAGACAAGAGAGAGAAGGGCGGGACCTGAAGCTGCGCGAACGCGAGGCGAGAGAGAGGAACCACAGGGCTGACAGTTGGTACCACTCGACTCTGCTTAGGAATGTTGTTGTTTATTGGAGGAAGGCCACGAAGGAAATCTTATGGGAGAAGAAGGAGGAGCTTGCAATTCGGAAAAGGAGGGAGAGGGGACAGAGATTGTTGCAAAGGATCGAAAATACACAGAAAGGGAAAAGAGAAGAGCAGGAGAACGAGGACGGGGCGAACGACGAGGAAAATACGAAAACGGAAGATAGAGTCGAGATACTTCGGGGAATCATTGAGGAATGTCTTGGAACAGGCGCAGACGACACCAGATCTACATACGCACATCATCAACGGGGACAACAACAACCTCAAGTGCCGACCATCGCCATCGAACGACTCGCTAGGGAAATATCATCACAGGTCCAAGGATCATCGTCACATCCTACATCGACAACTACCCCTACCAACGGCCAGTCGACAATCGAAACGGGGAGAAAGGAAAGTAAAATGACTATTTCAGAACGCAGAGCGAATGGTAGAGAGCGCAAAACACCTCACGTGGTCCCCAAATCCGTGCAGGAAATGTTCTCGAGGCACTCGGAGAGGAAACAGAAGAGAAAAGAGTTATCGGAGCGTTACGCGTCCAAGAACCTGAGTCACGAGGAAGCCTTGACGAGAAAGAGGGACGAGGAAGAGAAGGAGAGGAAGGAAAAGGAAAGGGAAAAGAAAGAAATCGAGAGAAGAAAAGAGGAGATTAGGGTCCAGGAGGAAAATGCAGAAAGGATGAGGAGAAGGGACATGAACAGGCTTGCAAAAATGCATTCCGCTCTTAGATTGCTGAGGAACAAGGGTTGGGTGGGATTTTGTCGTGTCCTTGATGAGCTTCGAATAAAGGAGAGGAAGGCGGACGTATTCAACGAGGATAGGCTGAAGGTTAACTGTTTCCGGGGGATACGGGAGTATGCCAGGGCAAGGGGGGAACTCAGGAAGGATATGGAAACACTGCAGCTTAGGAAGGCGGACGAGTACCACTACGACAAGCTACTTGGCAAGGTGATAAGGCTTTGGAAAGATAGGGCCAATATCACTAAATCCAAGGGAGCGCTAGTACGCCACCTTATCTTCCGCTTACAGGCCAAGAGGACTATTGTAAAGTGGACGGAACGTCTTGACGAGGAAAGGATCCTCTGGTGGGAGGCCGACAAACATGCCATGGCACAGGGAAGGTACTCAAACCTGAGGTACTTCTTTCACAAAATGACGAGGGGTACTTGCATAGCCAGGGATGAGAGGAGGGTAGAGGAGAGAGTCAAGATGAAGATGAAGGAGGTCAAGAAGTGGCTCGAGTGATGGATGGTATTTATTATACACGCATCGCTTACTAAATAAAAATATCGATGAATTTATGCAACGAAATCGTCACCAGCAAAACAATTATATATAGTTTAACAGACCGTTAAAGTTTTATGCCTCCCAACAAATCACAGAGACATACCGAGTAGAGTTCTACAAGATAGTGAGTGTGACAAATCCCCTCCCCAATCCCCCACTCACTAATTTATCATCAATATCTGCACTTATTAATCATCGACTTGTGCATTGACATCGTCAACATCAACATCATCACCGTCAACCTCGATTTCATCGTACTCGCTCTCAAGATTTCCGGGGTCGTACTCGCTCTCAAGAGTGCTCTCCATAGTACTCTCGTCTTCGTAGTAGTAGTCGCTGGCTGTGACTTGGCTGTCAGTCTGGTCGTCGGCACCAGAGGCGAAGCTGCTGGCACCGGAGGCGAAGCTGCTGTCGCCGGCGAAGCTGCTGTCGCCGGCGAAGCTGCTGTCGCCGGCGAAGCTGCTGTCGCCGGCGAAGCTGCTTCCTCCAACACTGCTGCCACCCATGCTGCTCCCCATGCTGCTGCTATCATAGGGAACGACGCTGCTCTTCTTCACGCTGCTGCTATTCGTGCTGCTATTCGTGCTGCTATTCGTGCTGCTGTGAGCTCCGCTTGAACTGTTCATAGAGGAACCCTTTGACGAACTCGCACTGCTCGAGGCTGCGGAGGATCGGCTGCTGTAGAGTTCGAAGGTGAAAAGAATCGTGTTAGAATGAAAGTAGAGAGTGCGAAGAAAGAGGGGCAGAATATTTAACAAAAAAAGCCTGTTGCGCGTTCTTACCTCCCCCCAGAAAATAGACGGGAAAAGAAGCCCCTGCTCTCCCCCCCCCTTGTAGACGTCCTGTTGGTAGACCGACGAGACTGGGAGGCCGAGGACATGATGGTAGATCGGACAGCTTCGTAGGCCCTGGTGGTATATTTTTTCTTCCCTGGCTGTTGCGCGTAGCAGATGGCCCACTGAACAAATATAATAAACACATTGACGATAGCGAAGTAGCTGAACTGGCAGGGCGGGACAGACTGGAAGGTCTGGTTAAGTCGACTTGGTAAAAATGTACCACGCCACAGGAAACCAATTGCAAGCATGAAACTGGCAGTGTAGCAGTAGCGCTTCACCTTCTTTTGCTCCTGGGAGCCCTTGCTGCTCCCGGATTTTAGTTGAGCTGTAATTCTCCTGCCATAAATCCAAGCAAGAATGCCCCAGACGAAGCAGATGTACATGTGGTGTACGTACTTGACGCTATTCACGTTGCCCTCAAGCGCGCCTTCATTGACCGCAGCATCCCCAATTCGGTACTCAAAATAGCCGCCAAAAACTTCGATAAAGTAATGCCCCCCATACGACACACGTGCATAAATTTTGGCCCACCTAGGAGTTGCTTTTTTTTTCCCTCCATCGATGATTGTAATCCACGCAGTCACGAGGAGTATGGCAAGTTGGATCGGAGCAGCAACGCAGAAGCCCATCATCACGGTGCGGGCAGTCTGCAACCGGACGCGGTATGCGTGGCAGTCGATATCAATGCAGAGGAAAAAGTGGACCAATCCAAGCCACACATTCAAGTAACACAGTTTCTCACTTAAGTTGGGTCTCAAAGTTAGAAAGCCAAAAAAGCCAGGTCTCCGATCTTTTTTACTCCTCTGCTGGTTGATAATATTGAGAAAGTAAAAACAGCATAAAGCAGGTAATAGGGATACGACGCAGTAGAGAATGCACTTGGTGTCGTACTAAGGGAAGTTCAGGTGTGAGCGCTTTTTTTGATAACTGAAGACAACGGAGGTGATGAGAGCACAGAAAATGCAACGCGCACTCGCATAAGCCACCGCGATCGCCGCACTCGCACGGGCCACAGCGATGCCAAAATCCGTGCTCTATATATCTCTATATATTTCCCTCACCTTTGAGCCAACAGCTTGCGCATAGGTAATGCTGCAGTCGTCTATTAAAACATCATCCCAGCCACTCTGATTATGGTTCCCCCACCCAGAATTAATCCAAGGAAACTCACACACAGGCTCGTAGGTTGTGAAACGAAAGAATTTCGAGGCATCACAGACATAGCTGACGAGTTCTGTAGCATTATCAAATCGGCCTGTCTGGTTGTAGTCCCACCCCATCCCATCATTGTCATATAAGATCCCAGGACAATTGCCGTACTTCCCGGTTTCTGTTGCTGGATTATTTAGCCAGGGTTTGAAATTGAGTCCGCTCATATTGAAGGGGCGTTATAGTGGGAATAGGAGTTGAGAGTGTCTTGGTGACGCCGTTTGCAGTAACTTTTTGAGAGCACCAAAATCCAGACTTTGGGGAAATTAAGTCAACGCTACTTTACCAACAGGTTTGGTTGGAGCTCGTGACTTCAAATCACTGACAACGTTTTTTTTCTGGTAATGTGAATGAATGTTGAGTTGTGACTGACACGGACCCGCTGACTGCAACTGACTGACTGTTTTTTGCAAATTCTCAGAGATCGAGGTGCTTTTTCATTTGAGCCGTTACACTTACATTTTTGCAAGGTAAGATAAAATTGTTGAATAAGTTAAAAAAGCATTTGCTGTCTCGCCGATCATATCTGTTGACTCCGTGGCGAATCATTTTTGTTTTGGGCCGTCTCATTCACCCTTACCGATCTGCCTGGCTGTTCATGGCGGTTTTAGTTACCCTGCGGATGTTGTGTTTGCAGAGAAGTTCCACAAAAATCGAATTCGGGGTTTGCGGACGTGGACAATTTTTCTGAAGCGAAGCGAGGCAAATCGAGAGAGGCGGATGGATATTCCTCACTTGCAGGAAGGGTAGTTGGATAACTGTCGGAAATGGATGCAGCAGTGAAACACCTCAAAAATAGGGTTAAGAGATTTTGAACGCAGGTCTAACACCAATCGCTCCCAACAATAACCCCCTAACGCAGGTACTTGATTTTGTTACGCACAAAACTCAAGTAACATACCTCTAAATTAATGCCTGGACCTCCCGTTCCCAGTTCTAAGCCCAAGAAGTCTGGTCGCTCTGCCAAAGCCCATAAACAGCGCAGTAGTGACAGCGACGCCGACAGCAGTTTCGAAGAGGCACCCCCACCACCCAACAGATCAGCAGCAGGCAGTGGATCAGCAGCAGTAAGGAGCGCAATGAGCCCAGGATTTGAAGATGATGATTTCTCCGCCAGGAGACCCTCCCCGGCTTACTCGGATGTCGGAGATGACCCTCAGCACGAGCCCAAGAATATTCTCGAGGAAGTACCGGAGACTACCATTGGAGAGCAGGTGAAGGTTACTGGAGAACTCAAGTTTGAGAAACTTTTGAGGATTGATGGTCACTTTGATGGGGAGCTGAAGTCCTCTGGTGATCTCATCATCGGGCGCTCTGGAACACTTATCGGCAATGTCGATGGCATGGGCGAACTCATCATTGATGGAAAGGTCAAGGGAAACTTGAATGCCCAGAAGATCGAGCTTCGAGCGAAGGCGATGGTCTTCGGCGATATTATTTGTAAGAGCCTGACCATGGACCCCACCTGCGTTGTTGTGGGTAACATGAATGTGCACAAGGACGCACCCAAGGAGATCGTCATGACCAAAGATGGCAAGGTCGAGGACAAAAACCCTCCCGTTAAGGAGGAGCCCAAGGCCGCCGAGGAGGCCAAGGCCGACGAGCCTGCTGCAGCTCCAGCCCCTGCCCCCGCGGCAGATGAGAAGAAGGAAGAGGCCCCCGAGGAGAAGAAGGAAGAGGCTCCCGCTGAGTCTTAAGGCAAATCTTTGATATATGGTGTGAGAAGATGGGATGATAAACTGTCGTAATAAAAAGCTGCGTGTTTTAGGGCTTGCTGTGTATTTTCTTTCTCATCTTTTATATTTTAACACAAAACGTCACAAACGTCACTCCAAGACCAGGAAACCGTTGTTCTCGATTTCGTGGATCCGTTCGTAATCCTTTTCAACCACACTCTCATCAACATGGCACAAAGTCACCTGTCCAACAAAGGTGAACGAGTCGGTCGTTGGCATCACTTTTTTCCCTTTTTCCACAAATAGCTGAATATTTCGAAACGACTGCATTCCCAAGATTTCCTTGTATAAATCCTCACGAACTTCAATCAAAATTCCACTCACATAGCTGACAATGAAACAAACCCTCGGAAAGGCTTTGTGGACCGGTGGCAGATCAGGCAGCCTTTTGAACTTCTCTTCGTCCAAAATACTGTCGCAAGCTGCCGAAACTTGGTCGTTCCCCTCTCCATGGCTCTCAACATAAATATCCCTCCAACAAGCTTCCGCCCCGTGGCATCTACTCCCCACCTCTACAAGACAAGGCTCACCTCTGACAAGTTTGATCTCGGCGTGGGCGGGACCCTGGGTGATGTTCAGCGCCGTCAGAACACGTTTCTGATATTCCACAACACTCTTGAGCTTCTCGCTGTCTTTTTCGCCCTCGACGATGGCCAACGTCTTCTGACCGAAGTAAACGATAGGGGCCGTGTGGCCATTGATAGCCTCCTTGTGGTACTGCCACAGCCCAACGCACTTGCTGACCCCATCTCTACTGACAGTGTCAACGACATATTCCGTCCCCTCTAAAAATTCCTGTACCAGCACACCCATATTCTTCAACCCAAGCTGATTGCTCTTTCCCAGAACATATTCGCAGTGCTGCCTCACTTCGGCAATATTCTTGCACAACTTCACATCATCGCTTCCCGCAGACTCCATCGGCTTTACAATCGCCTGAAACGGGGTCGGATTCCACTCCATCAGCCAATCAGTCACGCCCTCATCCCACTTTGTTACCTCCAACTGCTTCACGACCCGAATGTCCTCCCCGCGCTCCTGGTAGTAATTCTTCACCCTTTCGTTCATCAGAAACTTATTCCGCCTGCACTCCGTGAGTTTCACGCCGTTGGTCCTGAGCTCCAGCATATCGGCGACCCTCTCACTCAAACACACCCCAGTCTCGGCTCCGGGCATGACGCTTATGATTTCGAGCCCCTTCTCGTCGCAAATCCTCAGTATCTCCCCGGCGGTGTACACAGCAGACCGTTTTTCGCTCACGAACTCCTCTTTCTGTCCGACAATCGCGTCGAAACTCAGGTCCACACCCTCGGGAACCAAGGAAAGCAAATTTTCCATCTGCTTGAGGGTGGCAGAGTACACGCAGATGACCCTGTAGCCCCGCCGACAGAGTTCGGCCGCGAGGACGGCCCCGGTGCTGAAGGGATCTACAACAGCGACGCACTGGGGCTTGACGGGGGGGAAAGAGGTCGGGGCGGGGGAAGGATAGGAAACGTTGAAGATCTCCCCCGTCTTGCACATCTCCTCGATGCGAGCGTAGTCCTTGTTGAGCTCGACCTCCTGCTTATTCGCCATCAGCACGCACCCGCACCAGGTGAAGCAGTCGATCGTCTTCTTCATCACGCTTCCCGGCTTGGAGAAGAGCTCCATCGCGCGGAAGGAGCTCATGTTCTTGATCTCCTCCAGGCACTTTTCGTTAAAGCTGTCGAGCACGCAGCCCTCAAGATAGCTGATGAGAAACTTAGCGCCCCCGTGCGCGTGTCTTTCTCCGCAAAACTCGGGGAAGGAGTTGTCGTTGTCGTTGTCGTTCAAAAATGTGTCCAGGCAGACCTGGACTTGGTTGTAGCCGTAGACTTCGTCGGCAATGGGCATCCACATGCCCTCGGCTCCATGGCACCTGCTGCCGACCTCAACGAGGACCGGCTCGTCCTGGAACCACTTGACCTCCCCGTGCCCTGGCGAGTTCTTTATGTTGAGGGCGTCCAGAACGGTGAAGTGATACTCCACGATCCTCCGCATCCTGGGCTCGTCGTGGGTGAGCAGCTTCTGCCCGTGGAGGACGAACCCGGCCCCGTTGGTCGGCCGGCGGTCGTACTCCCACAGGGCCACGCACTTGTGCGACCCGTTCTTGCTCACCGTGTCGACGACGTACTCCGTACCCGAGAGGTACTCCTGCACCAGCACGCCCTCGTTCACCATGCCCAGACTGTTCACCTTCCCCATAATATTACTAAAAGCGGCCTTCACTTCCTCCAGACTCCTGCACAGAGTGACGTCGTCCGATCCCGCGCTCTCCATGGGCTTCACGATGACCTCGAACGGGCACGGGTTCCAACCTTCAATATAATTGCTGATGGTGTTCCAAGTGGTGGCCTTGACCTGTTTGACTGCTCGGACCCCGCGGTTTCGAACCTGCTCCCCCATCTCGAATTTGTTCCGCCGAGACTCCGTGTCGGCGGATCCGTTCGTCAGCACGTTCGTGGAGCCCCCCGACTTGCCGACGAAGGATATGAAGGCCTCAGAGAGACGGTCTGTCAGTGTGACACCAGTCTCTGCACCGGCAACGATACACTCTATTTTGTACGGCAGGTCTGCAAGTCGCTGCACCAACTTCTCCAGTGCTACTGTGTCATTCGCATCGTCACCGCCACCTTCGTACGTTATGGATACATCGTAATCGGACCTGCAGTTCGAAGGAATCATAGAAGCCAGATCCGGGTTGGCGAAAGAAGAGAGGTTGATCACTTTATACCCCCTAACCAAAGCCATGTGCGCCACCATAGCTCCAGTACTAAAGCAATCCACCACGACAATTGCCGCAGGGAGGTCCTTAGGGAGGTCATACGAAGGGGGACGAGGAGGAGAAGCAGAAGCAGCGGGTCGAACCCATGACCCTCTCAGCCCGTGAAATGAGTTCTGCTTTGTGAGAGTCGGAAATTGCGTCTCGTTCGCCTTCTGATTGAAGTGCCTCCTGAACAAGATGTCGTCAACGGTCAAACGCGGGGGATGGGCGGTGTGGAGGTCAGATAGCTTCATATAGGAGGGTGGAACGAGCATGGTGGCGGCCTTTTTGGAGAGGGCCAGCGGGACAAAATGAGAATCTTTTTTGTCCTCCGATGAAAACGAGAGGGAGCGGGGCTTCGTCATGGTGATAGGTGACGAGGTGATATTTTTGCTTATCCTATTTCTGGGGAGTTAACAATGGATTCTTTTTTTGAGAAAAAATTCAAAGGTGGCGGTTCATCCGGCAGAGAATCCAGAACAGAACACAAAAAATAGTAGAAATACTTTGCTGCAATAAAACCCAATACTCGCTATTATGCTCACAGTATTATCCGTAACAGTTCCCTGCCCGTCACAATTCTCCAAGTAAATTGTCTTTCAGGTTCTAATCTCCATCTCCATCTCCATCTCCATCTCCATCTCCAACCTAACTCCCAGGTAATTAATTGATTCAGATTGCTAACCTCAGATGTGCGCCAGAATATCGAAGAAGTACTTGCATTCTAACCCACCATCTTCCTCCAGATCCGTGGCATGAACGGCATTTTTTGCAAAGTCGTGCCCCCAGACTGCCCGCAGAGTCTTGGGTCGCAGAATTCCAGCGACCTCTACGTTGATGGGCCCGGCGAACTCCCTGAAGTTCTCCACAACGTTTTCTCCCACTAATTGCAGTGCGACCACCGGTCCATCAATCAGATGCTGTACTATTTCCCCGTACTGGGGCAAGACTCCCCTGTACACATCAAAGAACTCCACAGCGCATTCCCTGTCCAAATAAAACATCTGCATGGCAGCCACAGAGAAGTCACCCTCAATCTGGCTGATGACAGCCCCGAGATTCCCTTCCTGGATAATATGGGGCTTAATGAGGCAAAGTGTAGCCTCTTGGTTGACAACAGAGGAGTTGGGGAGGCAGTTTTCGCCGAAGTAAATTTCAGTGTGTTCGATAACAGCTGCAGCATCTCCAGAGCAGAAAATGTTGTCCTCCTCATACCCCCAGGTGTTTGCCATTTCTCTGAATTTCGTGACAGCTTCATTGGTACCAAATCTATCGCTAACAGCTAAGACGGCTAGGATAGTATCCCCATCGGGCGTGTTGACAGTCTTGAGGTTGCTGATGACGAACCCACCCTTCCTGATGCTTCCCAGAATCCTGCCTTTCTCCTTCATGGCTGCACCACTGACTACGCAAAAAGCCTTCCCATTGTCAGACTCAAATTTCTTCCTCGTACCCTCATCGGCATAACCGACGATGTGGTACTGTCGGGAGAAAATTGTCACAGCTGAGCCAATATAGAGCATCCCAAGGGTGATGGTGTTGAGGGGTATGCGCTTGAGTATAGTCTTTGTTCGTTCTGGGTTGAGCAGTTCGACCGTTCCGTCGCCGAAATAGTTGAGCCTGTATTTCCTAACCAGACTAGCATTGGCATCGAACCATTCCACGGCGAAGGCATGCACCTCCACCATGTTGGACATGTTGTGTTGATTTGGTTGTGGGGAAGTTAGGGTAAGAGAGCTGCTGTGTGAGGAAAGAGGGGTTCAAAATTCTTGGGGAGTGGGGAGGAGTTGTTTGCGGTTGTCTCGCACTCAAATAGAATTTAAATTGAGGCAGGAGAGTTGTAGTGTTTGATTAACAGCTTTTCCTTCGTCCTCGAAAGCTCGAACAACAACTCCCAAAAACAACTCAGTCAATTCTTGATTGAGCGCCCTTGTACAAATTTCACACTCTTTTGCAGGCCCTTCCATACGCATATCAGCAATACACAGAGAAAATTAAAAAAATGACGACCACTGCTTCGCAGGAGACAACCCAGCTTTTATCCCAATTTCCTCAGATCGATGTGCCCCTCCTTGTACAGGCCCCACTAAACATGTCTGTCCCCGACCGTCTCGAGCCAATGTCACTAGACTCATTCATTCGCCACACTGCATACTCCCCTGAAGCCTTCATGAAGCGGAGAGACTTTGGTGAAACAATAAGGAACAATGATAGTAGCAATAAGGAAAAGAATGTCGGCGGGGTAAAGAAGCGCCGCGAAATAGAGGCTTCGAAACGTGAGTTCAGTGAGAACCACGCAGAGTACAAAACGGCTATCAGTGACTACAATACTCTCGCCTTTTCCATGCGCCGAGCTGGCAACATCCAGGCAGAGGCATGTGCACACTTTTGTGTTGGCTTGACTTATGATAATATGGGAAAGTTACACGACGCGATGGTGGCATACGACAAATTTTTGAAGCTTAGCCAGTCAATCAACGATTCAGTGGGAGAGGCGCTTGCATACAACTGTATGGGAGTAAATCAGGTGAGTGGAGCAATCTTTTACAGGAGAAACAGAAACAATGAATCAACTGAGTTGTTTTTGTTTTAATCATCCATCATTGAGGTGAATATAAATATTCTGCTAACATTTCCCCCCCACTTTCACCTCGTTTCGCCCACTTTCTGTGCAGATGAATGTTGCCTGCCCTCCCAACGAAGGGAACCCATATGACAGCGATGTAGCTTTGAGTGAAGACCCAGGGGCTGTCAAGGCTCTCAAATCAGCAATTGAGTTTCACATGAAACACTTGAACATTAGCGACGACGGTGGGCAATTTGTTGCAAACACGAACTTGGGGCTGTGCAATAGCTTGCTGAACAACAGCACCACTGCTGCAAAACACCACCAGGATGCCTTGAGAATCGCCATCAGGATGCAGTCATTCAGTGGGCAGAGTGTGGCCGTGGGAAACCTCGGGTTGCTTAGTTTTAGAGGGGGGGACACGCAAACTGCCAAAGCCTGTTTAGAACAGCACTTGCAGCTTACACAGAGTTTGAAGGACTCGACAGCGGAGGTGTATGCATGGACATTGCTAGGGGAAATCAGCAACGCAGATGGCGACTATGATCAGGCTGTACACTATTATGAGCAGGGGAGGAAGTTAGCTACCAATAAGAATTTGAGGGGCTTCTTGAAGAAAATAAGTACTCTCTTGGGAATAAGCTTGGGGAGCAAGAGAATGGAAGAAACGTTCAAGGAGCTCGCGTTGAATAGCTAGGTTCGTTTAGGGGACCGACAAGTTGAGGAGGAAACAATGTGATTCTACTACGGAACAGGATGAATTTGAATAGTGTTGGACTTAGCTGTAAAATAGTAGTTGCGTGCGTTTTGCGTAACACACCTTTTCTCCCATCCTGTAACAATCTATTATTATTCATTTTTTTATCATCCTTTTGGTGGTATTTTCCAAGAGCTCTGTTTTGTCGTCTTGTTATAGAAGAAAGTCCGTCCCTTTTGATCCTTCTTAGGTACCCAGTCTTTGGGTATTTCAGGAGGACCAGGGGGGCTTGACGGCGTCGTCTTGTCCAACAACCTTCGATCCGTGTATGTGACGCGGCGCGTTCTTTCGTTCTCAAAATATACTTTTCCATCAGGTTGCCTCCTTTTAACCCAATCTGCTGAGGCTGCTGAGTCGCTTTCACTGACTGTGTCAGATTCATCACTGTCACTCCCGCTCCCATCGTTACCATTATTCCCGCCACTACTATCCCTCGCCTTCCCTAAGTGCATTAACGGTATCGCTTGCTGGGACTTTCTTCTCCCTTTTTTAACCAATTTTCTTCCACTCTCTGTTATGTCGTACATATCGTCGTCATCAAACAACGCACGTTCATCTTCCCCCCGATGGTCCCGCTGATAACATTTGTAAATACCGATTCCCGCACCGGTTATAGAGAGAGATACGAGAAGAAGAAAAACGCTAAGGTTACCCTCAAAATAGTCTGGGGAGAGGGGAAGGGGAGGGGAGGGGAGGGGAGTGAGTAGGCTTTATGGGGGGCGGGGGAATGAAATTTCTTTGAAACTTACCGTGAACCACTTGCTGAATCGGCTTCTTTTTCTCTGCCAAAGCTGTGGGAGATGAGGTCGGTGCTCGGCTCCTATACTCACTCGGCGCATCAGTTGGTGCGAAACTGCCAGAAAAATCACAATTAGTAGCGTAACTCCCGATCTGATTGCAACTCTCGAAGGCGATCGTATTCAGGGTTTTCGGAATATGGTCAGTCTCGCAGTGCTGGCAAAAGAGGTAATGGTGATCGATGAAGAGGTTGCTGCCGTCAAATTTGCAGAGGCGGTAGAATTTGCATGTGGGTTGGTTCAATTCGTTGAAGGGAGAGGTTTGTGTGCTGTTCTTGATGACCCAAGAGGCGGATGCTGCTGAAGATCCGTCACCATTTAGGTAGTGACAGCGATTGGTCTTGCCGTGAGCGGAACGCGGGCACTGGTTGTAAGTTAGCCCACCGCCGTAAGGAGCTTCGTAACAGCTCGTCGCGTATAATATATTCTCGTACGTGAATGGATCGCCTTCAACAAAGCCATCTTTGCATTCCTTACAGCGAAGCACCCACTCTTTCCTGTTGTTGAGTTTGCTCAAATCCATGGACAGAATTTCCCACTCCTTGCACGTGTTACCGTACGGATTCGCCTCACCGCCATGAACTGTGTCGATTTCTCCACCGCTCAAGTACTTACAATCAACAAGAAGGTTTTTGGCGATGGTCTCGGCGGTACCAGGAGTGAGATTGGGTTCAAAGGGCGGGCAGGTGTTGAACATAGTCTTCTCATAGCAGTAGCTGATGTGATTATTGTGACACATGGAGTCTTCCGGCGGGTTATCTCGGTGCCCATCTTCCGTGGTGTTCACAAAACTAACGAAGTGGTTGAAACCCTCTGCACATTCATTACATTGGATCCAATACTTGTTTGATCCAATGGTGCTATAGTCCGAGTGGCAGATGGTGTGATTTCCGCAAGAGCCATCAACTTTGTAAGGAGAGTCGTCCCCCCCACTGATTTCCAGCCATTTGCTCGCATACCAGTAGTAGCAATCATCATCTTTGAGGCTTTCGTCAGGGCAAGTAGAAAGGGCATTCTGCTTCAAACACTTGACTGGATAACGGTTCTGCTGGTTGCACTGGCCGTAGGTGACGGAATTATAGCCGGCAGCGGTGAAACCATCGGCACATTCGCCACACATGACGAAATACTTGTCTTCTGTGGTACCTAGATCATGGCCACACTTTGCCAAACTTTTGCATGTGTGAAGGAAGGGGGATGCCTCATTCTCGTCTTTATCAGTCCAACGATCGCTGAACAGATAACTACACTCATTGTCGATTAACTCGGATCCTGGACCATCATATTCATGCTCGGGACAGGTCTCGAAGTTATCAGCGAGGTCATAGCACGTTGACGCTCCAACAACACTATTCTTTCCCCCGGGACAGTTGCTGCAGGAGGCATGGCCAACTTCAGCACTGGTGAAAGTCCCCGAAGCACAGAGCGAGCAGCTGCTTGATCCAGGAGTAGACTGATATGACCCGTCTGGACAGGGAGTGCACGTGCTTGCCCCCCCCACCGAATACCTCCCAGCTGCGCAAAGCTCACACGCACCCCCGCTGACAGCCGCTCGACCGCTTGCACAAGGAATACAACTCTCCCCACTCTCGCTGCTCGTACCTTCCGGGCAATTTGTGCAGGATGACGCGCTCCCGCCGCTGTACCTCCCCGCAACACAGTCACTGCAGCTTGATGACCCAGAACTGGAGAATTCGTTGAGGCCACAAGGGGTGCAGAGTGCTGCTCCATTGTCGCTGTACCTCCCAGCAACACAGTCCACACAGGAAGAGGCTCCGTTAGAGGAAAGTGCTTGCTTTCCCGCCGTGCATTCTGTGCACGAAGTCGCAGCATTTCCACTAACCTTCCCCTCGCCGCATACGCTGCAAAGTGTTTGGCCATAATTGGATTGATAAGTACCAGCTGAGCAAGCAGAACACTCGCTATTTGTCCCTCTGTATCCTGCGGCGCAGGCGTAGCACTTGCATTTCTCCTCAAGAGGATTCCAGCAGGTGCCGCCGACATTTCCATAAGTGTCGGTGGTCTCACGTTGATACCAGGTTCCGGAATATTTTTTGTGGCCTGTCGGGCATGCAGCGTCAGTGCAGCTGTCTATGCACCCAGTCAACTTCCAGTGGTTTGTGACATATTGTGACGTGGAATATTGGGGGGAGACGGCCAAAAGAAGAAGCACAGAGACAGAAAAAGGGATAAAAGCGCCCATGTAGAAGTTCTTGACTCTCCAAATATACTCCTCAGCACGACAAAGAACAGTTCTAACTTGCTTTGTCAGATGTCAAAATTGAATGGAATTCAATATTCTTTTTTTCAACAGTCTTTCGCTGAAGTAGCTTGCCCAGCTGTGACACAAGTTTAATTGTCTTACTAATAAATATTTGCAATGTTTTTAAGACAGGTCTTGGGTGAAAATTTGCCCCCGAACGGTGAACCCCCTGTGAGAAACCTTATTGGACAGTCTTCTTCCTACTGAATTACCTGGAGGTTTTTGGTATCTGCTTGTTACACTTCCTCAGAGATCATGTAGAGTAGTCCATATCCGCACTAAAATCCTTAGCAACCCTTCTCCACTACATTAAATCATGGTAGATCTCACCTTTGGCAATTCTTCCCTTCCCCCCACTACCCTTAACGGAAACCAAAGTGGCACTTGCGAAAATTGGTACGCTATGCCATCACCATGGGATACAACTATTGAAATACCTCATCCGTTCCATTTATCGATCCCCCTTATGAACAGCTCTTTGATCCAGTCTGCAATCATGTTTCTGATGTTAATAAGACAAATCTGGATGACATCGCAGGCAAGGGCGGGAAGCAGAAAGGCGGCGGAGACACTGATTTTAGGGGTTTACAGGAATATATTTCTATATGTATTCGCGATTACTGTTTTTGCTGCGGTAACGGTCGCTCCAAATAATAGTTCAGATCATGATTCAGATTCCAATCAGTTGGCGAGTTTGAATTGGGCGCTACACCATTTTGGCTACGAGGGTATTACAGTGCTGCTTTTGCACACAGGAGTAGGAAAGAGGGCACTTAAAAGTGAGTCGAGTCGCCCCCCATTGCGAGCTAAAAATGCGAGGAACCCTCCTCCTCATTGACCATTCTCATCCTTATTAAATGACGCTCACACCCTCTCCTCTCACCTCACACACACAACACAAAATAGCTTCCTTGATAATAGCTACGAGTTGGGGTATAATCACGTATTTCTGCGTGTTGGTGAGTTATCCTTTTCTCGCTCGATCCCCCCGTTACTACAATGTCTCTGAACTAACCCCCTTTTTTTTGCTGTCGCGCAGACTGTACAGAATGCGGGCTATCAGATGGATGTGATAATGTATCTTTGTGACAAGCATAAAGACGTCGACTTCTGGGATATGTTCATTCCTGCTGTTTACTCAGGCGCACTGATGGTTTTTTATGGCCTCCTACTATTCCTACCATTCGATTGGTTCCACAGAAGGCCGGCGCTGAGAAATTGGTGTTTGTACTGGTTCCTCTACGAGAGCGTCACCATGTTTGATGTCCTAGTGACTGGGAATACAGATGCCGACTATCCTTTCTGTTTTGAGCAGGTGAATAAGATGTTCTTATTCGGCACAATTTTTCCGTTCATCCTCTTGAGGACCCTGAGGTACGACTCTTTGTTTTGGCAGGGACTTTACAGCCCTCAGGAGAACTCTTTAAATGCCCCCTTGATGACAGGGTTCGGGATTTTGAGGAGGGACTCTGTGGAAACAATCGCAGGCAATCTGGCGGATGATAATCAAGTAAGTTCAAATGAGCGACAGATACGTGGGGTGGGCAAACCGGCGTGTCTCTCGCAAATATCATACTTACTTAATATTGCCCTTGTCGTCCTTTTCGTCGTCCGCCACCCCTCCCTTCCTTCACTAGGGCGTGAATCAGATTCCCTACGGTTGCGTGAGCTTCTCGACTCCACAGGACATTTCTGGTAGTCTGATTGCCGCCGGGGCTTCAAGTAAGGTTTACAAAGGTTTTTTTAAAAGGGGACGGAAGGCCAAGAAAGAGGTCGTCGCTATCAAGATGCTTTTCTGTGTTGAACTGTCTGCTTCGGTGATAGACCGTTTCGGAGACGAGATCCGACTTTTGAATAGGCTGTCACACCCAAATATATTAAGGTGCTGCGGAGTCTGTATTATGCCGCCGGCTCTATGCCTAGTAACAGAGTTTTGTGGCCACGGTAGTCTCTACCACTTTTTGCAAAAGGAAATATCTATCTCTCTGAGGTGGAACAAGAAACTCTCGATGATTTTGGACTGTATTAATGGGGTCAGCTATTTGCATAGCAAAGGTATTGTACACGGCGATATTAAGAGCCTAAATTTCTTCGTCACAGATAATTGTGTGGTGAAGCTGGGAGATTTGGGGGAGCACAGGGTTGTCGGGGAGGAGGTCGATGTTAACAGGCCAATGCCAAAATTACGAAACTGGAGTGCACCAGAAATATTAGCGGGGACCTACGGGCCCTTGTACGATTGTAGTAGCGATGTATATAGCTTGGCAATGGTGATTAGCGAGATTGTCAGTGGCGAGGTTCCATTCGATGATGCCGAAACGAAGAACCTTGAGCTGGATGAATTTATTCATTTTGTGAGTGACGAGCGGAATCGACCGAGTCTAGGTGGGCGATGCGAGACACCTACGGCATTTAAGGAGGTTTTGCGACACTGTTTCTTCACTGATCCGAAGAAACGATGCTCCAGTACTGATTTGTTGAACGGGGTCATTGAATGCTTCGAGACCAGTGAGAAGGTCGTCAGCTTTGTGGACGACGAGTTGGACAGGGGTGTAATCCTGGGGAGCGAAGAGGAAATCGGCGACCTTTTAGAGGAGACACAAGAAGAAACAGGCGAGGAAGCCGTGTGATAATTAAATTGTCTTTAAATTGTCGCAGTAGTGTGCGGTAGGCTATTTTACGACAAATTGCCTCAATTTTACGTTCTACATTTTACTTTTTTGCGGTTCAAATTTGCTGAGCTATGCTCTTTTTCAGGGCGGTTACATCCTTTTTCTCCATCATCAATATGTCGTTGCTCCCCTTACTCGAGAACACGTTCAGTTTGCTCGACATAGTGTTAGAAAACGAGAATTTGTCCAGGCAAAGGTCAAGTTTATTCAAATCTAGGAGAGGGTATCGCTGCATTCGCTGGTCTTCATTTTCAGGCTCACAGAGCATTACAAGATCTCTGTCCAATAGCGCCATCGTGAAAAAGCGAAGTTCGCGAAAGCACTCCGTCAGCTGTGATACCCCGCAGCCATTTGCAAAAGTTTCGAGAGAAGCCACGTCGAGAGCTAAATTCTGAACCCCAGCAGCGTTGAGCTTGCCGATGGGTTCAATTTGGTAGTCACTGAACTCGACACCGACGAGAAGTCCGATTAATTTCCCGGCAATATGGGAGCAGCACCCGAAGCACAAGGCCTCTCGCGCAACCTCACTCAAAGAGCCCAGGGACTCAAAAGTGATGCGCAGAAAGTTTATGAGCTGTTCTACGTAGTCGTTGGGCGTCTTATTTGGATTTTTGGGAGACCAGTTGACTTCATCGAGGGCAAAGGAGAGTAAATCTTCGATTTTCTTCCTCGTCACACAAAAGACATTGTCGCGACACGAGCTCTCTACGTTGTCGCACATTTTTTCCACGTTTTTTACCACGCCGTCAGAGAATCGGAAGAATTCCTCGAATGAATTGGTAAGGAGACCGCTCATCATGAGCCCGCGCACAGCCTGGCCGATGAACTTGGAAGCGTTATTCTTGAAGAATGAGCAGTTGGCCGTCAGCTGAACTGCCTGGTGAATGACAGCGTCGTCGTTAACCTCATTCTTGATGAGATCGAGCTGCTCTCCGAAGCAGGACGAGACCATGTTAATAACTGCCCGGCTCCACTCCCGCCCCTTTTCCTGCTTCGCTGCATGCAGCTGGTGATGGTCGCCTTCGATGCAATCTAGCTGCTGCGCTCCGATCCAAGACATAGTGATAACGATTTTGTGAAGGCTGCGAAGCATCTTCGGGACACAGCCGGAAAAAGTGTGGCGATCGGTCGCTCTATCTGAATTATCTGACATGAGACCAACGCCGCCTTTACCTCCTGAATCGTACCGGCTCCTCCCGAAGCCGGGGTCCAAAGAATCAATTGCATCCGTGACTTCACTACTACTGCTGTTCGCCTCGTTCAAGCCGAAGGGAAGATTGACAGTGGTCGATCTCAGCACGCCCTCGTAGTTATCATCTCGGAGGAATTGTTCACAGTTGGTTATGTGCTCCTCGATGCCCAGCCTGATAGCGCTGCTGAAATCGATAGCTTTCGCGATCCACTTCCGATCTTCCGCCCTAGCGTTGCTGTGCGGATGCAGATTTTGGACAGTCGTGCGGAATACTCCCAGAAGACGGTGCGCCTTCGCCACTAAGTGGAGGTGTTTTGTACTTTTTTGAAACGTGTTTGCCAGGTTGCAGGCTTCATAAATCAAAGAAGACTCGTACGAGGAAGAGAGCTGTTTGAGGTTCTGGTTACGTTTGACTTGCCGACTGTGGGGTAAGCCCTCGTCAGTCGATTCAGGATTTCTGAATACCTGGGCTTCCACGGCAGAGAAGACGGCGATACAGCAGAGAATTCGCTCGAGCTTGCTCTGAAAGAAAAGAGCATCGTCGGATTCAGACGTCGTTCCGGATGAGAAAAATTCCCCTGTTAGACTGGCAATCGCGCTTTTGCTGCTGCTGGAAGCGAAGCGGTTTGCCTTGTAGCATGATCGGAATTCATCTGCCCGTCCCAACAAGTTGTAGGTGGCCAGAGCGTTATGTACTGGAGAGATGGAAGATGATATTAGAGACAGGAGGTTTGCGAGCGAAGGAGGAGGAGACTTCTTATCGGCAGGTGGGAGCAAAACATCGGGGAGAAGGTCGTTATTGATATCAGAGTCAGAATCGTCGCCCCAGCAGCCCCAGCCAAATAAGTCCGCGAATTCGCCTCCCTCCCCCTGCAGTTGTTTCCGCCAAGTAGCTGCCGGCGTGGGGGGGTTTGACGCCTCACTCGCCACAGCACCTACAAACATTTCGCAGACTCGACTCACATCCGCACCGATGACTTCTAAGCAAGGCCTTATAGGCCTGATGGAACCGAATTTTCGTAGCACTCCTCGTCCTACATATTGAGTGAATTTCTCACGCCGAAGCTCGATGAAAGCCTGCGAGAGATTTTTGTTGCACGAGGCGACGATCGTCGATTCTATTTCTGGAAGTGACTGGAGCAATTGGTTCCCGAGTGGGGTCGACGACAGTGAGGTGGGAAACCCGTGTCGGTCGTTCTTCGGGAAGATTTCCTCAACCACCATTGTGCGGGCTTTGTCGACGCAGGCGAGCGCCTCCTTGAAGCCTCGGTTCTCACCACTTCCGCTGCCGCTGCCGCTGCCGCTGCCGCTGACGCTGTTTCCACTCCGCATAATTGCCTCCATTCCCTCAAATTCCATCCTTCGAGCGTTCAGACCCTGGTTAATCAATTTCAAGATTTTTTTGGATCGCTTTCTGCGGGCCTCGTGGTTTTCCATCTTGTCCTTGGCGGGCTGTAGGTCCTCACCCCAGTTGGTGCCGAGGCGCTTGGCAAGCGTCTGGACATCATCATTGCAACTTGATATCGACGATGGGATCTGGTTGAGAAGTGAGTTCAGGCACTTGAGGAATTCAGGAGAGGCATTGGATTGCATCTTAGAGATTTCGCTTCGCATTTTTTCGCTTTCTTGGGTCAAACGTTCCCCCAACTCCCGATCGATGCCGCGTTCGATTGCAGCTGAAAGAGTGGAGCCGTAAATTGGGGCGGAGTCCGTCGAAGATGAGGAATCAGTGGAAGAATCATCCCTGTTCTCTTTATCTTGGTTTTCATTACCGTCGTCACCAGTTGTGCTTCTTGTGTTTTTGATCTTTGTGAGGTCTAAAATCAACCGGTCAATAGTCTTCTCGCGGCGAACGGTACTAATCATCGCCTGTGTGTGTAGGGTAAGGAGGTAGGCAAGACAGTGGAGTTGTTGTGGAGAGGGGTTCAAGAAGCAGGGAGGAGATTTTCGGAGAGAGGTGTACCGATGGATTGGGGGCGTTAATTCAACAGTGATGGGGTGCCTTTGAAGATGCGACAACGAGCGTCAGCAATCGTACAAGTGACAAAACAGTTGTTTGGTTGCAAACTTGTGCAAAGGGCGCAGTCCGGAAAAGGAACAAAAAAAAACCCCTGTCTTTAGCACCTATTTAACGGAGAACTTGCGAATAAAACCCTCGAGTCGATCACAAAAATAAATTGGTTCCATGAAACGGAAACTCAGCGAGACAAATCGTTTCCCCTCAACCTACAATTATGATGATTTGCCTCTTGAGGAAGGGTCACCCTTTGCGAAGGAGTTACGTGAACTCTCCGAGAATATTACAGTACCATGCGCAGACTCGCTCAGGGATGCAGTGATAGCTGAAATGAATTCGAACGAGGGAGAGGGGGAGGATTTAAATCAGGTCTATGCAGCCAGCAGTCTTTTTTTTGCTGAGGCATTGGTAAATAGAATGGAAGCAGCTACAGAGGAAAGTGCAGCTGCCGACGACGCGGGTACAGCACTGCGAGCGATTGATTTGTGTGTGCTGCGTGGGGGGGTGGAGGTGTGGGGGGCTATTGTTAAGGAACTCGCACTTCGTGCGGAATCGCGGGCGTTGAAGAAGCTGCATTCAGCAGCGACATCAGCAGGAACATCAGCAGCGACATCAGCAGCGACATCAGCAGCGACATCAGCAGGAACATCAGCAGGAACATCAGCGACATCAGCGACATCAACGACGGAAAAACCTATACAGTGGTCGGAAGATTCACGTATCAGCGACATTCCCAGGGTTGACATTTCAAAGATCACCCCCGACAGTTTCAAAGCTGAATTCATAGACACCAACACGCCCGTAATTCTCACGGGGCTGATTGACGATTGGCCTGCCCTGACGAAATGGCACGATCTCAACTATCTCAAAGCCGTCGCGGGGGCGCGGATGGTGCCCATTGAAATCTGCGACGAGACGGATGGGAGCCTGACTTACTTGAGCAACTCCTTTGAGAGGAGAGTTATGAGCCTGAGTGATTTTATTACTGAATTTGTGGAAGAGAAGGGGGATAATGGAGGCGGAGAGTTTATGGGGAAACGAGCTTATCTTGCTCAATACCAGCTATTCGATCAAATACCTACGCTACTGGGAGACATTACGACAGTGCCAGAATTCACCAGTTTGAAGGGTATCGATGATGAGCGCGCTCCGCCAAGCTGCGAATATGCTTCCGAGCCAATAGTTTCCGGATGGTTTGGGAGGAGCACAGTTAGTCCATTGCACAACGATCCGTACGAGAATCTTCTTGCTCAGGTGGTTGGGAAAAAGGTGAGATCTGCGCGACTTAGGGAAGGAGGACGTGAAGCGTCTTAAGGTGGCCCTTTTTTGCCAGAGATACTAATCATTAAATATCTTTTTTCTTGGCTCCCGTAGTACGTGCGAATCTACAGCAAGAGCGAAACGGATAAACTCTACCCTCGATCGGGGGAGAGCTGCAACAATAGTTTCGTAGACATAGACAATCTTGACGAGGAAAAGTTCAAGGATTTCGCGTCGGCCGTAGGTATGCAAGCGATTATTGAGCCCGGCGAGGTTCTTTACTTGCCACGACACTGGTGGCACTATGTCAGGTCGCTCGGAGTAAGTTTCGCTTGTTCGATGTGGTGGGGGGCGAGGATGGGGCTAAGGAAGGAGGTGGGGGGCAGCGGCGGGTGCAAAGCCACTTGGAAAAGTGTATATTGAGAAATAAAATTAATTGGTAGATAGAAACCGACTGTTGGCCGTAGCAAAACTTCTTCACAACACCATAAATAATAGCAACAACAATAATTATTGGGCTTTCAAGACCGCAATTTCTGCTTTGAGCGCCTCAATTTCGGCCGACAAATTATTCACCACCCCAATAACCTCGGTTAATTTCTCACCGACGTCGATCTCGCCGACTTTCAACTTACGGCACTCCACGCCCCCAGCTACTAGCCCGGCACTGACGCTCAAGCTCATAGTACTCACTTTCTCCTCCGCATCTATTACTTTCCCTTTCACGGCGTTCAAGCTCACAATCTCGTTCCCTCGAATTTCACCCTCCGCTTCGATGGTGCTCTTCGACTTGACCGTGTTGCCCAGCAAAAATCCGTTGGCAGTAATGTCGTCACTGTAGATCCTTGTAGCCATGACGCTGACACCCTTTACAACAGAGTCGCTACTAATCCCTCCCTTGACCTGAAAATCACCGTCGGCCGCAACGTTACCTGCGACCGAGAGACCCTCGAAGCTGCTCACACCGCTCACGCTGATGCTTTTCGCGCTGACCTTGTTGTCGACCTGGAGTTCTCCAGTCACGTGCGTGTAGCTTTTGATACTAACAAATGGCGGTGTGGCCTCGCCCCCTTCCTCAACCGCTCCCTCTCCGCTACTAACGACGAACTGGTCCGAATTGATTTTAAGCTCACCCACTTCAACAATTCTACCCTTGAAACTTCCCTCTTCACTCACAAAGCCGTCTACACTCGTTACCATCCCTCCGCTAACCTGAATTCCGCCGCTTGAAACGACTTTTGTGGCAGTGAGAGACTCAGTAACGACAGCGTCTTTTGTGGTCAGCTCCCCCATGACGACCGCATCCTTATTGACAACTGCGTTTTCACCAACGAGATTATTTTTGGCGATAACATCGAAAGCAGTCATTTTCCCGTGGACGGTGGTGATATCACCAGCTGCGGAAGTTGTTCCCTCCTCAGGATCTTCTTCTTTACTGTCAATGAGAATCGAATTGACCTTTAGTTCGCCTCCTACGACGACAGATCTTTCGAACGTTGCCGAGTCTGAAAAAGTTGCCTTCCCTGCAGTCTCAAATTCACCCTTGACCGCAAGTTTTTCTGTCACAGCGAGAATATTAGCGCTCCCCTCTTGAAGCTGCAATGATGCGGTGGTGATGGTTAGCGTCCGTCAATATAAATATAGAGAGCACAATCAGTGCTTAATTGTCATCAGGTTACTTCTTATGCTTACCTCAAATGCTTTTGCTGCAAGGTTGTCGACGGTGAGCTCAGTCGCGGAAGCGACGTTAAGCACAGAAGATCCGCCTACTTCGAGACTTCCATCGAGCTTAGTGTCACCATCGACATTTAGGATTGATTTTAGAAAGACACCATCACCGAATTCCGCCGCTCCTTGATTATCGAAAATTCCGTTGTTGATTAATTTTTCTCCCGATACGACGACGCTACCTTTGCTGACAACCAACGCGTCTGTTATCTCCATCGATGTGGTAGTTACTTTTTCGCTGAACTCTCCCGATTTTGCACTGACAGCCCCTTGAGAAGTAATGTCGCCACCTGCATTAACATACCCCGCACTGATAAAATGGTCAGCGGAGACTCCTTCCGTAGCAATCATGTCGTTGAAAATCCCACTCTTGTCGGCAATAATATTGTTGGTTGCTTTGAAATCAGTCGCGAACACATTTTTGCTGGAGGTGATATCACCGGAAGATGTAATGGTTGTCGTTGCGGTGAGAACTCCGGTAGACGTGATGCCACCACTGAAGGTGACAGCATTGGATTCGACAGTGGCGAGGTTCTTGATGGTAGTTAAGGTTGCGTCAGGAGCGGTAATGGCCGCAGCGACGACCCCTGCTTTGGTCTTGATGTCACCGGTTGCGTCAATAGCCCCGCTTGCGGTGATATCCTTTGCGGTGATAGCGCCGGTTGCGGTCAT
>Ga0115556_1000346_pt1 | contig 30163 bp, 28 predicted proteins | sample COGITO_mtgs_1104_5_FD_87282 | JGI IMG/M metagenome (GOLD analysis project Ga0115556, IMG submission 87282) | Pelagic marine microbial communities from North Sea - COGITO_mtgs_110414 | ecosystem: Environmental > Aquatic > Marine > Epipelagic | place: Germany:Helgoland, sampling site Kabeltonne... | reverse complement strand
GTTAGGTTTTATTGCCCAACAAGTTGAAAAAGTTATACCTGAAGTTGTAAAACGTGGTGACAGAGGAACACGTGCAATCGCATACGATAAATTAACTGCATTATTAGTAGAAGGTATTAAAGAACAGCAAAATGCAATTAATAAAATTAATAAGGATTTAGACAAAGCAAAACGATTTGAAAAACAAGTTGTTGAAAGTAGTGATTCAGAAGATGATACAGTTTCAGAAGTTAATTCAAAAAAGATAGATAATATTCAAGAAAAAGTTGATAAAGTAAATGATTATTGTACTAAACTTGGTGAAAAAGTTACAAAGCCTAATAAGAAATCAGGTAATAATAAACGAATAGAATCACTTGAGAATCAAGTTGGAGATTTATCTGATAAAATGGACCAAGTTTTATCTTTCTTAGAACAATTAAACAATATGGGTGATTAAATATTTTATTAAATTATTTTTAAATATTACTTTAATATTTAAAAATTAATTATAAATATAGGTTAAATATGACATCAAAAATAGGGAGTGGTTTATGTGGTCTAGACAATCTAGGTAACACGTGTTATATGAACTCAATAATACAATGTCTTTGTAATATAACCTTATTAAGAGAACATTTTATAAATAAGGAATTTATATCAAATATTCATAATAATAGGAAAGAAATACCTTGTGAATGGTATAAAATTGTAAATACTATTTGGACTAATGAAGACGGATATATTAATCCAAATGATTTTCATAAGATTATACAAATACAATCAGTTAAAGAGTCCAATGGTGAATTTGTTGGATATAGACAATGTGATGCTCATGAATTCTTAAATTTTTTTTTAGACCAACTTCATGAAAGCCTTACAAAAGAAATTACTGTAAATATTAAAGGGCAAATATTAAATGCAAATGATAAAATAGCTTTTGAATCAATGAAACAATGGAAATCTTTTTATGAAAAAAAGTACTCTATAATAGTTAAACTATTTGGTGGACAATATTATTCAAACGTTATTAAGGGAAATAATATATCTAGTAATTTTGATCCATTTTTTACATTAGAAATTGAAATACCCAATTCTGAAAATATTACATTATATGATTGTTTAGATAATTTTACAGATAAAGAAGAATTGGATATCGAAGACCCAAATAATATTAAAACGTATAAAAAAATTCAATTCTGGAATTTACCACAATACTTAATAATATGTCTTAAACGTTTTAATAAAATGCAAAAAATAACAAGACATATTAGTTATCCAATTAATGAATTAGATTTATCTAAATATTGTGAAGGATATTTTAAATATAATTCGAAATATACATTATCAAGTGTATGTATACATTCGGGTGTTTTGGGTGGTGGTCATTATTTTTCATATTGTAAAAGAGGTGGTAGTTGGTATAAATTTAATGATCGTTCTGTTGATAAAATAGATGAATCTATATTAGTAAATCGAAATGCTTATTGTTTATTTTATGAAAAAATACAATAATATCTTTATCTAATTTATATGATATCAATATCAAGTATTGTATTTATTATAATATTGATAGTATTAGTATATTTTGCCTATATCAATAGAATTAAATTAGCTAATATTATTAAGAGTAAAATTTCAGTATTAAACCCATATGATATTAAAGATAATGTAGAAGATGTTATTGATGATAGTACTGAATTTGTCGCATTGGGTGCGGATACTGTTGTAAATTCATTAAAAAAAAAAATAAAGAAACCCAAGATAAAGAAACCTAAAATAATAAAAATAGATAGATGTGAAAATAAAAATAAAAAAGAGGTTTTTAACATATCAAAAAATATTTTTAGTTATGATGAAGCTAAATATGTATGTAAATCATTTGATTCAGAACTTGCAACTTATAATCAAGTTAAAAGAGCTCATTCAAATGGGGCTAATTGGTGTAATTATGGGTGGTCATCAAATCAGATGGCACTCTACCCTATACAAACTAAATTTTACGATAATTTAACTAGTGATAATAAAGAAAAGGGTATATGTGGAAAACCTGGAATTAATGGGGGGTATTTTAAGGATTCTAAACTTAAATTTGGTGTAAATTGTTACGGATATAAACCTAAACCAGATAACAATTCGTTAATTTATCTTGAAGATAATGAGGAAGCACCTTCAAGAAAAGATTCATTTGAAAAAAGTAAAATAGAAGGTATAAAAAACAAATTATCTAAATTATCACCATATATTAATCAGTTTGCTTCAGATAAATGGTCATCAGGTTCATGTAAACGGTCATATTTATTAAAAGATAATAATATTAATACAAAATTGTTTAATGTAAGTAAGGAATCTAGTGATATAAACGATATTTTAAAAGGTGGACCAATGACTGAAGAATTTTATAGTAAAATCCACTCTAAGCCCCGTTAAAGTTTAATTCTCTTTAAGATTACTATTATTATAATAGACTGGTTTTTTTTCTACATATAATTTGTCATTGCGATTTTTTTTTGCTGTTGCTTTAATATAATTTGAAAATAATTCAAATTCGTCTTCATTATCAGGAGGGGTTATTACAAATTCAGGGTCGCCCATATATAAATACTGATATAATTAATAAAAAATAATATTAAACAATATCATATATTAAATTTTCATCATTGTCATCAATATTTTTTTCAATTATTTCAGTATTTCTATATAATATATAGCCTAAATTGGTTGCACAAGTATCATCAAACATATTTGATAACGATTTATAATGATAATGTAAATCTTCAAAATATGGAAAATATTTTGTAATATAGTCTATAAAGTTATGGTATTCATCTAACGTTTTCCATTTATTTTTTGTTTTTAGACCTTTAAAATAAAAATAATCTAATATTTCTTTTTTTAAAGTTACCCGATTGCGTATTATTAAATTATTTTTTTTACATATAATATAGATGTCTTCGATTAAATTATTAAAAACGTTTTTGTAATAAATATAAAATTCGTTTTTACTCATTTTTCTTTATAAGAGATTCTATTTTTTTTTTGCCTAAATTACTTATAATAAAATTGTAACATTTTTCTGAATTAATCAGTCTTTTTTCAATTGAATTTACTGAATCATAATGGGTAAAAAAAGTATCTAAACTAGTTTTTAAATTTTTTTTGTTAATACTATTAGATGTCTCTTTTTGTTCAAAAGTTATTGTTGAATTAGGTAATTTAAATTTACCATTAAGTTTATTTTTCTTTATTTCATTAATTATATAGTCTTTTAATTCAGTACGTTTTTTCCTTAATTTAGACATTTTTTTGTTATTTATTTCAATTTCTTTATCAATTTCATTAAAATATAAAAGTGTTTTTTTTAAGTTATTTATATCCTTATCATTCATTTAACATAAAATAAGAATATAAGTTTAGGAAAAAATTAACAACCTCCAATTTCTAAAGGTCGTCTATTTAAATCGGAACCGATTGTTGTTTGCATCCAAGGAGATACTTTATTATCGGGATTAGAAGGTTCAGATCTTAATTGTCTATTAGCATTTCTTAATGATTGACCAACTGTATTTACGCCTACATGGTGTCCAGCTTCTAAGAAATTTTGGTCATTTAATTCTCCATCAGGCATTGGGTTAACATCTGACCATTTATTTTCGGAATGTCCTGGGAGAAGTTCTGATGGGGTAATTTGGTCTCTTGGGAAACAATCAGCTGGAAATTTTCCCTGATTATCATATTCTCCATCAACACCTGAATAAGTTTCATTACTGCCTAATTGTTCAGAAGGTCCAATATCCGTAAGATCTTGTCCACCAGAATCTCCATGGAACCCTTCTAAACTATCTTCACCAGTGATAGATTGAAGTGTAGTCTTTCTGTTAGAATAAGTTGAAACAAGATAATATAAAAGAACTGCTGAAGCAAGTGCAATTAATACCTTAACTAAATTATTATTCATCATTATATATTAGTCATACAAAATAAATTTCTTTAAGCTAACTTTTAAATCTAATTTGAATAGTTATTTAATATGGGTTATTTAATATGGATTATTTAGAATAATTACTTAATTCACTTTCTAATTCACGTATTTCTCTTGCCGATTTTACAGCATTTTGTCTTAATGTATTTATCTTTTCAGATAGGTCTTCTGCTTCTTGGAAGTTGTTTTCATTTTCATTTTTTTTTAAACTTAATAACTGTTTTTTACCCCGTATTATTTGACTAATATCATCTTTAGATTCTTTAGATTCTTTAGATAATTTAATTTCATATTTATCATTTTCATCTTCATCTTGGTCATTATAATTTTGTTTATTACATTGATCATTATTTTCTTGACTGTTTATATTATTTTCTGGTTCATTATTTTGAATATCTTTATTATTATCATATTGACTTATATCTTGATTATCTAAATTATTATCTTTAGAATAACCACCAGTTTTAATATTTTCTTGATATATATAATCTTCGTCATCTTCACTATTTATATTACTATTATTAGCAGAAACACCTATTTTATCAGACAATATATCTGTCAAATTAACTCTAGGTAATGGATTATGTAATATTAATTCACTTGCTTCATATTCTACAATTAGTTCATTTTTTAAAAATTTTAATCCTTTAATTACAAAATTTCCTGAAATTAATGAATCTTCTTCAGGAAATCTGTGTATATCTATACGATTACCCTTAGCATCTTTAATACATATTAATGATTTGTTTGCTCTTAAAGGTAATTTAACTCTAATGCAATATCCGTTCGTATTTTCAAGTAATGATGAAATATAAAAGTCACTAATTTTATTTTCATCCATATTTATTCCAAACCATTCATCCGATTTCTTTGATACATATCCAATAAAATATTCATCTAAATCATAAATAAATTTAAGATATTCATTATTAGTTATATCTAAATCTAAATAATGACCTGACCGTTTTGTTATTTTTTTGACACCTTTATGACAAATTTGCTTTAAAAAGGTAAAATTATATCTATCAAGAGACTTTGATAAAAAACAATTTTGTTTCATCTCTTCTGGCTCATTAAAATTAATAGTTTTAAATTCGGGTTTTTTAATGTTAAGTTCCATATAATAATAATTATATTCTTATTTTAAATACAGAACGCAAATTATGATGTTATTTTCTTTAATTTCCATTTATACATTAATTTATTATCTACAAAGTTCCATAAAGTATCTAATAATATTTGAATATTTAAAACATCATTTGTATCTATATCATAAATTGAAACATTGATATCATTTATAAGTATTTTAATATTATCATTAAGTTTACCTCTAAAACTAGGCAATTTTAAAATAATTGAATTACTATTTTTTTGAAAAATACTAATTATATTAAGATTAAAATCACCCATTTTTTTAATTAATTCATATTCAATATATTTAAGACTGTCTAAAACTTCATTATCTAATTTAACTTTTATATATAAACTGCCATTTTTTTCGAATACTTTATCATTAATTCTACCCGTAATATCTAAACATATACCTTTTGTGAAATCATAAAATACGTTATAAAATTTACCAGATTCTTTAATATAAATTTTTTCACTATTCAGCATTAATTATTAAATATAAAATTTCTTTAATATTTAATAATGATTGATAGGATTACAAAAAATATTTTAGATACATTTATTTTAGAATTTCAAAAAAAAGAAAATGTACATAGATTAATACAAACTGTAGTTGATCCGGTAATACATCACACCTTTTTAAGGTTATATCCATATGTGATTATAACATCATTTATTTTTGTATTAACTTTTATAATAGCTTTAGTTATATTAACAATTTTAATAAAGGAATTAAGATAAAAATTTGATATTATATTTAATAATAATAATATGAATTTCGGTCAAGTAAATAGTCAAGAATGGGAAACAGTTACGCTAAAAAAAAAGAACCCTAAAAATAAAGAAGAAGCCTTAAAGCAAGGGATTTCAACTGAAATTGTTAGCAAAAATAAATTATCTGATTCACAAAATATGTCAAGGAAATTAGAAGAGGCAACTGATGTTGAGAAAATTCCAAAAGTAAGTAAAGAAGTCTCTCAAATAATTCAAAAAGCAAGACTTTCACAAAAACTTACTCAAAAACAATTAGCTCAGTCATTAAATGTTTTACCAGAAGTTATTTCTAAAATTGAATCTGGAAAAGAATATAATACTTATGAAACAAAAAAAATGGTAAATAAAATTGCAACTAAATTATCTGTTAAATTACCAAAAATAAAATTTTAAATCTTTTATATAATTATAAATGGCTCAATTTAATAAAACTCTTGCTTTAGCAACCGCGATCGGTAGTTTAGGTGGTTTCCAAATGGCACCTGAATGGTTTATCAATTTAAGTCGATATAATGCTTTTCAAATTTTTGTTCTTGCTGTACTTCTATGGCAAGGAGGTGGAGGTGGAGGTGATGGTAATCCGTTTATGTGGTCGATTATATTTGCTACAGTATTCTGGAGTGTTATGAAACTTTCATCATATTTAAGAGTTACTTCTGGTAAAAAACTTAACCCGTTAACTGTTGCGGCCGAACAAGTTGTAGCTGACCAAGTTGCCGAACAAGTTGCTGTTGACGATGCTGAGGCTCAAGGTTCATCTGAAGAAGAATTACCTTCAGGAACACCCCAAACATCTGAAGTAGTACAGCCGGAAACATTTTATGCAGGACAGGATGCTCCTCCTGTTCAACAATCCAGATATATGGTTTCTGCTTTAGCTGAAGCTCAAGATGAACAAGCTAATGAAGAAGAAGAAGGTTTCCGTGGATTTGGTTCAAATAATAATTTTGCTAGATATTAAATATCTTATTGATATGTATTTTTTTACACAAAAATAATAGATATCAAATATTTATATTATATAAATGATAAACCTATTGTCAAATAATTTATTAATATATCTTAGTTCAGGGATTCTCTTATTTATTGTTGTTTTATTATTAATTACTCCTAACACAATAGAAGATTTTAGTAATGGTACTTGTTTAGATGAATTAAAAACTAATAAAGATATGGTTGATACAATAAATACTGAGGAGACTGGTTTGATAAATAAATTTAGTAGTTTATTAAAGTCTAAAAAAATTAAAGATGAATTTAAGGAAAATTCTTCAGAAAGAATGAATCGATTAATAAATAAAACATGTATTAGTGATAAAAAACCAAATTGGAATAAAATAAATAAAATTTTAGCTGAAAATGATTTAGGTAGATGTAACGATGAAAATATAATAATAACAGACTATATAACTAAATGTAGAGATAAAACTTTAGAAATTATTAAAAATGAGATTAAATTTTTAGAAAAGAATCTTGATAAAAAATTTATAGAAAATTATAATGCTGTTGCAATGGAATATAATAAATCAATAAAAAATCTTAAAAGATTTAGAAAAACATTACAGGAAAGTTATTCAAAATTAGAAAAAGAGGGAAACGGTAAATACATTGATATGTATAATAATGAAAAAAAAAGGGTATTGTATAAACATGATACATCATTAGATAAATTAGATAACTATTATAATAATATAGGGTTTAGGATCAATGGTGAATTGAAATCAATATATAATATTAAAACTGATGAAAAGTTTGATTATAACGAAAAACAAATAAAAAAATTAATTGTTACATGTAATAATCATCATAACATTTATATTGCCTTGGATAATTATATAAATGGTACATTAATTATTAAATTGAATAATATCCATAAAAATAATAAAGAAATAAGCGATATAAAAATAAAAGCTGATGAAAAAAAAAATGTTGTTACTAAACGAGACCATGGATATACAAAATCTGAAAAAAAACGTAAGGAAATACTAACTGATTTAAAAAATACAATTTCTAAAGAAATAAATAATCAATCTCAAATAAAACAAAATGAAAAGATTAGTTTAAACCCGAATAAAGAAGCAATCCGTGATAAAACAGTGTATAATCAGTCAGGATATAGTTATATGCCTCCAGAATCTTGGATAATTGGGGATACTTCTCTAAGATGTAAAGGGGGTAAAAAAAATACATTTATTGAAAACGGTACAACTGGTTTCCCGTATAATGCTCATAAATACATCAAAAAAAACTAGTTTTATTTGTTAATATATATAATACATATATGATTGCAATATTAGTGGCATATACGTGTTTAATCATTATTTTAATATTAATACAACGATTTATAAACAAATATACAATGGAACATTTTGTATCAACATCGAAAAATAATGATGATATTCATAAAGAAACAGGGGCAGAAAAATTAGATAAAAAATCGATACACAAAGACAAAGTATCTAATAAAAGTTTAGCTGAACAAGAATTAGATGAATCATTAAAAATAAATTTAGTAAAAAAAATAAAAGATGTAGAGAATAACCATAAAAATCAAGGGCATAAAAATATAAAACCTAAATACGGGAACAATACTCCTAAATTTCATAAACCATCTAAAGATTTATATAATGCATATGGTTGGACTAAAATGCCACCACAGTCTTGGTCTGTAATTCAAAAACCTCCACCAAATTGTATATCCAATACCCCTAAATCAGAAGAGCCAATATCCAAAGAGGGTTATCCACTTGATCAATTAGATGACCCCATTAATGTAAAATTGGTAGATACCTATCCAAAAAAAACAACAGGTTATATGAATATGTTAAAACCTGTTTTATTATTATAATTTAGTTATTTTGTTTATATATAATATATGTCAAAACAAACTTTCGTATTCGTTTTGATAAGTATTTTGATTATGTATTATTTATATTATTTACGTAATCAATTTATTGAAGCTTTTACTGAAGAGAGTAATAATAATTATATTGAGAATGGTTTATTTTTAAATGCAAAGGCAATCACAAATAGTGACGGAGAAACGGAAGGACATCAAATAATTAAAATGCAAAATCCAAGTGAAAGTCCGTATGTTTTAAAACAAACAAGTGATATTGAGGGTGTAATTAAAAATAATTATTATGTAATTAATGTTAATCTAAATAAAAGTAAAAAATATAGAATAAGTTTATGGGAAAATTTGACTAATGATTATGATGGCAAAACTGGCTTATTTACTATAAATATTAAAATGGGTGAGGGTAATGATACTATATTTACCTCAAAGGGGGATATAATATTGTCAGAAACAGTAATGGGTAACGTTTGGTATAGAAAAGAGCATATATTTACATTACCCGAAAAATCAACAGGTTCAGTTACAATTTTAATAGGAGATGGTAATTTAAATAATAAAGGGTTCAGGTATTTTACAGATGTACAATTAGAAGATTATTATCAAACATTAAAATTTTTTCCTATCAAAAAGGGTCTTTTAACATATATTTCAATGTTTAATATTGACAATATAAATAGTCTGAATACGTTAAAGGATCTAACAGGTAATGGCTATAATTTTATATCCGATAAAACTATTAACATTAAGAATAGTGCAATATCACTTACAAGTATTTCATTGAAAGGACCACCATCTGATTCGTATGGGTTTAATAATAATTTTACAATTGGATTTTCTTTATCAGGTATAACATCTACCAAATTAGAGGTTTTAAAAATGTTTTCAAGTAATATATATAAACATGGTTTAGAAATCATTATAAATAAGGTCAATATTAGTGATAATTATATAACAATTAATTTTAAAAATAATGTTTATTATTGGAAATTAGGTTTAATCGAAAATTATAACAATTATTTTATAACATATGTAGATAATGCATTTAGATTTTATATAAATGGTATATTAATATCACCTGAATCCGAAAAAATAAACAAACAACTACCTAAAGTTGAGGAAGAAAAAAAACAACCAGGTATAACAACTGAAACTTTTTATGCAGGTAATGCCTTTTTAATAAATGCACCTTGTTATATAAATATGGATGGAAAGGGAATAGGATATTTATATGCTTTTTATATATTTAATTATGAATTAAGTTTTTCAGATATTAATAAAATTGATAGTTATCTAAATCTTGAATATTACAAAAATAAAGATAAAAATACATTTAATAAAATGGTTAAAGATGTGCGTAAAATAAAGGATAACCCTGTAATTATCAATAATAACAATAATCAACCAATAGATATGAGTAAATATATATTAAAAGATGAAATACCTTGTTGGGGATGCAATTTAAAATAATTAATATAATTTAGTGTAAAATAATTAATATAATTTAGTGTAAAATAATAAATCTTATTTTTTTTCAATGTAAAATATATATGATACTAATTTTATTATTAATTTTATTAGTATGTTTATTTATTAATGTAACAAAAATACGTAAAAAAACTTACAAAACTTTAAAACTATCAATGGAACCCAATATAACCAGAAGAACTAATAGTTTTAATGAAGGGTTTACGGGTTTTAATAAAAATGAAATAGTAAACACCTTTAATGAAACTGGTTGCCCTAATAAAAATCCAGATACTTCATGGTGGGGAACTCAATCTAAAAAGACGGTTTTAAATGATATGTATGCTTATTGTAATTTAACAAATGATGGGACTGGAAATGCAAACCATTCAAACCATTGTTGTGGTAAAAATAATCCAAATTGCGGTAAAGATAAATTAACATGTAAAAAACAATCAGATATTTTACCACCATATTGTGCAAAATCGAAAACATATGGTGGAGCACCAGGTACTGATAGTTGTGCTGGAATTAAAAGTGCAACAATTTGTAATATTCAAGATTGGTGTGAATGGCGTGGAGAATCATCACCACTATCACCACCACCACCACCAACAACTGGTGAATTGGAAATAAATAATATTAGAGGAGATAAACCTGAATGGTGGTCAAACTTACATAAAGAAGAAATATTTAAAGAAGGAAATGGTTCAGATTACAGAGGGTTTCAAAATAATACATTAAGTGGGAAAAAATGCAAAAAATGGCCATCTAATTTTATTAGTAACCATAGCGAAGATTATGATAAAGGATTATCAAATAATAATTATTGCAGAAATCCCGATTCATCAGATTCAATATGGTGTTTTACTGATAATAATACACGTGAATTTTGTAGTCCGTTGACTAATAAAATAAATGAAGGAAAAAAAGAAGGGGTAATAGAAGGGACAATTGACGATAATATTATGACACAAATCCAAAAAGATTTCATACATAAAACAAAGTTATTACCTGATAAGGTTCTAAAAGATTTCATACATAAAACAAGAGTAAAACCATATTCTTGTCCAAAATGTCCAGAAATGAGTGATTATGTTTTAAAATCAAGCGTTTCTTGTCATTAAAGCTAAAAAAATATGTGTAAAATATATATATATGGCTTCAAATACCCATAGTTATAACCCTAATTCATATTATACACAAAATAGTGTTTTAGCAAGTCAATCAGTAACAACATTAGGAGGTGAAATATATAAACATATATTACCCTCAGATTTTTTAGTATCATCAAATCAAAATAATGATAATCCATTAGTAAGAAAACCTTATAGGAATGCTACAAATTATAGCCAACATCGTGCTAATAATCATTTATTAGAAATATACACGCGATCTGATAGTAATTATTCAAGATATACTTTAACTTCTTCGTTAGTATCGATTGATAGAGAACAGTTGTTAGATATTTTTGAAGATTTATCAATTACAAATGATAAAGATGTAAGAGAAATGAATGATGTTATAACTAAATTATATGATTTTATTATTAATAACGGTTCTATGCATGAATTAATGTTAAGAATGGTTGACCAAATAGGAATAGCTAATATTGATAGTATAAATAATTTAAAATATTCATATCTTTTAGGAACAAATAATGTAGGAGGAGGATTTTTAAATGTAAATAATCAAAAGTTTTTTTTAGATTTGGGTAAAGAAACTTTTGCTACTGTTAGAGATAGTAAGGAATATCCGTTTACAAAAATTTCAAAATTAAAGCCTAATATTAAACAAAAGGCAAATATATCTGAAACATGCGAACTTTATAAAATTACAACACAAATTTGGGCTGAAAACCAAAATATGATGCGCATTTACGCTACTCTAATTATAAATAATGATAATACTTCTCCAACATACAATGTTTTATTTTTTGACAAACAAAATTTCGTAGCAGGCAATGTTGCAAATTCAGTATCAAATCTTAATCGCGAACTATTATCCCATTTAGAAGAACACCAAAATGTTATACCCGTACAGACTAATTATATTCCATCAGTTGAATTTGATAAAGTAGCAATGAATACAAAATTCCGTTTGAATGTTACTTATCCTGAATATGATATTAATATATATAATAAGCCTGATGTATATTGTATGGTATCACTACCAACAAATACAAACGGTATAAAAATTAGATTAAATGGGGTTTTAGGGATAGATACAAAATATAATGATAATAAACGTATTTTCGTTTACGAAGTTTATATGAATGAAGATGACCATAAAGTAACAAATGAAATATTAAGAGGTAAGATTAACGATGAAATTGTTATTAATAATCATTTTTTTAGCCAACCAATAGTTACTAATTATACACAAAAATCTACTACAGAAAATAAATGCGGTAATTATATTCTTATAGAAATAAAAGCATTTAATCCAATAACTGATTATATTGTAGGGGGATATGTAGTTTATAAATAATCTTTTATATTAATATATGTCTGAATATTTAGATTCAAGCGTAGTAGTATTAAATGATAATGAAATAGTTAGTAAAAATGGTGATGTTTATATTAATAATCCAAAATTTAAAGGTAAACTTGGATTATTAAAATGTTATGCTCCTTGGTGTCCTCATTGTACCCATATGGTCGATGATTTAAAATATTTATCTGAAAGTTTTAATGATTTATTTATAATTGGTAGTGTTGATTGTGATAAATATGGTGATGTTTCTAAAAAAGTTGGGTTAAGTGGTTATCCTACTCTATATTTTATAGATGAAAATGGTAAAATTGACAAAAAATATGAAGGTAGTAGGGATAAAAATACAATAGTAAATAATATAAAGAATTACGTTAATAGTAAATTATAATGAATAAAAGTTTTAGTGAAAAGATTACAGAAAGTCTATTTACAAATGTAATATATTATTTTTCGTGTATTGAAAATATGTTTCGAGCTAATAATATAAATGAAATTGATGATAATGTTTATATTAAAGAGGTCGTTAATCGCAATAATGTAACATATATATATTATAATTATAAAAATAACCAATATATATATTGTAATAATAAAGCAATTAACCTTAATCTAACCGATTTTAAATTATCTGAATATAAGCCTTCTGAACAAAAAATATTAGCTGCAACTTTAATTGATAATGAAATTGAAATAGATGTTACTGATATAATAATAAAATATGGAGGGCATTCCGGGGATTTTCATAATAATCATTGTTTTTTTTATTGTTCAGATATAATTGATGATATGGGTCAAAATCTTGTGACTAATAATAATACATTAAAAATAATTAGTTTTATGGGCGATGATTATGAATATAAAAAAGAAGATATTGTCCGAATTTAATATAAATATAAAGAAATGTGATTTATATTAAATAGATGGAAGAACATAAACTTAATACAAACTGGATATTATGGCATCATAGTATTGATAATAAAAATTGGGATATAGGTAGTTATAATGAATTATGGACCTTATCTACAGTTGAAGATTATTGGTATATGAATAATTCATGGGATAAATGCTTGCCTAAATTAAATGAATCAATGTTTTTTTTAATGAGAAAATATAGTGATACTGAAAAGGTGCTTCCTATTTGGGAAGATGATTATAATTGTAAAGGAGGATATTGGTCATTTAAAATAAGTGTTGATAAAATAGTTAAATGTTGGAATAATCTTATGATTAATATTTTAGCTGAAAATTTTTGTGAAAATGATGAAAAAATAATGGGTATTTCGATTAGTCCTAAAAAACATTTCTGTATAATAAAAATTTGGGTTAATGATGATAAATTTAAATTAGAAAATATTAATGCTATTAATAAAAATGATTTAAATTTAGATGAAGGAATTTTTAGGGCCTATAGATAAAATGTTTATTTAAATTATAATGGACGAAAAAAAAATTTTAATATTATTGGTTTTAATATTATTAATAATGTATTCATTATTATATAATAAATCTTGGATACGTTCAGATATAAATAGTTTAAATATTATTTCTGGTTGGAATGGATATATATGAACTATGTATACATCATCATATTTATATTATTTTGTTTTTGAAGTATTAAGTCACAAAACTCCTTATTTATTGTATATGGAAATGTTATATTTTTATTTTTTTTAAAGAATGATGATATCTCATTAATATCATTGTTTTTAGAAATATCACCAATTAAGCTAATATTTTTAGAATTATTATTAATATTATCTTTATCACTAATAAGATATAAAAGATTTAATTTGGAATATATATCTTCTAAACATTTTTTTAAAGTTCTAACACCTTGTTCATTATCAGTAAAACTATCAATTATATATCGAATAATATCTTCATTAATATTTATAATATTTGGATTAATTCCAATATCATCACATATATTTTTTAATAAATAATCTTTAGCGATTGTAATTTTATCATTAGATTTAAACCCCGATGTCTTTACTATAAATAATCGATCCTTAAGAATTGGGTCAATTTTATTAATATCATTAAAAGAGAAAATAAACATTATTTTAGATAGGTCAATATCAAATAGATTAAAATACCTATCTCTAAAAATATTATTTTGTGATTTATCAGTAATATGTATTAAAACGTTTATTAATTCTTTTCCTTTTTCAGATTCACTAACCTTATCAAGTTCGTCAAAATATATAATAGGGTTCATTGTCCCTAATCTACATAATATTTCAGTTAATATACCCTGTTTACTACCAATAATTGACATTGATTCACCAACTAAATATGATGCATCTGATTGTCCACCAAGAGATATAAATGCAAAAGGTCTATTTAAAGCTTTTGAAACCCCATCTTTAATCAGCGTTGTTTTGCCATTACCCATTGGTCCTTCTAAAGCTAAAATATTAGCCTTACCATTAGGGTTACTAATCATTTTAGTAATATATTGTAAAATATGTATTTTTGCATCATCGTGACCATAAATACATGTGTTAAGACTTTTATATGTATTTAATAGATGTTCTTTAATATTTTCAATTGTATCAATATTAGAATATTTACCTAAAGGTAAATTTTGAAATTCATCAAACCACCTAAATAGTTTAGAAAAATCAGCATCATCATCATTTAAATTTTGATAATATTCATATTGCTTAAGTATACGTGTTTTGTCATTTGTATTAATAGGTAAGTCCAGAATTTTAAATCTAATAGGAATATTGAGATTATCATCTTTTAAATTTTCTTCTTCATACTCAATATTTGTTTTTTCATCTTTAGATAGAGACTTATAATAATTGTATTCTTCTTTTGTATATTTTTTCTTAAATTTTTTTTTTTTTTCAATATCATCCACATCCATATCATCATCAAAATCACTGTCAGTATCTGAATTATAATCAGAAATATTATCATGAATATTACCTAAAAGAACGTCCCTAACTAATTGTTGTACATTTAATTTTGTTTCTTCATCATCACTGTAATTAAATAAATTTTGAATATTACCATGTGAATCAGTAGATTCTTCATCCGATAAACTGATAGAATCACTTTTATAATCATCATCGTCACTTAGTTCGATATGATTATTTGTTTTGCTTCTTGTCCCGTATTTATATGCCATAAATATTTATATATTAATTTAATCAAATTTAATTTCTTAATTGTATTTATTTATGTTCTCAAATTTGATTTAAAAAATAAAATAAATTTATATATAATATATGACAAGTTTATTTAAGCAACTTGAATATGATTCTATAATTGACCAAGTAAAGGGATTGCAATTTTCTGTAATGTCACCTGAAGAGATTGAGCGTAGGTCTGTTGCTGAAATTGTCACTCAAGAAACATATGATGGCGATAATCCTAAAATAGGTGGTTTATTTGACCCAAGATTGGGTGTACTTGATAATGGTAAGGTATGTCCTACAGATGGTCAGGATAATCATTTTTGTCCAGGATATTTTGGTCATATTAAATTAGCAGTTCCAGTTTTACATTATCAATTTCGGCAATTTATTATTAAAACATTAAAATGTGTTTGTTGGAGATGTTCTAAATGTTTAATTGATGTCAATAGTCCTGAATTTATAAATACAATTGGTAAGAAAAAGGGGGCTATTCGTGCGAAATATGTACATGATCTTGCACAAAAAGTCAAAAAATGTGGTGAAAAAAATGTAGATGGTTGTGGAGCTTTAAAACCTGACAGTATTAAAGCTTGCACTACATCATTAGGAAAAATTCTATTTGAGTTTAATAGTAAGGCTGGTAAAAAGAAAATTACATTGAATCCTGATGAAATAAGGCTTATATTAAAACGTATTGATGAAAAACATTACGAAGCATTAGGATTTTCTAAGAATTTTTGTAAACCAGAATGGTTAATTTGTACAGTTTTACCAGTTTCTCCACCTGCAGTTAGACCATCTGTAAGAACTGATTCAAATACACGTATGGAAGATGATTTGACACATAAACTGTGTGATATTATTAAAACAAATCGTTCTCTTAAACAAAAACTTGCTCAGCCAAATACGGAGCAAACTGTTATTGATGATTGGGCAGCACTTTTACAATATCATGTTGCTACTCTTATTGATAATTCAATTCCAGGTGTACCGCCTGCACAACAACGTTCTGGAAGAAATCTTAAATCTATTCGTGAACGTTTACGTTCTAAAGAAGGTCGTGTTAGAGGTAATCTTATGGGTAAACGTGTAGATTTTTCAGCAAGAAGTGTTATTACACCTGACCCTAATATTAAAATAGGTGAGTTGGGTGTTCCAAAAATGATTGCTACGAATCTTACAAAACCAGAGCTTGTTACAAAATATAATATTGAAAAAATGACAAAAATTGTTCGCAATGGTTACAGTGTTTGGCCTGGAGCTAAATCATATAAAAAGACAAAAAGTAAACAATTAATATCATTGAAACATGTTGATAAAGAAAATATCGTTCTTGAAATAGGTGATATTGTCAATAGACATCTAATCGATGATGATATTGTACTTTTTAATCGTCAACCATCTTTACATAAAATGAGCATGATGGCTCATAAAGTAAGGGTAATGGATTATTCAACATTTAGATTGAATGTTAGTGTTACAACACCTTATAATGCAGATTTTGATGGTGATGAAATGAATATGCACGTACCACAATCAATTCAAACATCACTTGAATTAGAAAATCTAGCAGCTGTAACTACACAAATTATTACACCTGCTCAAAATAAACCAATTATTAGTATTGTACAAGATACATTATTAGGCTCATATTTACTAACAAATGGCGATTTATATCTTAATCAAAAACAAGTTTATGACCTGATGTTAGCTACAGATTTTGAAGGAAATATTCCTAAAAAAGATACCCAATCTAAAATTCATAAAAAAGATAATTTTCCAAAACATAAGTATGATAATAATGAAGCTCTTTGGACGGGACAGCAAATGTTTAGTATGGTTATGCCTGGAATATCGTATAAAACCAATGAAGTAGATATTAAAAATGGCGTTGTTAATAAAGGTACTTTCACCAAAAAGCTATTAGGAGGTGGTGGTGGCGGCTTAATACATATTACAGCACGACAATATAATAATAATACAGCTGGGAAATTTTTAGATGATGTTCAGAATTTAATTACTAATTTTATGCTTATATCTGGATTTAGTGTAGGTGTTGGTGACCTTGTTGCTAATATATCAGCTAATAAAGAAATGAAAGAAGCTATTGATAAACAAAAATCAGAAGTTATTAAAGTTATTGAAAATGTTCATAGTGGTTTATTTGAAAATGATACAGGTAAAAGTAATAATATTGAATTTGAATCAAGAGTCAATGCTACTCTTAATGCAGCTATCGGTTCAGCAGGTAAGATTGGTATTAATCAACTACCTAATAATAATCGTATGGTATCAATTGTTAAATCAGGTTCTAAGGGAAGTGATATTAACATTGCACAAATGATTGGTTGTGTTGGGCAACAAAATGTTGATGGTAAACGAATTCCTTATGGGTTTACCGATAGAACTTTACCACACTTTCACAAGTTTGACGATGGTCCAAGTGCTCGTGGTTTTGTTGAAAATTCATTTATTAAAGGTTTAAGTCCAACTGAATTCTTCTTTCATGCTATGGGTGGTCGTGAAGGCGTTATTGATACAGCTGTAAAGACTTCCGAAACTGGATATATTCAAAGGAAATTAATTAAAGCCATGGAAGACCTTAAAGTTGTTCATGATGGTTCGGTTCGTTCAGCAAATGGGAGTCTAATTCAAGTTCTATATGGGAATGATGGTATGGACCCAATATATGTTGAAACACAAAAAATTGAACTTATTAAAATGGATTTAGATATAATTTATGAAAATTATATGTTTGAATATGATTGTGATTGGTTACTATATGTTAATAAAAAAGCAGCAAAAGAAATTGAAGATAATGAAGGGTTATTTGAACTACTTGAAAAACATATGAATGATGTTATTAGTTCACGTAAATATATGATTGAAAATATTCTCAAATTTGAAATAGACGATGACTGTCATTACCCTATTAATATTAAAAGATTAATACATTCATCAAAGGACAAATTAATGTCATCTAATGTTCGTGTTAAAACCTCTCTTACACCAATGTATATATTAAAACGTATTGATGAAATTTTGGAAAAATGCGTTATAAATGAATTTATAGATGGCACATTTGTGTTTAAAATGCTAATCTATAATTATTTATCGCCTAAAATAATTATTTCTAAATATAAACTAAGTAAAAGTGTATTTGATACAGTTTGTGACACAATTATAGTTAAATTCTTTGAATATGGTATTACGCCTGGAGAATTAGTTGGAACTATTGCAGCTCAGTCCCTAGGTGAACCTGCAACTCAGATGACACTAAATACTTTCCACTTTGCAGGTGTTGGTGCTAAGTCAGATGTTGTCAGAGGTGTTCCCAGACTTAAAGAAATTCTATCAGGTACTAAAAATATGAAATCACCTAGTGTTTCAGTATTTATTAAAAATGAAAATAAAAATAATAAAGAAGCGGCTATTCAAATTTTAAATAGTATTGAAATTACATATATAAGAGACATTGCTAAAGCTACATACATTTATTTCGACCCAATTCAAAGTGATACACAATACGATACCGGAATAACTGAAGATTTGGGGATTATTGATGTATATAATGAATTTTCAAATATTCTAAATAAATCAGAAGATTCTGTTTCACTACCTTGGATTTTTAAGATTGAATTTGATAAACGTAAAATGTTAAATAAAAATATTAAAATGTCTGATATCTATAATGTAGTTTATACTAAAATTAATGATAGTAAAAATAAACAAGATTTAACCTTCTTTTATAGCGATGATAATGCTGAAAATCTAAACTTTATTGTTCGCATGAATGTAGCCTCAAATGAAGATACTAATTGCGATGAAGATGATATTATTTGTGTTATAAAGAACCTTGAAAATATAATATTAAATGAAATTACAATTAAGGGTGTTTTAGGAATTAAAAATGTTAGTATGAGAAAACCTTCTAATTGTTCATATGAAAAAACACAGGATAATAATTATGTTAAATCATCTGAATGGGTTATTGATACTGTTGGCACTAATTTATTAGACATATTAAATCACCCTGAAGTTGATACAATTAGAACTTTTTCAAATGATATTAATGAAATTAATGAAGTTCTGGGTATTGAGGCGGCACGTAATGCTCTTATAAATGAAATTACAGACCTTATTTCTGATTCAGGGACATATGTTAATAGTAGGCATATAGAATTACTAGCTGATACAATGACACAAAAAGGTGGTATTATGTCGATTGACCGTCATGGTATTAATAAAAGTGATAGAGGTGCTCTTGCTAAATGTTCATTTGAAGAAACCCCCGATATTATTACAAAAGCAGCTGTATATTCAGAAGTAGATAAAATTAAGGGTGTTTCGGCAGCAATTATGTTAGGACAAGAAGTTAATTGTGGTACAGGATTTTCAGATGTAGTATTTGATGAAGAAAAATATATGGAACACTTTAATAAACTTCCTCCTCCTAAAAAGGAGGATGATATTATGGAAAGTGTTATTGATGATTCATGTACTCCTGAAGCATTATCATTTGGATTATCTCTAGACGATATTTAAATATTGTTTGCATAATCAATAATATCATTATATAAATTATTAAAAATATCATCATTGGATTTATAATAAAATTGTATTTCTAATTCATTATCTAAAATATTAATAATAATAATAATTTTATAATATTTATTCTTATTTAATAATGAATTAAAATTTTTATTATTCATTATATATACACCTATAATTGAATCATCAAACACATTTGTCTTAAACATTTTTAATAATGACATAAAAATATTATTTTTTAAATTATTAATTTTTGAAACATAAAATTCGTCGTTATCGATTATATAGTTACTAATAAAATTATTATTTAATATTATAAAATTTTTACAATAATTTTTAAAAATTATAGTAATTATTTTATCAATTATAGTATTGTTATATGTCACATCATTTATTTTAATTTGTTTTTTATTAACAGTATATTTATCTTTTTTTTTTAGTTTATTGATTACACTTTTATATAAGAGTTTAACTATCCATCCCAAAAATCCAATAAATTCATAAATAAGTGGCTTGTCAATATGTTTTATATTATAAATTGGTTTGTTATTATTATAAAAAATGTCTTTAATTGTACCCCATATATTTGGATTATATATTAATACTGTTTTATCACTATCTAAAAATTTAAGTATTCTTAGTGAATATGTATTATCTTTGTCTAAAAGATATTTCATAACGTTTTTTTCATTAAAATCGCCATTGTTAATATAAATTAAAATATTGTTGTTATTTTTGATAAATTTACCATTTATATAATTACAATAACAAAAACTATATTTTGATAAATGATTCATAGTTTCATCAATATCGACTATATCAATAACATCTATTATATATGATTCAGATTCAAATAATTTCATAAAAACAGATGATTGATTTGTTGATATTGTTTTACAAATTTCCATATCATCATTTTTAGTATTTAATAATTTTATTTTATAATCACAATACGTTAGTATATCGCCATAATAATTTATATATTTAACATAATTATTATGAATTATCGGGTATATGTTTTTTTTATCTTTATAGCATGGGTAATTATAATGATTAATAAAATTTGCTGAATTTTCAATATATGTTCCAAAATTTAAACTTATTTTATTAACCAATGCATATATAAACAAACATAGTGTAGTTTCTAAATTAAACTTATCATTAAATGAAAAAATATTTAAATCTCTAAAATTTAAAGACTCTAAATTTTTTTGAATATCATTACTTTTTAAATAATAGGTTTTATCTTTATTTATAATTTTAATAGTAAAATTCTTACTAATATATGGTTTTTGTTTAGTGCTCAATTTATATTTATCTATTAAAATTTGGTTAATAGATGGATCTAAATCTAGACCTTTATTTAGAAAAACAGTTGAATTTTTTTTAATTATTTTTGATGGATTATTATTATTATCAATTATAGTAAAATTTTTACCTCTATATATTAAACCAAATATTAATTGAATAAATGCTAAATTTTCGGTCATATTTACATATATAGCCCCATTTATATTTTTAGTAATGCTAATTGAACCACAAATAAATTTAATGTAGTCTATTTTAGAATATATATATTGACTTCCACTAATATCAAATATATTATACAATATATCCATGCAAGATACCTATTACTTATAATATTTTCTTATATATATATTAATATGATTTATGATGTAATTATAATTGGTTTTGGAATAAGTGGTATCGCCGCAACTAAAAACGCAGTTGAAAGTTTTAAAAATGTTTTAACTTTAGAAAAAGAATCACAACACGGAGGTAATTGGTTTAATAAAAGTTATCCAAATGTTCGTCTTCAAACTCATAAAAATTCATATATGTATTCTGATATGTATATGGAAAGTAAAACAAATTTTCCAACTAATGATGAAATTTTAACTTATTTAAATAAATATATAATAAAACATAATCTCAATAATTATGTTAAATATGATTCTGATGTAAATAATATATATTATTCAGATGGTATTTGGAATATTGTATATTCACACGATAATACAACTACAGTTTTATTAAGCAATAATCTGTTAATATGCTCTGGTATATATAATATACAAAAACAACCAGAGATAAAAAATTTGTCTAAATATAGAAATATTTATTTAGATTCAAATAAATTTAGTCCAAAATATGATACAAGTTTTAACCTATTTACAGATAAAAATGTGTTTATAATAGGTAATGGTCCAACCGGTTGTGATTTTGCATGTAATGCTGTTAAAAATAATGCTAAAACGGTTACTATTATATATAGGAGTAATCGATGGATTTTTAAAAGAAAAACCCAGTCAATAATTTTTGCCAATCGGTTATTATTTAAAATACTTCAATTAATACCTAAGGGCATTTCAATTATTACAGTGTATATATTATTTTTTATATCATATTATATGAATGGATATTGGAAAGATATTGACTTACCAAATGAAATAATAAATCGCAATAATATAGTTTTTAATGACGAATTTTATGAAATGTACAATAACGATCAGATAAAATATATACAATCACATAATTTAGAAACTTCACGAAATTCAATTATAATCAATGGCATTTATAGGAAAAAATGTGATATTATAATTAATGCATGTGGTTATGATACTAAAATTCCTATTGGTGAAAATACAAATATGAATTCAATACCACTTTTGTATAAACGTATACTTCATCCATCATATAATAGTTTAGGATTTATTGGTTTTTCAACATCATATAATTGGCTAGTTACTTCAGAAATACAGTCATTATGGTTATTAAACTATTTCAAAAATAAGGAATATAAAACAAAAAATGAAAAAATGAAGAGAATCAAAAAGGATTATTATATTGCTAAGTCAGGAAATTATGAGTATATTGATTTAGCAATATTTATATATGATTATTTAGATGATTTACTGAATGATTGTGGTAAATTTAACAATAAAAATTTTTACAATCATTGGTTAAAGATTCCTAAATATAAGAATTGGATTAATTAATATTAATAAAATTATTTTTGATATATTTACATAACAAATTAATTTCAACATCGTACTTAAAACACCATTCAATTGAATGTACAGCTTGTTTTGCTTTTATATATTTTAAATCATTATGTCTTAACTTAATTTTACTTAATATAAGTGTTTTTAAAATATTTTCGATTTGATTAATAGTAAATATATTATTGTATTCATCAATTATTGGATAATACAATGTATTACTAATATTAAATATTGTATCAATTGTTTTATTTGGGGGAAGTTTATCCCATACATCCACTATTTCATATAATCGATTTAACATATTATCGTCAATACCTCTGTAATTTTTACATACCAAATATTTTTCGGAATTAGCAGGTCTACTTGTAAAAGGTTTAATACAATTAACTTCATCATAATATTTTGACAAAAATATTATCAATTCTAACATAAATTGAGTACATATATCAAATATTTTAAGAACAAATGACCCGCCTTTACAATTAATCGATAATGCTTGAACTGTTTCACAAAATATTAATTGTCTAGAAGATATTTCTTGACTTTCATAACCATTTGTATAGTCAAAACCACCATCAGCTGTTACTAAGTCAACAGTATTATAGCCGACTTGTTTTCTAAAATATTTAATATTTTCTAATTTATATAGGTTTCCTGTCCCATCAGAACCATTTGATATAATAGTATCATTAATTAATTTAGAAAGTTTTTTAAAATTTGGTATATGTGAATCTTGTTCAACTAATGTTATACAATATCGTTCGTCATCTAATCCTAAAAAAAGATTTCTTCTAAATTTATATATACATTCTATAAAGCCACCTGGTGCTTCAGCTAAACCAGCATATTTAATTTTTTTTTTAGTTGGAATAATATTGAAATCTTTATTAATTTCAAATAATTTATAATAAGAACGGCTTAAAGGTTTATATTTAGCAATACTATTTATATTATCAGATGGATTAGATATTAACTCATAATCATTTGAAAGTTTTTTAATATTATCCCAATTTTCATTAATAGATTCAATGCATGTTTTATATTTATTTATTAACTTAAAAAGATATGGGTTGTAAAATGTTATATTGTCTAAATCACCTATTTTAATATTTACATTTATTTCAATATCATTGTGCTCGATATTTAAATAATTTTTTTCAATCATAATTATATTAACATGTATATCTTTATATATGTTTCTCTAAAATATGTTTTATAGGTGGTTCATTATTTTTTACTTGCTGGTTTCGCAATTTTAATTATTCTAACAACTTTTTTACCTGATGCAGGTTTTTTAGCTGGATTTGGAACATCCGAACTTGTATCTGGTTCTTTTTTACCTGATGTAGGTTTTTTAGCTGGATTTGGAACATCAGGTATTGTATCTGGTTCTTTTTTACCTGATGCAGGTTTCTTACCCGATGTAGGTTTTTTAGCTGGTTTTGGAACATCAGGTTTTGTATCTGGTTCTTTTTTCCCTGGTTTTGGTTGGTCCTTGTGCAGTTTTATAGATAATTTTTTAGGTAAATCATTAGACCTTAATATACCTTCGGGTTTGGCTATAGTTTCTACCCCATCAACTATTCCTAATATTTTACCATTATTTGTTTTTATTTTAAGTTTAGTGCTTAATGCATCCTTAATATCATCTGGTAAATTTATTTTTTTTTCCAGTAAATATTCATTTAAGTTAGATGATTTATTGTTCTGCATGTGTTTAAAAACGCTATTAAAATCTTTATTTTTTTTAAATATATAATATCTATTCATAAAGCTAAACTCTTTTTCATATTTTTTCATATTATGTATTTTTTCATAATCTTTATAATCCTTGTCGAACCGTTCACTTTTAATCAATATAATATTTTCCTTTTCTAATGTAGATATTAATAAATTATGATTTACTAAATATTCATCTTCTTCCTGTCTAAATGTATCAAGATAAACTCCTATCTTATATCCTAAAGTATTATATCCACCATCATTGTAATTATTATTCGAATTATATTTCTTCTTTATACTCCAAATTTTATTACCTCTAACTTTATTTTCGATACTTTCCGTATTACCAATATCTCTTAATATGTTGTAAACTGAATCTCCATCTAAACATGTACATATGAAATAACCATTATCTTGAATATGATTAAATACATTATAAATCATAGTTTTAAAATTAGATTCATTTTCAAACATATAATGTATAGCAAAATTACATGAAATTATATTAAATTTTTGAGTTTTATAATTACTAAATTTTGAAATATCTTTAATTTTATTAGCGAGGTTACCTTCTATAAATGTACATTCCATATCACCTTCAAGTTGTTTATCTCTTTTGAAAGATAACCATTTATTATTAGCTAATTCTATATTTTCTCCACGAAGGTCAATACCAACACATTCAGTTATTCCATATTCAACCCATTTATTTAAATCTCCAGCTTTACCACAAGCTAAATCCAATAAAGCTATATTTGTATCTATATTTTCGGTTTTTAATTTATCTACTATATATTTTAATGTTTTATCACCTTTTATAGCACGTGAGTGATAATTTTGCATATTTATAAGAGGTAAGTTCGAACGATTAATATTTGTATCATCATAATACCCCTTATTGTAATTTTCTATCTGTTCGGGAGTTGGATTTATATTTGATTCAAATATATACTCTTCTTTAACTGGATTAAAATATATTTTCCATATTGACATTGCAACATTTATATTATTACCATATTTTGGACGTCGATTATACATAATTATTTTTGATTTATCAGATATCATCTCCTTACCTTCTAAATGCTTTTTTAATTGAGATATATTTTCTATATTGGTATTTCTTAGTTCATTGATATTAGTATTTTTAAAATTTTGTATTGATTTTTTTAAAAGGTTTTCCTCCTTAAAGTCAAACCGTTTATTGCGATGAATATTAAAAGCTTCACTCATATTGTCAAATATTTGTTGTTGTTCATCTAAAATTTTATTTAATTCATAAGTTTTATCATGCCGTATACGAAGAGGTTTCCATCTTAAACCTGTTTCATGTTCTGAATCCCAATTTTCGTATAAAAATTCAACTATATTCCCAGATTCAATTATACTCCCATCTTCACATTTAATTTTATTATTTTCGGATATAGGAACAAATGCTACAGATAATTCAGGATGATTTGGAGTTTGAAAGGGAACGGGGATATTTCGTTGACTGCAATATAATTTTACTTCTTTATACTTTATTGGCATATTATCTGGATTTTCTTTTCGATTTCCGGTCCACTTATCTTCATCAGAGACAGTAACATAAAAATCAATTGTGTTTTCGTTTAATGGTTTCCATTTTAAATTTAAAAACCAAGTACTTTCTATATTGTTTATTTTATTTTCATTATCGTAATATAATGAATCCTCATTATAACATACAGGTAATTTAGCAGGCGTGTATATTAAACCGTCATATTTATAATTTGTTTTACCTGAGGTAAAATCTCCCCATATTTCTTTAGAAAACTGTTTAATTGTTTGTAAATTACCATATCTAAAAACTTTTGTATCAATATCAACAACACTATTTTCGTTATTTTCATTAATATTGATAATAGTATCTTTTAATATACTGTATCTTGATTTGTTTTCGTCAGATGGTTCATAAAGGGGTAATTGTTTTATATCTTTATTATCTAGAATATAAATATCATAAGCTTTAAATAATGGTTTCATTAATATATCGCCATTTTTACTATGAGTAATATATTCGCCATTAATCAATGTATTTTGATATTGTGGGTCACTAACATTCATATTTGTGTCAATCATATTAAAATTCGAGTCAATAATATATACTTTACCTGTAAATTTGGCAATATCATCACTTTCTTTAAACAATTTTTTATAAAGGGTTTCATTTAATTTATTATGTTTACCAATAATAAGTAATAATGCAGAAACGCCATCAGCTTTATCAGTTACAGTATAATCTGTAGTTTGTATTTTAAGGGTATCTGGTAGAGTTAATGATACAGGTTTTGGACTTTTAAATACATCTAATTTATATGAAATTTTTTTATTTTGCTCTTGAAAATTTGTTAAATCTTGAATTAATTCTTCTTGTGAAAATTTTTTATTACAAATATAATTAAAATAACTATATTCATTATCATATTCATTACTATCAAGTTCACTTATAAATTGTTTATTAAATTGTTTAGATTGTTCATCTAAATTTTCTTTATCATTAGTTTTAAGGTATTGTATTAAAGCGGTAATTATTTGAATTCGTTGTTTAATTATTTGAGATGTATTTGTACCTATTAATGTTTTATAATATTTTTTAATTATATCATTATCATTATTAGACATTATCATTTGTTTATTAGTTACTATTTGTAATAATAGTAAAAGTTTATTCTCAATATCTTCAAACGTAATTTTCGTTTTTAAAGCTTCAATTTCAATTTCATAATGTTCTGTAGGATTACTATTTATAAATTCTCTAAAGCTATTAAAAACCACATAATCACCATAGACATTTTTTTTTTCTTTTACTATAGTTAAATCTATAGTAAACTTATCAGTTTTAAAACTAAATCTATGTTTATATCTGTACTTAATATTTATAAAATTATCATCTTTAATATTATCAATAGGTATTTCATTTTTTAGATTAAGACTAAAGTTATATTGGTAATCATCATATTTAGCATATCTTTTTAAAAATTTTTCATAATCTGTTTGATTTAAACTTACTCTTTGTTTTTTAATATCATTATACTTGATACCTTTAAAATTGTTATTTTTACAATACTGTGAAATATTATATTCACCATTTATACTTCTTCTATAATCATTTTTCTGATTAGTTGTAATATCTAATATAGTTGATGGAATTGGATTACCATGTATTTTTTTAAGGTGTCTTACAATTTCTATAAATTTATTTTTATCTAATTTTAATTTTGTTAAAACAATTTCTAGTTCTTTATCTTTATGGTCATCATTATATTTTTTAATTAAATGTTCCATAAATTCCTTGTCATTCTTTTGAAATGATAAATTTTGTTCAACGGACATTATAAATATATTAATAATAAAGGTTTTAATTTAAATAAAATATCAAATTTATATTGTCATATTATTATGATTTAAGCAAAAAAAAATAAATCTATGGTTATTTCAATCTTAAATGTCTAAAGTTTATATTGATACCTCTAAATTTGATGGTGTTTTGCAAAAGTAAATATTAAAACTGATGAATTAGTTGAAAAAGAGGTCGTTAGACGTGTAAGTAATAATAATCCTAATTTTAATGGAATATATAATCTTTACAATTTTACTTGGTCTAACGATATACCTAATTTATACTTAGCATTTGGTTCAGGATGTTCTACTTTTTACAATTCTGGAATAAAAATACTAATACAAAAATGATTCGTTTTTTGATGAAGATATGTTTGAAATATATGCAAAAAACGATATAGTAGCTGGCGATGAATTAACGCATACATATAAAAGTTTAAAATGGAAAAACCGGTTTAAACCTCTATATAGTCAGTCAAATGAAAATTAAATACAAATTTAAATTATACAATCATTAATTTCGTCATATATTTCTTTTTTAAGTTTATTAATATTTCCGTTTTTACCAGTTTTTTTAAGCTTAATATTAAATTTTGAAGCAATTTCTTGCAATTGAGCACTTGTATATTTCGAAATATTTTCTAATTTTTTCATCTTCCAATTTTTAAAGTGAATATTGAAATATTCAATAATTTTTTCAATACGTTCATATTTATATAACTGATTCTTATCATTTAATACTGGATAATATCTACCATGATTATCTTTAATAATAATAATCCATAAACGTTCATTATTATTAATATGATTATCAAATATTGTCATAAACCGGTTTTTGATTATTAGAATACCTAAATTATAATAATCGGAAATAATTTGTATGTTAATATCCTGTGTATCCATTTTTTCTTCATATATTTTATTTACAAATGTTTTGGTAACTTTTAATCGTTTATAGTTGTATTTATCATATATATTATTTTCATTCATATTAATGTACATTTGTTCTTTGAATGCTTCTATAAAATTGTTAGTTTTAATATGTGATAAACCAATAATATCGTTTTGATTAACTATATTAATAAATGCCGATATAAATGAATCATTTATTTTGATATGGATATCAATATAATTTTCATTTTCCAAAATATCTTTTAAAAATTCAAATATATAATTTACTTTGTCTTGATTTTTGCTTTTTTCTGGACTCATATAAACATCTATTACACTATCATTTTTTTCATTAACATTCTCTTTAATATCATTTTTTTCATTAACATTCTCGTTAATATCATTTTTTTCATTAACATTCTCGTTAATATCATTTTTTTCATTAACATTCTCGTTAATATCATTTTTTTCATTAACATTCTCGTTAATATCATTGGTATTATATTTGTTTTGATTAATTACAGTATTTGTATCATGATTATTATCAAAATGTTCATTATCAGAAGACTCATTCAAACGATCTTTATCATTACAAACATCTCTTATACCATTATATTCAAATATGTTCTTATTTATTAAAGCAAATTTTTTATTACTTTCTGACATATGATTTTTTTTAGATATTTCTTCTAGAATAGAATTAAGTACGTTATTATTAAATGGCATTTATTAATAATGTAATTTAAAGTTTAAATAATATCAAAATTTAAAATAAATTAAAATCGTTATCTTCTGATAATTC
>Ga0115556_1000345_pt1 | contig 30195 bp, 27 predicted proteins | sample COGITO_mtgs_1104_5_FD_87282 | JGI IMG/M metagenome (GOLD analysis project Ga0115556, IMG submission 87282) | Pelagic marine microbial communities from North Sea - COGITO_mtgs_110414 | ecosystem: Environmental > Aquatic > Marine > Epipelagic | place: Germany:Helgoland, sampling site Kabeltonne... | reverse complement strand
CAAACACACCAACACCCTTCCTCCCTTTTTTTTTTTTTTTTTTCGTGCATCCGGTGTGTTTGTTTTTTTTGCGGGCGGGGGGGGGGGGGGGGGGGGGGATAGCACCTCCGGCAGCAACTCCTGGCCCTCCAAGTGCCATCAAGCTCCTCAGGGCCGGGCTCATCTCCGCCAGCTCTCGAAGAAGGGCATCTCCCCCGCCCGGTTTGTTCCCATCTCCGCACAAAAGCCTAGTGAGGTCAACGTCCATTGCCTTGAGCTCCTTGAGAAATCCAACCACTCCCCCGTTTCCCTTTTCTCTTCTCTTCTCTTTTCCCTCGTCCATCTTCCTTTTCAGATCTTCCTCCTCCTCAACTTTGAGTCGCTTCTGCTCCATTTCGAATTTCAGAACCCTCCTTGCCATTTCCTCCTCAGCTTCTCGTCTATCCCTTCTGGCTGCACTTTCCAATTCTTCAATTTCCATCTCCTGCTCCACGCGCTCCCTCTGGGCTAACCTCCTCCTTTTCTCAATATCAGCCTCCCTCTTTATCTTATCTTCCTCCTCCCGCGATCTCCTCCTCGCCGCCTCCATCTCAGCCCCAGCTGTAAAACCCTTGTATTCTATCCCCTCTATCGCTAAACCAGCTGCAACAGCCTCTCGGGTCAGTTTCTTCCACTCCATTCCGATCTTCTGCCTCAACAACTCGTCTACTTCTCTCCAAACCCTCCCGGACGATACGTCGAACAGGTCCGCCTCGAGGGCTGATAACAAGTGCCTCTTCAGGTCTCCCCCATCGCAGCAGTCTAACACCTTCCCAACGTCGTGAATTCGATAGGATAGGTCAAAAGACGCCATCGCGCCGCACCTATCACTGCTATGTGCCTTGACGGTTAGTCCAGAGAACTTACCAGAGAAGCGAATCTTGGAGAATGAGCGGTCGCCCCAAGTGAAGGTGTGCACTGACTGGAGGGTAGTTGGCATGAATTTCGTGGGTCCCCTGACGACATCACGAGTCAGCGTGTTCCGGACGGCCGAGTCCACAGAGCCTTTCATCTCCAACGCATTATTGCTGCCGCCACTGTTACTGTCATTGTTGCTCCCTGGGAGGATGCTGGCTTGACGGCTGTAGACAACCACTCCCTCCCCCGCTCCGCCCAAGGTGATGATCTTCATAACTGTAATTTTGCGGTGCTCAGCAACGTTAAAAAAAGCAGATCGGGGCCCCTCCAAATGTTCCGACCTACCATCTAGGTATTCTATCCTCAAAAACTCATCCTCACTCGCGATATGCCTATCACAGAACTTTATGTTCGAAAAGAAAAGGCGCTGAAGCTTCGGCCCAACTACAAGCTTGTGACTCCCATTCATTTTCCAGACAGAAGCTGCTTCCCCATCTTTTATAGTGCGCTTCCCAAAGCGGACGTAACGCCCATAATCACCGGTTCTAAAGTGGCAAAGCAAGATTGAAGGCAGGAATGCATTTTGAGGTTAGAATGATTTTTCAGACTTAAAAACACACGAGAGGACATGGAAACAAAGCATTTGGACGATCATACCTAAATGTAAGTCCCATTTTTTTAAGTGTTGTTAGATTTTTGAGAAGTGGAGAAATCCTCTAACTTGAAAAGACACAAAAATTAATTCTTCAATAATCAAATCCTTTCGCTTTCGCTGCAAATATAACGACGCCATGAAGCCAAACAGAAATCATCGCCGTGCACATGGCGATTTGAGGATGCTGTACGAAAAATGGAATGTTTGTAATAATAAACTGAAGTGTGTCTTCCTTCAAAAAGTTTTCCAACATTTTCGTCACTATCCGCACAACCTACTTGGGGGTGTTCTTGGCTGTTTCTGCCTTGATCCGTCTACTATAGGCAGCCCTATCCCTCTTAAAAAGTGTATAGGCCTCGCTCTGGGCCGGACTGTCAGGGTTGGGGCTGTCGAGGAGGTCCTGAATCCCTAAGAGCATCTGCTTTATCGTGATGGCAGGTCTCCAGTCCTCCTCCTCGTTCAAGATGCTGAGGCATATCGTTCCGGAGGGGTAAACATTGGGGTGAAATAGTGGAGGGACGAACTTGCATTTTGGAGGCTTTGAAGGATACTCATCTGTGAACTCCATAGTCACCTTAAATAAACCACCCTCCCAGTCAGTTTTCTCCTTGCCGGGGATACCAGTTGTCCATTTCATTAAATTTGACGAGCCATCAGCGTTCGACTCAGGCTAGGGGGTAGGGGTTAGCACAACGAACGCACGAAATTTCCAAATTAAAAAAAATAACCAGAACTCACCTTGGCATGGAATCCATAGGGGTGGTCTTTTCGCCAAGCCTTCCGTTCCTGCGTTTTGTCATTTCATATATTTGACGGTGTTTTTTTTCCAGTCGTCGTGGGCGGAACGTACGTGTGAGAAAAGTTATGGATAAAGCATATTCGCAGCGCACTCTGAATGTTTGAGGGTGGGGGGAACCAAAGCCCAGACACAAAAAACAGGACACGGGGGAGAGGAATAGGCAGACACAAACGTGGCCCGTCCACTCTATATAACAAAGCGACGAGATGTTCTCATACAGCAATCAGGAGCAAATCCCTCCTCCTTCTCCTTCCCCCCTCTTCAAAACGCTCACTCTTGCCCCCGTGCTTTACAATTGGACAAATGGTCCTCATTGGTGCAAATTAGTAGTAGTACCTGAACTAGACGTCCTTGGGCGATTCCGGAGCTCATCACCGTTAATTTCTTTAGTACCTCCACAGAGATGTATGAAATTTTGCCTCAGCCCCCCTTTTTTTCCTCCTGCTAAAAATCACACCTTCCTCTGTCCCACCTTTCTGTTGCAGTAATCCCGTATTTTTACCCACCCAGGCCTCATTTAGCACCCAACGCCCCTTGTCTGCACGCGCGATGCCGAAGAACGTTCCCATTAAGAAGGAGAGGGCGATAGCCTCGGCGACTGCCTCTGCGCAAGCTCTTGTCCATGCGTCCGCAATATTAACATCAACATCCTCGTCATCCTCGGCACCGGGAGCGTCCGATAGTTTCATCGGCGTGACACCGGATCTCGCGCCGTTGATGAGATCGGACTTAAGACGATCCCTGAGGAAATCGGAGAAGGAGATTCAGGTGGTCACGCAATTGAACGCGACCTTGCTCTATTTGGAGGAGGAGTACGTCCGTATTATGAAGAAGGAGTGGAAAGGCCAGGGCGAGATAATACTCGGCGACGAGTGGAAGGAAGCTGGGACGCGTCTAAAGAAGAAGGAGAACAGCACTGCTGGCCGCCGTGAAAAGGCCTCTGTGGAGAGTCTCATCTGCTCCCGTCTGCAGGAAACAGACCTTCCCTACGGCACACTCGACGAAATCAAGTCGACGAGCCACTATTTGAACACCGTACGCCGTCACCTACTCAACAGGTGTTTCAGGAGACTCCTGAGATGCTCCATGTTCCTCTCACCACCTTCCCAAACTCTCCCCCCGCCTCTGGCTCCTCTCCCTCCGATATACGGCGATGACCGTTACGACTTCAAAGCCCCCCAAAAGAACAACAGGTTCATCGATCTCTCTCGCATATCCGGCATCGACACAATCGACCAGACCACCGGTGGCGTCGGGGGAGCTGGAGGACCTGAATACATCAAACCCCTGGTCAAAAGGGAGGACTTCAAGAGATGGGTCACCAACTTGCGCGAGACCAATCCTGGACAGATATCTTTCAAGAAACTTCAGGCCATATGCGGGGGTTTCAAGGAGGGTCTCGAGAGCGCCCTCAACGATCCCGCCCAGGACGGCAACAACGCGGCGGACTGGGACGGCGACGCCGCCGGCGCCGGGGGGGGCGCCCCTAACCAGTCCGCAGACCAGGTAGAATCTGAAGAAGAGGTGCTCTTGAGCGAGAGCTCTGACGAGGAGGACATGGAGAACGCGTACATGTCCGCTGCCGAGAAAAGGGAGAAGGCGGAGGCCCGGGCGGCCAAGAGGAAGAAGGCCCGCAAAATTGCCGCCAACAAGGCTGCCAAGGAGAAGGAGGCAAAGCGACAGGCCAAGAAAGTCGCCAAGGCGGACAAATCCAGCCAGCAGGACGGACAAGATTCGAAAAAAGCGCAGAACAACGTCTTCTCGCTCCGGGCTATACCGAGTTTCTACCAGCAGGATCTTCACCGCGTGCACGATCAACACCTCGACATTCTGGAAAGGGAGCTGCCGCCCCTGGTGACAAAGAGACTGGTAGAGTGCGAGAAGGCCTACAATAAACAGACGGAAGTAGTTTCGGAGACTACCGCCGAACTCCAGGTGCTGGCGTCCCAAATGTCCGAGATTGCCACCCAGAATGAGGAAGAGGACAGAAAATACTACTCCTCATTTACGCCTTCTGACGTGGAAGCTGCCTCCTCAAAGTCCAAATCTGAGGTCCTCTCCAAGGATCCCAAGGCAAAATACGTGAAAAAGCTCACGGTGCGCCTCAGCCACAGCGAGGAGCGCAAACGCAAGGTCAACAAGGTCTACAACGGACACTCCTTTGACATCTTCGGCCGGGAGATGAGGGGACACTGGGAGGGGGGGGACTATGAGCTGGACGAGGAGGTGACTAAGTGGATGGAAATGGACGTGCCCGCGCGCCTTGTCTCTGACTCGGAGTACGCGAGGGCGCAGGACCTCTCCTCCCGGCACGCTGCCGTCGCCGCTCGCCTCAAGTCACAGGAATCGTACAGGAAACTCTGCTGGGACGCCCTCCAAACCCTCAAGGGCATCCTGACCCAGTCCTCCCGGAAACCAGGCTCCAAGTTCATCTGGGAGATCCCCACGTGGTACCCCCCGCCCCACCACAACCCCAACTACGAAGAGCGGAAGGCTCTATTCAAGCAGAGCAAGATTGACATCGCTGTCAACAGGAACAATTTGCTCCAGCAATGCATCGCCTCGGACGGACACGGGTCTGATGTGGCGGGCCAGCAGCCGACATTCTACTACTCTGCAGGCATAATGGACCCCCTGCTCGGGCCCATGACTCCCCTGCAGAAAGCGTCCAACAACAAGCGCCTAATCGAGGAGTCTGAGCGCAGGAATCCCGACGGTTCCATCAGGCCCAAGGGAGTCGTCGAGAGGGACGAGAACGGCAAGTACAAGCGCCCCGCTGGGAGGCAGAGGGTCGGCTTCCTGTGGGACGAGACCAGGGGTGTGTGGATCCCTGATCTGGAGAAGATTGCTGCCAATGGAGGTGGCATCGGAGGCGTCGGAGGCGTCGGAGGCGTCGGAGGCATCGGAGGCATCGGAGGCATCAGAGGGGAGATGGCTGATGGAGCTGAGAGGGCCGTCCAAGGTGCCATCCAAGACTCCACCTCAGCCCAACAACCCTCTTTCGTCCCTCGTGTCTCCCAGGCCTTCGTCCAAACCCCATCAGACTGCTTCCTCGGCACCCTCTGTCCGGGCGGCTTCTCAAACTTCAACGCCTACTCCTCCACTGGACTGGGACTCGATCACAGATACCTCCAGGACGCCAACGGTAACTCCAGCAAGGCCGCCAAGGGGGGCAAGGGCACCACCACTACCGCACAATACGACTCGCTGCCGCCGCCTGCTCCCGGCACGCACAGTGCCAACGGACAGCTGACGGGCCACAAACGTCCGCTGGAATCCTCCTCCCCCACGCAGCCCGCACCCTACACTGCCGACAACGACAATTACGACGCCAATGTCATGGGAAATGTCATGGGAAATGTCATGGGATCACCGTCCCTCAAGAAACCAAAGGCTGTATCCAAAGTAATACAGGCGGAAACTATCGAGGAATACCAGTACAGGGTGTCCCTCTACCAGATGACAGATGAGGGTCGAGCTCTGGCCGTCTCCCGGGGCTTCCCCAACGGCTGGTCCTCCACCACCGACAAGGAAGGCACCAAGTACTTCACCGAACCCGAGGGAAGGGGATTCATCGGCGAGGAGAAGGCTCGCCAGTTTCTCAACGGCAAGATGGACGCCAGGAGGGAGAAGTTTCCTGTCGATCCATACGCCATGAGACAGGCCGAGGAGGAGGGATTCCCCAAAGGGTGGAGCTTTAAGATGAGTAAGGCCAGCCATTTTATGATCACGGGACCCACGGGCTTGAGGTATACTAGTAGGAACCTTGCAGTGCAGGATCTTGTAAGTAAAGGGGGGAAGATGACGGATGTTAATGATGCAGAAAGACCCAGTAAGAAATTCAAGAGGGACAGGGACATCCGGCTTAAAGAGGAGAAAGTTGAGTATGCCAACAACATTGCCAATAACGCCTTCGCCAACAACGCCAACAACGCCGACACCACCAACGCCAACAACGCCGCCACCACCAACGAGACCACCACCGACGCCAACGACGCCAGCACGCCCCTTTCCCAGTATGCACCGGGTGGAAATGACACCACCACAACCTTCAACAACAACAGCAACAGCAACAACAACAACAACAACGACGCGGCGGGATTACCCAACGAGATCAAAGCGGAGATGGAAACGGACAATTAAAAGTTTTAGTTTTGTACTGGATGTTTTTTAATGGGTTTTTCTGATTTTTTTTTTCTGCGACGTTAATGTTCTCCCCTCGTATGAAAATCGGAGAGCTATACAACTCAGTTTTCTCCGTCGGGAAGACACCAACGACATCGACGACAACAACGACATCGCCGACAATGAAGAAGACGAAGACGAAGTAGAGAGCTGTTTTGCAAACCCGAGATTATCTGCTTTTCAATCCCCCCTCGCAGCCTTGAGGAATTCGAGTAATTCCTCGATCGGTCCAGAGCGAGGCTACTAATACTGGCACTTGGCACTGGCAGCACTGCCATCGTCAGAGCGCACGAAGACGTACTGCTTCATCTTTGTCTGGTCGCTCCAGCTCTGGTTTTTGTAGCCATAGTACTCGACGTGCAGCTTGTACATCGAAAGTACGACGCAGTCGGGAGAGACGTCCTTGGCGTGGTACGTCGTTGTGGCGACCTCGTCGGTATTTACGCAGAGCATCTCATTGCTCTCCCATGCGCGAATTGTACAGAGCTCAACATGCCGCAAAGCGTCCGCCAGCTCTTGTTCTGGACCGCTGGCAACAAAAATCTCCTTCTGGTATGCGTCAATGATCGTATACTGGAGCTCACTGAGACCGCACCTTACCGTCTCAACGTGGGATATGTCGCTTTCGTTATACTCGGGAGTCAGTTGCGTCCTCCACTCCACCAATTGGCCCTCGCCGCTGAAGGCAACACCGCTTAGCCATCCGTCCTCGCGAAACAGACCAGCCCAGTGCAAGTTGGAGCAAGTGGACGGACCAGACGTGGAGAGACTATCCTTCTTGACGGCCACGCCCAGCGCGGAGATCGCTAGGCCGACGGCGATCACGGAGAAGAGAAAGGATAGTGTCGTAAGCGTCTTGTTTGTCTCCATCGTGATAACTTTGTGGATAGTGTCGTAAGCGTCTTGTTTGTCTCGACTAAAGGTGCCCTCAAACCTGCCTAAACCTGCCTGTGTCCAAAAAAAAGGAGGTTTTGGATCACACTGCTCACTTTCTGTGTTTTTTGGTGAGAAAGTGTCCTCGCGCAAATTCAAACCCAAAACTGCTTTTATCGATTCAATTCTTTGTGAACCGTACGCTCATAGTGGAGAGAACTTCCCTGATCTCTCGGAAAATAACGGAAAACGTCTTCCTTTTGGTGATAATTCTTTGGCGTCAGAAAAGACATCACTCATTCGGCAGACCTATCCGAAAAGTAGAGAACCAGAGAGCGATAGATAGATTAGGGGGCCAGAGAGAGAGAGAGAGAGAGAGAGAGAGAGAGTGAGAGTCATAGTCAGAAGAGAAAAAAAAAAGATGTCAACTGAGGGACCAGTGGAAATGCCTGTCCCCTCACCTAAGTCAGTTCTCTGCCCCCCTACCTCTCCAAACTCCCCTTCAGGAAGACAATCGCCCACCTCTTTTCCCATTCACCCTTCTTCACCCAGAGCACCCGATTCCACCCCCCCCTCAATGGCGATACGAATGTCCTTCTCCCCCCTCAGCACTTCTAAGAATTCCTCTCTAATACCTTCCCCATCCTCAGCAACTCCTCCTCCCACGTTCTCCTCTAAACCCCCTCAACCCCCTCAACCCCCTCAACCCCCTCAATCCCCTGAACCCTCTCAATCTTCTCCCCCTCCCCCCGCTCCCTCACCTCCTCCCCTTTCACGACCATTCATGGCCAAGGCATCGAAACTCCGCCGAGCACTTCTCCTGGCATACTCCTCCTCGCCGAAATCGGTCCGCGACGCCGACCTACCAAACGGCGACACGAACGATGGCGGCGACAGCGGCGGCGACAACGACCGAAGCGACGGCGGAGACGAATTCCACAGTCAACGCGGACAGAACTGGGACAGAAGGAGGGCGGCAGAGGTGGAAGCATTGAAGAAGGTACGTTTTCCTTCCTTCCTTCTTTTGAACTATTAATTTTGCATTTTTTTTTGCGAGGTGTCGTAGGAGGGCGAGTTTCCACTCCGGGGGCTGTTGTTGTTGTTGTTGTTGTTGTTGTTGTTGTTGTTGTTGTTGTTGTGGAGAGGAGTGGGTCTGGTGGGGGGGAGGGGGGACGCCGAGGGAGAGGCTAACCAAAAAAAAGAACCATCAATCACAAATAAATAAAGAATCATCAATAACTGACACCAGAAAACCTCCTCGTGGGAACTCTCATCCTTGCGCAGCTGGCATCTGATAAGGTGGAGCAAGCGATCATCCTCTCGAAGGATCTGCGTACCTCCTCGCTCTCCCTCCGATCTCTCCAGTCCCGATTATCTTCCGCCAATTCATCACTGTCCGACTGCGAAAAGTCGCGTTCTTCCCTATCGGCTTCGTTGCGCGCCAAGGACCAACAGATCCTCTCCATGTCTGAGAAGGCAGAAGATGATAAGTCTGCCCGAATCGGTCTGGAGTCGAAAATAAAAGCCCTGACAGACGCCAGAGACCTAGCAAAGACATCCCTCGAGACCATCGCCCGAAACTACGACCTTCAGAGAGCGAAGGTGGAGCTGCTATCGGCACGGCACCGCAAGGCGGAGGAGAAAATATCCTCTCTTGACAGGTTGCTTTCTAGGGAGAGGTCCCTCAGGGAGATGGACGCCGACGCCGGTAAGAAACTCGCGGGGAAACTTGCAGAGAGGGAGGGGGTGGTGGACGACCTCGCCGCGAAGCTGAGGGAGAAGGAGTCGGAGGCCAAGAGGGCGGAGAGATCTGTTGAGGACTTGTCCAGGAGGCTCTCCATGCTCCAAAATGAGGCGGAGAGGAGAGAAAGGGTCCTCAGCTTCCTCCACTTGGGCCCAGGGGAGCATGAATCGGACGCGACTTCTCCAATTGAAGCAGGAAAAGACCACGGCGACGGCGACGGCGAGGGTGAGGGCAAAGAATACCGAGGTTGCGACCTTCGCCTTGACGACAGCCGACGCTCCTCCCCCTTCCTCCTTTGCCAACGCTCTGCCGCCCTCGAACTCGAGAAGCTACAACTGACGAATAAGGAGCTCGGGTCTTCCTACCGCTCGCTGGCCTCCAAGAACGCCAAGACGACCGCGGACCTTCACTCTCAAGTCGCCACGCTCCAGGACCAGCTCAACGAGGAAAAGATTAGGAGGGACCAGGTGGAGGAGGACCTAGGAAGGGCAGAGAAGAAAGTGCGTGAGATGGATAAAACGCCCGAAACGAAGAAGGCCCACGTTTCGACCCAACCGCTTTCACACAGCGCCACTGATACGAAAAAGAGGGCACAAGCGGCAGAAGGCAAGGAGAACAGGAAACCGAGCTTGCCTGGGAGATTCGCAAAGTCAAAGCAAATAACCACGGAAACCCCAATCCTACATGAAAGGGATGGCGGCGACGCCAACCTGATCAACCACAAGAAGCGCCCGAGGTGAGGCCTGTTTTTGTATCAGGGTGTCTTGGGTCTGGAAGAGAAAGAAAAAAGAAAAAAAAAGCCTCAGAGATTGGGTTTCACCTCACGCTGCTTGAATGTACAATCAGGAACATCAACTACAACGAAAACATGCCAGCTCTTCTCCACTATAATTATAAATGTAATCGCTTTTCCATTCTGCATTGTTAGTCTTGTCTTCAACACCAGTCTCATTTTCAACACCAGTCTCATCTTCAAGACCAGTCGTCTTCGTCCGAGTCTGTGTCGCTCTCGTCGCTTTCCTCCGCAAGAAATTTCCTCCTTGCGAGGATCGCATTGATTCCTGCGCCCCCCCCTCCACTAAACATCCCCCCTTGCGCGTCGACTGTTTCCTGCCTCTTCTTAGTAATTTCGTCGACGTCGACGTGCTTCAAGGTGTTTCCTTTCTTGATGCTGTTGAGGAGGTTCATCTTGGGGTCGACTCTCTTCACAATAGGAGCGGCCTTCTTCAGTGAAAATTCTTTCTGGTTGATACCGTCGAGGAAGCTGCTCTCCCTCCTTCCCTTCATACCGCCCATCCTCTCGCCCTCTCCTGCACCCGGCCCCTGCCCTCCTGTGTCTCTGTACTCCGCCGGTGTCTCCGCCTCCGGGTCCCTAGATAGCACATCGTTGATTGTATCCATCGGTACGTCTTCCTGAATTGCCTTGTTCACGACGGCACCGTGAGGGAGTCCCATCTTCAACATCTTGAAGTACTTCCCATAGATTGGGTGGTCCTTGAAGGGTGGAATGACAACCCGCGGAGCCGGGGGGAGAGGCTGTTCTTTCCGAGCTGGCGGCGGAGGACGTTGTCGCTGTTCCTGTTGTTCTTGCTGCGGCGGTTGGTGATGTTCTTGGTACTGTTCTTGGTACTGTCCTTGGTACTGTTCTTGGTAATGCTCTTCTTCCACTTGCTGCGGCTGACCTTGCCTGTCTGTTTGGTTTTGCAGCATGGGCTCTTCATTCTTGGCTCGTCTAGGGGGAGGAGGGGGCTGAAAGGGCCTTCCAGCCATTGGCGCGTTCTCCCTTGCGTCTTCCGTTTTGTCTGCCCTTGGCGGAGCCGGGGGCCTAGCTTTCCTCCCGGGAGGTGGAGGAGGTGCGGCGACTGATGAACCCTGCATGTCCGTAGGATGCATTGGCGGCTCCCCCGGACCTCCGGAATCGCCATCGTCAATGGCCATGGCCCCGATACCCCTTATAGCGCTCTTCACTGCGCTGGCCTCCTGCGCGCCCATCCTGGCGCTCTTGACCCTCATACCCCCAATTTCAACAAGATTCCTGTGCGAGGTGACCCCCTGGTCACTGGGCACTGCCCCCATATTTATGTCATCGTTCGCGAACCTGGCCCTCCAGTTAAGGGCCCGTTTCGCACTAACACGCTTCGCAACTCCACGCTCCTTTTCCCTCTCTTCCTTCATGCGCTGCTTTCTCTGCTTTCGCTCGGCTTTCTTGATGCGACGAGCCTCCTCTGCGATTGCCATGCGAGCCTCCTCCTCCTTCCTCCACTCGTCCAGAAAGTACCCAGGGTTGGAGAATTTCTGCAAAGAAAAAGAAAGAGATTAGAATGAACAAGATAAGAGACGTTCCCAATCCGGTGATGAGCTTCCGACACTACGAGTTTTTTCAAGCAACAGAACAGTCTCCCTCACTCACCTGTCCACAGGGTAAAAACTTCTGCTTCTTCTTTTCTTCCTCTGTCATTGCCTCGTCAACTTCCGTAAAGTCGGGAGCGTTAATAACGTCAGCAGAGTCGTATCTCGATTTTAGAGCGGCAGGTAACGTATCAGGAACGAAAAGCTGACAAATCAGCGAGTGCTCAACGTTCAGTTGACCTGTGGCACCATCCGGTGCAGAGTTGTTGTTCACATGAGACAAGGCTATTTCATTTTCCATGTTCTTTGCATCAACAACAAGTCTCTCAGTCCGTTCCTTTACACTTGCCACCCGCTTTCCAAGACCCTCAGCCACCTCGAATAGCTCCTGAAACATCTCAGTTGCATACGAAGCCAGGAATCCCAGTTGGGTCAGAGAACCGGACATGGCAGCCATGTTGGTGTTCTTTAGCACCTGGTCATTCGGGGACGATTGATACAGTGAAGGGGAGGCATATGCGAGAGTGTGAGAAAGAGTACGTTTTGTTAGGGGCATGTTGGGGAGGGTGGAGAGGAGGAGGATCTATGTAGGAGTTGATGAGATCTTGCGAGCTCCCAGGATGAGGGGGTGGATGGGGGGGTGGGTTTGGTCGCTGATGCAAAAAGTTTGACGGGGTCAGAAAAGGGGAGAAGCACGGGTATGTGTGTCAAAAATACGAAGGTTAACTGGGGTACTTGTGTGAATGTTGGAGAACATCTTGGTCATCCGTGTTCGTGTGTGTGCACTGTAAAAACCACCTGACAAGTCTGCAGAGCGAGAATATTGTACAAAAAATTCACTGTCGAGAGAGACAGAGAGACTGTACTTTGTGACAATTTATTGGATGAATACCTTGGTTTATCTCCTCATATCCTTCCTTACCACCACAGTGCTTACTGTGGTCTCAGCTGGTGATGAAGAGAGACAGCTCCCGACAGTTCTTATTATTGGTGCTTCGGGCGCGATTGGGAAATCACTGACGGCTACTTATCTTAAAAATGGACACAAAGTGATCGCCGGTCTTCGTCGCACGCCCCTCCCACCTGACATAGCATCTCATCCTCTCCTGACTTCTGTATTTGGGGTAGACTGCCAGGAAGCTTCTTCAATTGAATCTGTTTTTGCAAATCGATCGATCGACATCGTTTGGAACCTGGCAGCGCCACTATCCGTGGAGACAGCTTCCGACCCGGGCAAGGCCTACGACGTCGTCGTTGGGGGTATGGAAAGGATTCTGAATGCAATGAGGAACAACAACGTCCCTAGAATTTGCTTTAGCGACAGTATTGGTAGCTACGGCTATGAGTCTCCACGCACCGTCGGCGCCAGGTGGCTGGTAGAAAATCCCTTGCAGGACCCCGGGAGCGACTACGGACGCCAGAAGCGGAGGTGCAGGGAACTCCTACACAATTTCGTTGAGGAGGACAGGGAGAAAAGGTCCTCTCGCTTTGCTGTTATCCCGGGAGTCCTCCATACCGACGAGTCTTGGGGAGCCGGGACGACGGAATACGCTCTTGACGCTGTCGCTGCAGCAAAAAAAGGGGAAACCTTTATATCGCCGGTTGAAATCAACGCCACGCTGCCCATGATTTTCAGGGAAAACCTCATTGAGGGTTTGTACAAACTTAGCCTGGCTGACACGCAGAATCTAAAAGAGCCTGACGGAGGATATGCGTTAGCCGGTTTCAGTTTTACCGCGGGGGACCTCTACGAAGCTCTCAAGAAAAGAACAGCAGGAAAGTTTCGTGTTGTCATGAAGGATAGGGAGGATCTGCTCGCGACTAGTCCAGCTGCAGAATTCGCCAGGTTGTGGCCCGACTATTTGAGCAAGAAAGAGGCAGAGAGGGATTTCGGATTTGTTGTTTCACTTGAAGGGTCAGGGTCAGAGGTTGGACTGGAAGGGAGTGTTGTTGAGCAAGTTGTTGACGTGTTGTTTGGGAATAGATTGGATAAACAAGAAGCAGAATTCTGATGAGGTGAAAGCTTCTATTTTCGCGCTAGTTACTAGTTTCTCCAATTTTACAAAATAAAAGAGATTTAAGGAGAGAGAGAAAAGGGTGATGCTGCCAAAAAATCAAGTGTTGAGCGAGCGAGGTCTACAATGTTCGAAGGAACTGACAGGGCAAAAAAAAATACCACAAGACCCCTCTCTGACTCAAAACACCTTTTTCGCACCCAAACTTCGCCTCAATTTTGAAAGAAATTCGACCTTCCTGTCCTCAAATCGCACTGCCAGCTTCTTATCGTCTAACAGTGCACTGTTACATATTGAAATTTGTGTGAAACGTGAAGAGTGAGGTGACGTGACGTGGGAGGGGGAATAATTGGCCCTGCGACTTTTAGGGAAATAATCAAGCGGTGAATGAAGCGAAGCTAGTCCGCTGGTCCAAAGCACTTTTTGTCTCAACCTACATTTCAAACCCAAAAGAAAAACTTCTACCATCGGCGCCCTCAACATGGTCTATTTCAATAATATTTCTTTTCTTTCCCTTGTTGCTGCCCAATTTTGTTCCACTACCGTACGCAAAAACAACACAAATATATCTTATCCCTTCCGAAATGTTGTGACCGCTATGCTCGAGCTCGCCCCCTCTAAAACCGCAAATTCCCCCAGCTCCGGGGCTGATGACCCTGTTGAGGTCAGTGAAATACGTGCCACCTCCACCAAAGGAGTTGTTGAGAGCGATGGTAAAACTGTATTCACTCTGATCACGATGCTTTGGGAGATATATTTGTCCTCCTTCAAAGCAATATTTCACAATGAAGGCGTCCATAATCCTTAGTGAGCTCTCCCCCCAAACCTGCTCAACCAGAGGCCCAAGTTTGTTCAAGCAAAGCTCGTTGAACCACTGAAGAACACTGGGAATTCTATGAACTGGTAGGTCAGTGGTAGGGACTGAGTAGTGTCTTGTTGTGGTCCACTGGTGGTTTTCGCATGTTTCGATTATTTTTTTGCACGTTTTTTCTTCAACTAGTCCGGGGGGTGTCAAGAAAATCTTATTTTGGTGCATTGTATTGATCTCAAAAGCAAAGGAGCGAAAACTATTATTACACAGGGGGTTGTTGATCGAATAAGATTCTAACTTCTCAGCCATGTCGACAACAGTTTGATATGATGGCACCATCTTCTTTCCGTCGACCCATGCACGATAGGCCTCGTCAAATTCTCCGCACTCGAGGCAACTAGCACCGAGACAATTTATTGCATCCCCAAGTTCAACAGAATTATTTGAAGTGTCTTTTGCCGCCGTTGTCGCCATCGTCGCCGTTGAAGCCATCGTCGCCGTTGTCACCTCTGATAAAATATATACAAGCTTCTTATAAACACTTCGCCCTTCAAAATATCGTTGAGCTTGCATGTAGAAGTCACCCAGATTTTTCAATGCTTGCACGCTCCACTTTTCTTCGCTTTCTCCGTTTCCTCGCTCCCATTCGCACCGCGTGCATCGACACACTCCAAGTCCTCGTATTTTTAATAATGCTGCCCTCGACTTTACATCTTCGTCTCCACTAATGTATGCCGGCAATGAAGAAATGCAAAAGGGCCCATCGCCGAGGGCTGTCATTTTCACCACTTGGTCAAACTCGAACGAAACTCCTGCGACGCAACCGCCGAACCAGCTTTCCGTGCCAATTTTGCTGACAAGGCAAACGCTGCACTCGTCATTAGAGTAAATAAGCGAGGATAGCACGTGGTTGAAAACTTTCAGATGTTGTCTTGGAGATATTGATATACCCTGAGATTGCTTGGACAGTCCAGAAATAAGCACTAGGCTGGATTCTTGAAGTGGGAGGGGCAACTCTGTAAGTGTGATTTCTTCTTCCTCTTTCAGGTCTTCGTCAACTTCTTTCTTGTCATTAGGTGTAATTGTCAAGAGAATGAGCACGGCAACCAGGAGGCTGTCACGGTAAAGTTTTTCGATACTCCACTCACGATTTGCCTCATCCGAATCGTCAAAACAGTCGATTTCAACGGATTCGATGTGACGCCTTGTGCTGGGAAGGAGGTGGAGTAACACTGGTTGTACTGCAGAGCATTGGGGACAGAGATTCTTAGTGCGATTGAGACTGAGACCACAGAGAAGGCAACGGTCTTCCTGAAGGAAGAAGACGCGGTGGTCTGGCAGATTGCAGAGAGGGATGTCAGCTCCCTTTTGGAACGTAGCCATCGAAAGGAAGGTTTAGGAAAGGGGGGAGCCGACCTTTTCCGTAATTCCGCCACCGTACAGATAATAAAAAACCATTACCGTTTTCTGTTGCGTCAAAAGCTTTTTATACCCGGCAAGCGCTGTTTGTTCGCCGGCGGTAGGATATCCCCCCTTTCCTTCGCACCCTGTCCCCTCCCTCTTCCCAGGCAGAATATGGATATTTCACCGGATATACTCCGCATGCATAAATTTACTCCCATAGGCGCGCGATCTCTCGCCTGTCCTCCTCTCCCGGTACCCCACGAAGATTACTGTGTGCACTTCATTCGCCCCAATAAGACTCGCCTGTTGAATCACAAAGAATTCGATGTACTCACGGAAGATTTGCGTTCATGTGTTGATAAGGATATCAAGCTCAACCCTCCTGAAATTGTTTATGGCGATTTGGATGGCACTGAAGAGGGGGCTGACATCAAAATACTCATGTTGAAAGGCCACGTCCCGATTGCTGAAGTTCGGCTTTCGCCTGTTGATGCACTGCGTGCCTGGGCAAAATGCCACAACGGTGAAGTATCGATCCTGAAGGGGATCGATGCGGAGAAGTGGAAGGAGAAAAAGCATACTGGAGAGCTCCTTGGGGTGACAAATCTTCACCACATCACAACGCCTGATGACATGAACTTCGATTGGACATTTTCTACTCCTTATTGTGGGTCCGTGTTGGATGGGAAGACGGACTTCACAACTGAATTACCTTGTCAGACACTGAACCAGAGCGGGATTCCGATCCATTTGCTGACAGATACTTCCCAACCGATTGTTTTGTATGAAGATTGCATGTTTTTCGAGGACGACCTTCACGATGTTGGGGACGTCTTTTTCAATGTCAAATTGCGGGTCATGCCAAAGGTTAGTAGATTTTCTACAGCCCGCATTCCTATTCCCATGTTCGTTTCTAGCAAAATTTTCTCAAACCGAGATATGGTTTCGATCGATCTCTTTCCGATCTATATCCTAACATTTTTTTGAAAACGCTTGCCCTCACCATTCTACTAACCCATGGACGGACTTGTCCTCTTAATCTCATGCAACTTGCTCCAGTGCTGGTACGTTAAGATGCGTTTCTACCTTCGCGTCGATAACGTAAAACTACGTGTCCGTGAAACGCGTCTTTTCGGGACTCTTTCTCCATCAGATACCAACAATGAGCGCGTTATTTGTAGGTGGGTGCATAATGATCCTGCTGCTTTCTTCTCCTTCCAACCTGACTCACACCACTCTACTGCACAGAGATATTGTCTGGAGAGACATGGACTGGTGTTTGCTGGCAACGAGGGGGCTTCCCACGGACGTGAAGGAGTGGCGTGGAGATGCTGTTGACCGAATAATTGGAAAACTCGATGAGGTGGAGATTGGACCTGGTGGTGGAGGAAAGTACACAAAATGGTTGTTCTAATGATATTTACGCGAAAACAAGACGAAACAAAAGCATTCTCTCTCTGGAAGGTAAAGTAGATAAATGTGAGAACCATGAAATAGGAAGGGTTTTTGCTGTTGGAAGTAGACATCATTTATCTCTATCATTTTTTCAGTTTGTTGGTTCGACATCTATAAACAGAAGAGAGGCAATTGGTAATTTGACCTGGGAACTTCTAAATCAACCCGCGCATGTTTCTCGGCACTCAATATCTCGCCAACACGCATCCAAAAAATACCGAACTCTCTCCTTCCAGCAATCCTTTTACTTATCATTCCTCTGAAGTCTCGACGCATGTTTCGCACCCCAACGGTCACAGTAAACCTTAACGGCAACGCAGGCCGCCAAGCCGCAAGCAACAGCGGTGAACAAGTTCTTCTGTCCAGCAGACATGCTAATGTTCGTATGTTTGTTCGATGATTGACTGTCAAATAAATTAAAAATTTTCTGGCCCAAATTTTTTGATTGATAAATTAACTCCCATTCTTGAGGAGTTTGTATTTTTTTCCATTTCCCACGCCCCCAAGCGTGCTTCCTAGTTCAAGAAAATAAAATAAAACTTCTGTTCTCTCCTGTCTTTTTTTGCCTTTGTTTTGCTTCTCTTGCCTCAGGGCTTCTCTTGTAAGACCACAATGGCATCCCCTACCTCGACGGGTGAATTAACGCAAGTCTGCGATAACTATGTTCTTGTTTCTACCGCCCTGCCTCCTCTCTTGGTAGTATTTCTTGTTTCTTCTGTCATAACTATTCTTTATCAAGAGCGAACACGCTACTTGATAAACATCTTTGCTGACCCTCGGAATGTCATTGTGACATTTCTCAAGGAGGAAGATTTTGGAAATACACAGAATCAGCGCCAGTATCATCAACAGCAACCCCAACGCCAACAAGAGCAGCAACAGCAACAGCAAAGACATCATCAACAACAACAACAACAACAACAACAACAACAACAACAACAACAACAACAACAACAACAACAACAACACCAGCATCAGCACCAGCAACAACAGCCTGATGCAGTGGTAGAAGGTGGCAGCTTGACATTTGTTCGTTTGAAAGACAGTGATCCAAGCAACAAAGGAAACGATGTCAATTACGACTGGGAAATCAACTTTGATGTGAGTGAGGACGACCTTAAAAGGATTCAGGTCACAGCGAGCGCATTTTGAAAAAGCGTGGCGTAATATCTTTATCTCATACTTTACTCTGCCTAAATTCAAACCTAATGCGCTACTCTCTCAAATGCTATCTCTTTCTTATAATGTAGGAGATCAAACTTATCGAAAAAATCGGCGAAGGGCAGTATGGGGATGTTTATCGTGGAGAGTGGCTTGACACTCAGGTAGCATGCAAGATTCCAAAAATGAATATTAGCAGCCACAACCTGATGAGATTTTTGAAGGAGATCAAACTTCTGAGTAGTCTCCACCATCCGAACATTGTGTTATTTATTGGGGCGTGTATAGTGAAGCCAAATGTTTGTTTGGTCATGGAAATGCTGAATATGGGTAATCTATTCGATTTCATACACAGCGAAGAGACGAAAAGTAGAGAGAAAGTTGAGAATGATGCCTTGATGATCAAGTTCGCGATCGATATTGTCAGAGGGATGAAGTATCTCCACCACAAAGCGAAGGTGATCCAGCGCGATTTGAAGTCACGAAATTTGTTGATCGATGATATGTATACTGTGAAGGTGTGTGATTTCGGACTTTCTCGTTTAGATGGTCGCGATAGTGCAGGAAATTTCCAAAGTGAAGGGACACCGTACTGGGTCGCCCCTGAAGTCATCAAAAAAGAAGTCGCTGGTACGCAGGCTGACGTTTATAGGTGAGGAGGGTTTTTTTTCAGAGTTTCCGTTTCAACTCTTGCACGTTTTTCAAACTAATCAATCGCTAATCGGTCGATCTCCTAGCTTCGCGATTGTTTTGTGGGAGCTCATGACACATAGAGTGCCGTTCGATGATTTGGAAGGACACGAGGTAGCATATGCTGTCGTTCATAACAAGGCGCGGCCAGAGATCAGAGCTACTGATGAGATCAGCCCATTTATCGTCCAGCTAATTAAAGATTGCTGGGACGAGGACCCAAATGCCCGACCACATTTTGGGAATATTCTTAATCGTCTCCTGAATGGTGAAAATATTGACGGTGAGAACTACAAATCTGGTAATAATTCAAGCATGTCGATCTCGACAGGAAACCACAGTACAAACAGCCTTGAATTGAAAAGTAGGGGAAGTTATACTGGTTTCAGCGTCAGTAGTTTGGATGAGCCGCACGCGAAATCTCTCCAAAACATGATTATATCAGCTAAAGATCTCCCGCCTGGCCAAGCTCCTCTCCATGAATACATAGGGGCCGGTGGTGTGATCATGTCGACGCCTCCCTCTCACCAGCATGTGTATTTTGATTCGAATGAGAACGGTGGCAGCAGAATTTACGAGGTGAGAAAGCGCTGCAAGCCAGAACGATGCGAAGCGTTTGCCTCCATGATACACTGGTTTCTCGTGCTCTGGGTTTCTCCACCTCTTTTCTGCCTGAACACCTCATTTCCCCCCCTTTTTTCTTCCTCTCAACTTTTGCATTTTCTGACATTTTCCTGATTGATGTAGCACGTAGGGGTCAACTTGGCGAGTTATGAGAGAAAAGGCGAAAACAGTAGCAAGGCAGACAGCGATGGGAACGATAACAGTGACAATTACAATGAGAATAACCAATTGGAAAGTACGGCGGCCCCTTGTGAGGCTGTAAAAGTAAGCAACAACAAGGGCAAGGTGCACCCCATATAAACGTTGTCGCTCACCCAATATAAATGTTGTGTCTGATATTACAACGAACGTAAGACTCTTTTTTTCATTCTTCTTAAAAACAGAAATCTACTACTCTTACTATTGGTCTCATCGATCAGTACCCTTTCTCCTTGTTGACTTTGTTAACCAGGTCATCTCCATTGACCCACTTCTCCACTAAATTTTCAACAAAGAAATCCGTGGCCTCCTTAGTGAAGGTCGTCGTCATATCCATATTGTGGGGGGACAACAAAACATTTCCAAGGGTCCACAGGTCGTTGTCCTTTGGAAGCGGTTCCACATCAAAGACATCGAGCGCTGCGCCCCGCAGATTACCCCCCTTGAGAGCAGCGATCATCGATTTTTCGTCAACTACAGGCCCACGCCCAAGGTTAATTATAACACCGCCAGGTTGCATAGCTTTGAACGCCGCTTCACCAAAGAGCCCTCTCGTCTCGTCCGTAAGTGGTGCCGCAATCAGCAAGTAGTCGCATTGCTTCACCATATCGCAAAGACCGTCAACACCAAATACTCCGCCATTGAGTAATTTCTTATCCTCCTCCGTCAACGACGTGGGATCTCTCTTCAAACCGCTCAAGACCATTCCATAGGCGTTTGCAAGCCGTGCACAAGCTTTGCCTATATCTCCGTAACCTACTATACCTAGCCGCTTGCCTCTAATTTCACCAACACAGTACCGCTCGTAATTCCTCTCCGCCTTGTTTTTTAGGAGTCTGGGGATATCCTTATTAAAATAAAATATAGCACCCATGCAGTACTCCCCCAGCGTGCTCGAGAAACACCCGCGAGCATTTGTCATTACTGACTTGTGGTTTATCAGAATTTGAGCGGGCTTCGGGTTAGGGGAGGTAAAGTTGTGAGTCAAAAGGTGTTCTACTCCAGCTGATCTCGCGTGAATCCATGCGATGTTCTCTCCGTTGTTGGGTAGAGTAGTGAGTAATGTCTCAATCGTTTTGGCGTCCTCCTGAGACGCAAGTGGTGAAGCGAATATCACTGTCGCCTCAGACAGGTCAGCAATGTCCGCCGGGGATAGATCTTTGATTTCCTTTGGCGACGAGAAGCTATTGAGAACCTGCAGATGGGCTGAATCGTAAATAGCCGTGTTTGCCTTGTCCTCTGGTGTCTCTATTAAAATTATCTTCGTGCATCTTTGAGATGCACCCCCTCTTGCCATCGTCCCTAAGGATCGAAATGCATGTTGTAAGCTTTTTGAAGGCGATGTCATCCTCAGAGAGGCGAGAAAAGGTTGCATTAATCTCATGGGCGGGCGTTGTCAGGCTGGGGAGATATTCCGATCCGATCCGAAGGAACACTTGAAAAATAATGTAAAATGCCTTAAAGATCGAGGAATCAAGAGAGTTTTCGAAACTAGCTAGCCAGTAGCTCTTAATTCGAGATAAGACGACATAACGTCGATGGCAATTTGCCTAGCAGGTAGTTTCCTTGAAGACCATGTCCAACTCATCTTTCTACGATCCTGAAAAGGTGACTAACATTAAGAGAGAAGGTAACGACATCATCGCAAACTGCCTTAATCCGAGAGCCCAGGCTTATGAGGGTTGCACAGGATTTTGGGTTGGAAGCCTAATTTTTGTCTCTGGGCTGGTTGTCTTCATTATCAGTATCTTCATCCGAGGCAACAGGAGGAAGAAGGAGAGAAAGAAGAAGAAAATTCGAACAGGTAGCGAGTTAATGCAGCACATGGATATTGGTGAAAGTGGCGATGGTAGGGACAGTCTCAGTAGGGGGGCGACCTCCCCCCATATTGACCAGGGAGATGTTGAACTGAGAGAGAATCCTTTGCCCAGGCTGAGCTCAACTGGTGGACAAAGGAACACGATTGCTACCCACGATAGTGAAAATGCAGAATCTTGGGAGGTTCATCACGACGACAACTACGACTTGGACTACTACGTTAGCGACCACACAGGAAGAACCACTTGGACGAAACCAACAGATGTTTTCGAGCTGCAGTGACACGAACATGAGAAAATGAGAAAAATTGACTTGACTGGTAGCTTAGGGGTTAGGGTAGGGTTGACTAAGAGAAAAAAAAGCATCTTTTAAGTGTAAACGACCTCCGTTCGCTCTACTCATTCTTTTGCTATTCTCACTGTCTGGTTACCGCTTTCGTTTCTTGCCATCCTTGTCACGCATTCTTTTCTCTTCCGGGGCTAGGACATTCTCTTGTACGTAAAAGCCCTGGGATATTTTGTTTGTGTTACGAGTGTACGATGACAAGGGTATTAGGGCTATGACTGTATCACGAGTATCCTATCAGCTCATTCAGCTGACCAATCTCATTTTCAAGCTGTAAACTCACCTTCAACAATTCCACAGCTTCCTCCCCCATTACCCCCCCGCAAACTTCGTAGCCGCTTCCGTGCGTGTGCAAGCTGAACAAACTGCCACACCCGCCGAATCGTTCGTTCTTACAGCCATAAACGACCCGGCCGACTCCAACCCTTAGAAGAGCGGCCGCACACATTACGCACGGCTCGCAATTAACATAGAGAGTGGAGTTCAGAAGTTTGCGGGCGTTTGAGGGGAGGATTGGGGGGAGTGGAGGAAGGGGGTGAGAAATCTGGGACTCTGAGATGAAACCATTCGTTGGTTAACGCGTGGTGAGGAGTGAGGGGTGAGCAGGAGGGGTGAGCAGGAGGGGTGAGCAGGAGGGGTGAGCAGGAGGGGTGAGCAGGAGAGGAGGATAATTCAGGAAGATTATGCGCAGAATAGAAAATATTTTCAGTCACTATATAATATCATAAAATACACATGGACACTCACCGTCAACACCGTCATCATCACCTTCACTTGTTCTCTTCATCGGGTTGATGTACTTCGTGTCCAGAGCAACCTTATCACTGCAACAGCCCCCACTCAGCAGCCGGTCAATCGCTACAATTTCCGCATGCCGGGACGAATCCCGCGTGGCGTTTACTAGATTGTGCCCCCAACTGATTATCTCGTTCGTAGCGGGGCAAACAAAAATGCAGGCTATTGGTACTTCGGATAAGGTGAGGGTGTGGAGGCTCAAGGAGTGGACTATTGACATGTAGTGGATATCGAGGGGCGTGGCCGCCAGAGAAATGCACGGAGAAGAACATGCACATGAGGTTTGCGACTTTTGACAAGTTGCCATAACTAACTCAACGGTGCAAGCCGCCAAAGCAGCCAAAAAAGGAGTGCGGAAAGGGTTGGTTCTTTGACTTGCAGGTTGATACCACAAATATATTCTAATTTGCGGGGTCTCTAGGCTGTAGTATTTGATCGTACCCCTTCTGGGCTAATTCAATCCCGAAAAGAAATTAAAAAAAAATAGAGCTTTTGTTCCTCACCTCGTCCTTCGTCGTGTCAACCAGAAAGAGGCCCTTTGTAAGCAGCCTGTTATTGTATATTTTGATAATAGTGAACGATCGGGGCTACAATCGTTTAGGCCAGGGGATAGGGCAAGACAAACGCCGAAAACACAAACAATTTCTACGAAACGGTTTGTTTGTGAATCGCTGACTTTGACTTTGGTGGTGGCCTATACGCGGTGAATGAGAAGAATGAGAATTCTTCCTTTGTTGATATTACTCCTTGCACGCACGAAGGGCTTCACAAACGTCCGCTATATCCTTTTTCAAAACACACCGTCATCAATTGATGGAAGAAGAACAAGAGCAATAAAAACATTTGTTGGCACTAGACCGACGGGGCTATTATCAGTAAAGCCCGAAGAAAAGAACCCTAAACCGCCGCAGACATCTCTGACCAATACAATTACGAGGGGTGGCGGTGTTTCGTTATCTTCGACTGAAGACCTCGCAGAGACAATTGCTGATGCAGCGAGCATAGGGGGGTTCCCAGACAATGTGTCTTGTGAAGAGGACGAATGCGACATAACAGCACAAAATGAGAGCGACGGGGTAGAGATGAAAAAAATGATGACTGAAATCTTAAATGAAAAGGACGTTCTGAGTGGGGATTTCTCAGCTGCCTTCAGCATGCCCGAGAGCTCGCTGCCCTTCTCATTGCCAAAGTTAACAGGCATCCAGAGGCAGGTGAGGCAAAGTTATCTATAACCTTAGCACATCATATTTTGACATCTTTACGCTGCGTTCTTATTGAACCCCCCCAACCTAACCTCTTCCGTATCTTATCAGCGACTCGCGAATGGAGAAAGAATCCAGGAGCAGGGGAAAATGGGCAGGGAGGGGAAGGGCTACGTCTGCTTCGATGTCCTTGCTTCCGCCAGCGCCGTGTGGGATGTGCTTCTCGATTTCGATTCTTATCCTAAAACGATCCCTACTGTTAGGGAGATGACCATGTTCACCAACACAAACCTCGATAAAAGTTTTTTAGCTGAGACTCCCATTACCAGGGAAGATGTGCTTGCCGGAAAGGTAGCCTACCTAAAGCACGGCATCCCATCGGTTACAAGGGCAAGTTTTGTACTCAGCAAATTTCGGCTTGTCATCGCTGCGATTCACAAGTACCGACCTCACAGCGATGGGGATTTCATGATTTTTACTCTTGACCCTGCCTGCACCAACTTAGTGTTGAAGAGCGCAAAGGGGGTTTGGCATACACAGTCGAATCCTGACGGAAGGCAGGGTGTGACGCGTGTATGGCTCCTGTGCGAGGTGAAGATCAGCCGAGCGCTTCCAAAATTTATTGTCGAATACGCGGCAAGGAAGGCGATGCCCCGAGCAACGCAGTGGCTGAAGCCTACTGTCGAGGCTGCATCTCAGCTGTGGCTACGAGAACGAGATATCCAATAAGTAGAGACTAACAAAACGAATTGTATTTGTAGTTGGGGCAGCAGGGTCCATATCTAAACATCAATTTTATTGTCTAGACCCTAACGCTTCTCATGCTTGACGTAATGGAGCGCCAGGAAGGTGCCTATTCGAAAAACCAATGCGTTGATCGCCAAAAATATCATACTGTCCCATTTTTCATAACCCTCGAAACCGTAAGTTTCCGCAAATTCTTCGTAGCGTTCGTCTGTACTAATAGTTCTGTGGTGTACCTTGATCGGCGGGAATACCTCCTCATTACCCTTAAACTCGTTTATCATTAGGGCTTGGAACCCCCACCGTACGAAAGAGATGCTCGGTGCCCAGGAAGAAAGCCACTCCGGAAGAGAGGGAATGAAAATAATGTACCCCGCAAATGCAATAAAGAAGAACAGGGTCGCCGGGAAGAGCGTTATTGCTGTTTGTTGCGATGGACAGAGACAAGCAAGAAGTTGGCAGTAGAATAGGCCGCAGGCACTACAAGCCGCTACAACAACGAAGAAGAATGCCACAGCCTCAAACGTTCTACGAAATCCCGTGAGAAAATAAAGCACAAATACGAAAATGAAGCAGTACACCATATTGATGGGAAATATTGCGACTCCGCCGGTCAGAAAGTAGCCGAAATCGCCGTAAACTTTTGCAGCTCGCTCTCGGTAGAATAAAAGCCTCTCGTCAAAAACGATGGGGATGGATTGCTGGTGACCCAAGACAACAAACATGACCGTGAAGAAACACAAGCTCGAACGCTCAAGGATCTGATCATTTTTGAGGTTGTGGTAGATCGAACCATAAAACAGAGCCACGGCAACTTGCCTTGCAACGCCTGCCACGATAGGTTTTGGGTTTTGCATTGTTTTGAGAATTTGCCGTCGGGCTAAGATTATGCACTGACTTCGCAAGCTCCTGGGGTATTTTTTACTCGCTCTCGATGGGAAAACACATTTCAATTCCGCAGCGGCAGCATTTTCGGCGTCTAGGCGTAAATTATCCTCAAAACTGTCCATGAAATGTCGGTAGTCTTCGCTCTCGTTGAAATGGTGAGATAGTGCAACCGCATTAAGACAGGGCTCGGAAAAGCCACCAGCAACGCTTACGACAAAATCTGCCACGTTTGCGCCAATCCTGTCTCGATCAAATGTGTAGCCTAAATTTCCGAAGTAGTCAGCCGCTTCGTCGACGGGACCAAAGAACGTCGTCCGCCCATTGCTAAGGAGCAGCAGTTTGTCAAAGAGATTAAATGTGGCGGGGGAAGGTTGATGGATTGTCGTGATGACAGTTCGGTTCTGATCCGCGAGATTGCGCACTGCACACATCACCTCATGGGCAATTTGGCTGTCCAGCCCAGTTGTAGGTTCGTCAAGGAAAATCACCGCCGGGAGGTGCATGATCTCCACTGCGACAGATAAACGTTTCAACTGTCCTCCGCTAATTCCACGAAGAGCAGACCCCCCTACAGTAGAATCGAGGATTGTATCAAGCCCTAGCATTTTGGCGATTAACATTACTCGCTCTGCTCTTTTTGACTCATGGCTATCGGACATGCGGAGGGCAGCCGCAAATGACAGGGTTTGGTGCACGGTCAAAGATTCCAGATGGACATTGTCTTGCGTCACATAGGTCGTGCGGCGCATTAGGCTCCGCGTTGGCGGACCACCATTGAAAAAAATGTCCCCACTGATAAGAGTGTTCTTGTCAGCTTTTTTTCTACCCGCTACGAGATCCAGAAGTGTTGACTTCCCAGCACCTGACGCACCCATTAATGCGACCATTTCACCAGGCTGTATCCTTCCGCTGACACCATTCAAGATTGTCAAATATCCGTCTTCGCTCGCCCCCCCATGGTCAGACTTTACTTTTACCGCATAACTGATGTCTGAGAATGTCAAACTAATCACATCACCGCTTGTGTTCATGTTCACGATGTTCTCTAAACCATCGCTATTTCTCTTAAAATCACTGACGTTCCAACTCCCCCGTCTACCCTGCGGATCGCCCATAGGGAGTTCACGAGAGTCTACAGTGAGTGTACCGGTAGTGCTTGTGTGACGAAAAGCCGGGTCAAAAATGTCATTATCGGCGCCAGAAGAGTCCAGATCATATAGCATATCCGAGAGAAGGGGGGACTTTAACTCATCTCCAAGTGTGTTGCCGTCGTCCCCGTTGTATTCTACGTCGTCATCACCTTTAGAATAGCCTGCGTTTTTGTCAATCTTGAGTTTACTCTTTGCGGGCAGCAGCGCCAACAAGACGAAAAACGCGATGGTGACCATGTAGGGTACAAGGACGAGGATAGAATAGACCGGCTGCCAATTTTCGAATCCGAAGTATTTTAGGAGCTCTTCATAATCATCAGGTTGCGCATCATTGAAAGTTACTGCGACCAACCCCTCGTAAGCATAACGGGGAAATGCCACGTAGGGAGCCCACGCCCAGAAGTTCTGCACGTTCTTCAGCAAAATCGTGAAGCCTGCAAAATTCGATAAGAACATGAATGTAATGGGAAAGAGAGCGAGGGCAACCTGAGAGCTGCTACAAAGAGCTGAGAGCAATTGTGCAACGTAGAAGCTGGTTAGGTTCACCAAAGTAAGTATAAAGAAGAGGTAGCTCAATGTTCGCGGGTCCGCAGGCAAGCCGATGAGCCAGTAGGTTAGATTTACGAATAAAAAGTGGGTCAGAATAATGAGAGGCAGGTAGACGATTAAGCCGCTTAGCCAAAAAGGGATAGTCGTGTAAGATCCCGCATCCCGTTCCCGCAAGAATTGGAGCCGAGCTGCACAAAGCTATGTCATTTCCCAAAAAAATGTTGAGTGGTGAGTGGTGAGTGTTGAACGGCTGATTGGACTCTAATCCATTCCATTAGAGTTGTGCTGCACCCTCACCTGCGGAATAGCTTGAATATTTCCTGTGATGCAATAGAGCATGGCGAAATAAAGGATACTACAAACGTTATATCCGCTTGCGCTTGGTAGCTTATTCTCGTGGTCGAAAACGCTTTCGTCCATCGTCCCTTGTCTAAAGAAAATCAAGCCCACAATAGCCCCTACAATGACATTCTTCAAAATTTGAGCGCGTGTATACGCGACATTGCGTTTGTTGTTGAGAAAGCCACGCTCGATAAGTACTTTAGTTCGCTTCCAGGTAGAATACCGCAAATTTTTAGTTTGGCCATCATTATCCAGGTAGACGCGGTCGATGATGCCAGCGGCGTTGCCAGCTTCATTGTCAGCATCAAACGTCTGAAATAATCTTGAAAGCTGTTCCGGGGTTTTGACATGAGAATTTCCGAAAGATTTATCTGCAGCCCGTAGTGGCGACTGCATGCTGCCGCTCTTGCGCGTGTCGGGATCCTGACAGAGCGCACCTCCAGCAACGTCAATAATAAACTCGGCAGGGTTAGTAGTGCTGTCACACATATACCCAAGACCTTGGAAATAGCGAGGCGCAGCAGTTGCAATGCCCGAAAATATTATTTGGCCAGAAGAAAGCAGTATTAGCCCATCGAAAAGCTGAAATACCTCCGCTGACGGTTGGTGGATTGTTGCCAGACATGTGCGTTTTTCCTCGTTCACTATAGCCTTTACAGCAGTCATGACCTCGAGCGCAATCGCACTGTCTAACCCGCTAGTCGGTTCATCTAAAAATATAACATCTGGGATTGAGATGGCCTCAACACCAATAGACAAGCGCTTGAGCTGCCCCCCTGAAAGTCCCTTGATAAAACTGTCACCAACTAACGAATCTCTGACCTTGCAAAGTCCTAGCATGGATATCATCTTCTCCACGCGATCTTTGCGTTCTTTCAGGCCAAAAGAATCATCAAGTTTTAAGCGCGCCGCGAAGTCAAGCGTTTCAAACACTGTCAAAGTACCCATATGTAGATCGTCCTGCAGGACGTAGGCAATTGAACGGGCAAAAGATTGTATAGGTCGGGGTGAGGAGAAAATAGACTTGTTGTTGAAGAGAACATCCCCACGGACAGTTCCATCATTCTTGCGACAGGAAATGATATCGAGAAGGGTCGATTTCCCAGCACCCGAAGGTCCCATCAAAGCAGTCATGGACGCAGGGGAAATATCTGCCGAGACTTTAGTCAAGATAGTCTTATTGGATAATTTGCTATTTCGGGAAGGAGGAAGGGCATAATGAAGGTTTTTGATTGTAATCGAAGTCATTGTTGATGGATTGATGATTGAGGTTTAATAGAAGTACTGGTAAGGTAACTTAATAGGAGTTAAGACTTTTATATTACTTTTTTTCGCGTTTTCGCAACTCTTGATCAATTATCAAGCTATTGAAGCTGATAGGTGCTCATTTTGATCGCTAAAGCCACTCTGACGCGAGAGCGCTCTGTTAGTACATCTGTTTAATAGTAGATGGCTACATTGGCAGACCAGATTTTGGAGATCGCTTATTCGCTTCACCAAAGCTTCAAGGAGCTGAGAGGGTATGTTCAAGCAATCAGTCCCCACGCATTTGCTCAGGCTTCGACTGACTTGATGACTGGACTGAATCTTGAGGAGGACACAAAGAAAGCTCTAGTTATTGGGCTCTGTTGCGGGGTGGGTGTGCTGTCATTCCTTTTGTTTTTCCCCGGGGAACCCTTCGATTACTCCAAGGTGGACGGGGGTCAACGAAAAAAAGAAAAGCGAAAAAATCGACCTAAAAATAAAAGCGGACGTAACCTAATTATCGAGGAAATCGAGAAAAGTGAGAAAGCAAGGAGGGGTGAGAATGCAAATACAAAAGCAAGGACAGAATCAGCCGAAACAGAAAGAGAAACAGAGTCTGAGCAAGGCACAAGGGCAGAACCTGTCCTCGACATAAACTGGGACGTAGAGAGGATCAAGTCCAAGACCAAGAAGATGCAGAAACTCTTCAGACTGACAGACGAGCAGATGACGGAGGTAATTTTAAGTGCAAAGCAGGTATGTGGTGCAGGTCAAAGCGCAAAGCGAGATTTGGCAAGTAGTGTTTTCGTGTTGTTGAATGATGAAGTACTTTGTGTATTTCTCGTTATTAACGTTCCCAATTTATTCCACTCAATAATCTCAAATAACTCACGCCCGCAGGAGGCAGCTGACGAGGAGCGAATTGCGAATGAAGTGGGGGGAGAGGGGTCAGATAATAGCTACTCCCTTTCGCAGAAGGTCGATGTTATGGTTTACAGCTGTCTTTTTGCATTGCTGATATACTTCTTACAGAGAGATTTTGGACCGCAGCTAAATCTGTTTTTGACGACGAACTTTCCGAAGGAGGCAAAGGCCCTTGGCATCGAGACTGATCGGATAGTAAGGAGCCTCAAGGGGAATGTTGAGTAGGAATACCCCAAATTATTGATTAATTTTTTGAAGAGTTTGTCCCTAAATACACGGATCTGATAATCCACTTCTACTTTTCACCTTCCAGTGTCGCCAGTCGCCTATTATTAAATAACTTTGTTGGTTGT
>Ga0115556_1000334_pt1 | contig 30625 bp, 15 predicted proteins | sample COGITO_mtgs_1104_5_FD_87282 | JGI IMG/M metagenome (GOLD analysis project Ga0115556, IMG submission 87282) | Pelagic marine microbial communities from North Sea - COGITO_mtgs_110414 | ecosystem: Environmental > Aquatic > Marine > Epipelagic | place: Germany:Helgoland, sampling site Kabeltonne... | reverse complement strand
CCCCCCATTCCCCCCGTGAAAATCATACGACATACTATTACTCGTCAGCTCCATACTACTCTCCACAGTGTCTTCCATGAAGCTTTCGTCCTCTTCGAAGCTATTACCCGCGTTGTTGTTGGTATTGCTATTCGCACTAGTGTTGTTAACAGCATTCACGGGCGAAGACGAGGGGCCAGACGTCGCAGACGAGGGGGAATTACCGGACTTCAATTCTTTCTTCTTCTTCTTCTTCTTCTTTCCGCTCCCAGCACTTCCACTACTCCCCACACTTCCCACACTCCCGGGACTACCGAGAACAGTCCGTTTTCCGAACGGGTCATCCTTCTCCTGGTTCGTCGGCGAAGTAATCTTCTTGAGTTTCTTCGATTTCTTCCCGGAGGACGTGACAATGTCACTTAGTGCACTGTTGGTGCTCGAAGGGGATAATGGTAAAGGTGATGTTGAGCGTTGTAAGAGAGTGTTGTTGTTGATGTTGATGTTGTTGTTGTTGTTGTTGTTGTTGTTGTTGTTGTTGTTGCTGTTGTTGTTGCTGTTGTTGTTGTCGGTGTTGTTGTTGCTGTTGTTGTTAACATTGGCACTAATGCCACCACCGACATTCGCCCTCGGAGGAGATAAATGGCTCAAAATAGTCTTTGCAGAGGGAGACACCACCGCCGACGATGACGAAGATGGTGATTTCGTCGGCGTTGGGATCGACAGCGGTGTAGAGGATTCGAGGTCGACGGAGTCATCTGAAATGTCCAGACGGTGAGGGGGGTGGTGGGTACGATGTTTGATGTTATTGTTGTTGTTGTTGGTGGTGGTGGCGGCGTTTTGGTTTGAGTTGTTGGTTTGGGAGGAGGGGAGGGATGTCGAGGGCGGAGTCGGTGGGGCTGCGGTTTCGTTATTATTACTCTCCCTGTCGTTGTTACTGCCACCACTCGCCTCCATCCTAACCAATTCCTCCAATCTACACCCTTCCTTCCCCCCCCCCACCCCCAAATCCCTCCCCTTCACCCCGCTCTCCGCCTCCAAAACGCTGGCCGTATTATTAAAACTGTAGCACCTCAAATACTCCACGACGACTTCCATGCATTTTCGACGGACGGAGGCGTCCAGGAGGTCGGACGGAGTGTACAGGGGGGGGGGAGGTGGGGGTAGGGAGAGGGTGGAGGAGGACTCGAGGGCAGAAAAGACGGCGGCGCGAAGCTTTGCACGGACGCTCAGGAGGACTCCTGGGGTGATTTAGTTAGTTAGTTAGTTAGTTAGTTAGTTAGTTAGTTTGCGTTTGCGCGCGCAAATTTAGATAATGGAAGGGAGGAGAGACGTGTTAGATACAATTAGGAACATGGCTTCATCTCTCATAAAAGTATATCCTAGACAAAACATTCTCCATTCTGAAATGATAAACACAAACAATTCCACCACACTCAGACACCGCCAAACACGCAACAAGCCGCACCCCTAATGCTACCTCCCTCATTCACACCACTAACACAACATTTTCGCCTCCCCAGCACCTCCCTTCTCTCCCTCATTCCTGCAATCTTCTCATTCGCATTCGTATTTTTTTACCTGATGATTCCAGGTTAGCATAAACAGAATCTTTCAACGCCTTGTCATCTACGTCGAGGCCAAGAGCTGCCATGCCCTTTAGTTGTCGTTTTTTACTTTTTAAGTGAGCGGTTGTTACAATTTGTATTTGAATATCTTTGAGTTCATTCATTTCGTTCACCTCTCCACCCCCCAACTTCAAAACTAACCTCTTGAAAAGCGCGCGGGTAAGTGTTTACTGTTTCGAAAAAAAAGTCCGCACACTTTCATGTTCGTTTGGAAAGATACCGTTTCTGCGGTCGGTATCTGAAAGGAAGTATTGATTGTGCCGTTTGTTCCGCAACAGCCCATAACTTAACCGAGGGGTTTTGGGTGTGTGTGGATGGGTGTTGTATTGTTTTTTTTTAAAGCCGAGGTCCGAGAGGTCCAGTGATAGACTATTTCTGTCCCGGTGTCTGCCTTTTTTGGATTATTTCGTCTTGGAACATGCTTAACACCACAACGACCTTGATCCAATCTAAAACCTGAATGTAAAACTAACGTTAAACCCACACTTGAATGGCAGGAAACCCATTAAATCTCCCCCCTCTGATACAGCAAAGATCAAGCGCGACCAGGAACGCACACAAAAAGACGAAAACAATCTATACAACCCCAACCCATACCTCCTAATACCCACAACTTCTCTCACCCTCCATCCCAAAACAAAAATATGGCTCTTACGCCCCGTCACAAATTCGTGGTCCAGAAGATCACGGAATGTTTCAGCCCTTCCCTGGACAACACCAAGGTCCAGTCCTTCATCCGCAAGAACGAGAACATTGCCCGTTTGAACACTTTCTTTGCAGGGGATGGATCGGGGAAGATATTTGTGCACCACCAGTCCAAGTCCACTGGTGTCGGACCTGATGGTGGCACGGATAATGCTGCCGAGAAGACGGAGCCCGAGCTCTTTTTCTCGAATGGTGACGCGCACTACATGGATACCAAGTGCTGCTACTTCCTGAGGTCCACTGGTGGGAAACCTGTTGACACCTCGGTAGGGAATGATAAGACAGTGCTCTATGGAGAGATCTCAGAGAGTCCACTGGAGACCATTGAGGCGCTCCTCAGCGGTAGCTTCCAGGGACTCTTTGCGTCGTCCGCAGAGTGGGGAAAGGTGAGTTTACATTTGACCCCGTGCAGGTGTCGTATTCTGTTTTCTCGTTTTTTATTTCATTTCAAAAAAAGCAACTAACCCCCCCTCCCCTCTCCTGCACGCAATTCCTCACAGGTCGACGACGAGCAGAAGGGCGACTTCAACGTCGAAATGGGCCACTTCATTTCGAATCTCTCTGATGCGTTGAAGGCTCTTTCCGGCGGGCTGGAGTTGGCGCGTCCCGACTCTGAGAAAGTCAAGGGCTATGAAACCCTCGACACCCGCAACTTTCAGCAGCGCATTAACCAAATGCCGGACCTGATCCCCCATTTCGAGGAGCTGCTCGAAGAGTGGTGCGACAAGATTGAGCACTACCTTGACAAGCCCACTGAAGGGAATGAGGATGAGGGACCCAAGGGGGAGCTCGATTACTGGAGGAACCGCATGCAGCGGTTGACTTCCATTACCGAGCAGTTGAAAAGGAAGGACTGCAAGAGCGTAATTGGACTGCTCTCCACGCTTACGAAGGGGAGTGCAGATCCGAGCAAGCAGAAGATTGTGTCCCTCCTTCGCAGGTGGAAGCAAATTGACGTCAACATCACTGAGGCCGCCAACGAGGCCAAGGACAACGTGAAGTACCTCTTCACCTTAGAGCGCTTCATCGAGCCGCTGTACACTGGCACTGCCAGCAGTATCATCGACACATTGCCCGCGTTGATGAACAGCATCAAGATGATTCACACTATTGCCAGGTACTACAACACCACTGAGCGCATGACCTCTCTCTTTAGTAAAATCACCGACCAGATGATCCTCAACTGCAAGCAGTGCATCATGAGCGGAAAGAACAAAGATAGTCTGTGGGAGAAGGATCCTCAGGAGCTTGTCCGACAGCTCGAGGCTTGTCTGAAGCTCAACGAGGCGTACCAGGAGCAGTACAAGCTCACCAAGCGCAAGCTCCAGTCCATGCCCAAGGGGAAGCAATTTGACTTCTACGAGATGCAGATCTTCGGCAAGTTTGACCTCTTCTGTCGCCGTATCATCAAGCTTATTGACATGTTCAGCACCATCGATCAGTTCACCTCTCTCAGCAAGAACAAGTTGGAGGGCATGGAGTCCCTCATCGACCAGTTCCACCAGATCAAGAGGGAGTTCCGAAGCAAGGAGCACGACCTTCTCGATTACCACAACAATAAATTTGACCGTGACTACGTCGAGTTTAATGTCCGCATCAGCGACCTTGAGGGCTCCCTGCAGCAGTTCATCAACCAGTCTTTCGAGAACATCACAAGCATCGAGCACTCGCTGAACTTGCTTCACAAGTTCCAGAGCATCCTCCAGCGTGAGAGCCTGAAAAGCGACCTGGACAGCAAGTTGAACATCATCTTCCAGAATTACGGCCAGGAGCTTGAACAGGTCCAACAGCTCTATGAGAAGCAGAAACACGAACCCCCTATTCCCCGTAACTTGCCCCCCGTCGCCGGTAACATCACTTGGAGCCGACACTTATTGAAACGAATTGAGGAGCCTATGAAGCAATTTGAGAGTAACCAGAACGTGTTGGCTGGAAAGGATGCCAAGCGCATCATCAAGATGTACAACAAGGTCGCTCGAACCCTCGTTGCCTTCGAGTACCTTTGGTACCAAGCCTGGGTCCAGAGCATTGATCAGGCCAAGACCGGCCTTCAAGCTACCCTCATAATTCGTCACCCGGATGACAACAAGCTGTACGTGAACTTTGACCACGAGATCTTGCAGCTCATCAGGGAGGCCAAGTGCCTTGACAGGATAGGAATTGAGATCCCCGAGAGCGCCAAGATCGCCTTATTTCAGGAGGAGAAGTTCAAGACCTTCTACAACGAATTGCACTGGGCGCTCACGGAGTACGATCGCGTTGTTACCGAGGTGATCCCTGTGACTGCCATGGTCCTTCGTCCTCACTTCAACGACATGGAGTACAAGTTGAGGCCCGGAATGATCACGCTTACCTGGACTTCCATGAATATTGACCAGTATATATCTCATGTACATATCGGCTTGAAGAAATTGGAAGAACTTGTCAGCAACATTAACGACATTATCGAAAACAGAATCGAGAAGAATCTCAAAATCGTCAGTAAGACGCTGCTCGTCGATTTGCCTGACCACACTTCCGGGGAGAAGGACAAGACTTTCACCGTCACGGAATTTGTTGATTTGCAGCAGAGCCACATCAAGGTCCAGAGCAAGCTACTGCAGGGCAAAAACACCGAGATCGAGCATGCTGTGGATGATCTCATCAAGAAGATCAACAGCTATCAGCTCGATACTCACGTAGAGAATGTATCCCCCGAGGAGATCGGCAAGCTCCGTAAGCACTACAACCACTTCATGTACCAGGCCCTCCTGCACTGTGCCAAGAACAGCATGAACAGCCTGAAAAAGCGCATCGGCAGTCGCGTCGGAACCAATTTTTTGTATGTCACGAAGCCATTCTTCGAGGTGGACGTGCAGCTGATGCCGCCTAGGGTTTCTCTTTCTCCCAGCCTTGACGAGATCCAGGAGTGCATTAACCAGAGTGCTCAGGCAATTTTGAGCTGTTTCAAGACTGTAGTGGATTGGGGGTACAACGAGCTTCCCCCCGACCAGCAGCTGTTGCACACCTTCTTCGAGAAGATCACGAAGGATATCGAGATTGTTAGGGTCGCTTTGTTGCTCACTGGATGCATCCAGGGCATCAGGAACACTGTCGCTGACTACCTCGGTAGCTTTGGACAGTACGACTGGCTGTGGAAGATGGACAAGGATCAGGCCTACCAGCAGTTTGTTTCCACCTCTCCTTCTTTGGACGACTACGAGGGTCAGCTCCGCAGGTTCGGCGAGGTCGAGGCCGAGGTCCACCGAGTGAGCAGCTGCCACTTTATTGGGGCACTGAGTTTGAACACCATGAACCTCAAGTCTCAGCTGGAGCATGAGTGCGACAAGTGGAAGGTCCAGTACAGCGACAACCTGCACCTGGAGGCCAAGGAAGAGTTGGAGAAGCTCACGGAATACGTGAGGATGACCACCGGAAAGCTCCACAGGAAAGTCAGCGATTTGGACAGCCTGCGCTTCATGATGAACCTTTTGAAGGAGGTTCGCGCCAAGGAATCCGTAATTGACATGGAGATTATTCCAATGATGGATATGTACCAGATGCTTGAGTACTACCTCCCGACTGGATTCATGGAGAAGGAGGAGATTGACAAAAAAACTGTCCTCAGGGCCAACTGGAAGAAGCTTGTCGGCAAGGCACTGGAGCGCACTGATGAGCTCAGCAAGACACAAATTGGCTTCAAGCGCGGCCTCATCAGAGATATCAACATCTTTAAGACGGATGTGGTCAGCTTCCGTCAGGACTTTGTCAAGAACGGGCCCATGGTGCAGGGAATTTCTCCCATGGATGCCGTGGACAAGCTTGCCAGGTTCAAGGAGGAGCTAAAAATCAGGGAGCGCAAGTTGGACCTGTACAGCGGCGGAGAAGAGCTCTTTGCGCTACCCAAGTCTGAGTACCCTGACCTTGTCAAGAACCAGAAGGAGATCAAGCTCGCAAGTAACTTATTCGACTTGTATGTGGACGTGATCAACACTATCAATGAGTGGAAGACAATGCCTTGGATGGATGTGTCCGAGAACATAGAGGAAATGACGGAAAAGATGGATTCGTTTGCTTCCAAGTGCAAGAAACTTCCTGGGCGTCTGAGGGAGTACAATAGTTACACACAGCTCAAACAGGAGATTGAGGACTTCCAGCTTATACTACCACTATTGCAAGAGCTTTCCAAGCCTAGCATTATGGGACGTCATTGGGAAGAAGTCAGCGAGATTTGCTCCACCACTTTTGATGTCATCAACAACCCCGACTTTAAACTACAGAGTTTGATCGAGTCATCGTTGGTAGAGAAGCGCGATGATGTCGAGGAGGTTACTGATGGGGCCGACAAGCAGCTCAAGATTGAGCGTGGACTGGAGGAGATCAGGGACAAGTGGGCTAATCAAGAGTTCGACTTCCAGGAGTGGAAGGGCAGGGGCGTCAATACTCTCATGAGGACACCAATAGTTATGGAAGAGTTGGACGAGAGTCAGATGAATCTACAGACAATGCTCACCATGCGCCATGTCACTCCCTTCCGAGAGGACGCACAGATGCAGCTTGGCAGCTTAAGCGAGACCAGCGACACGCTGGAGAGATGGGTGAAGGTGCAGTTGATGTGGTGCGCCCTCGAGAGTGTCTTCACCGGTGGAGACATTGCGAAGCAGATGCCCATGGAAGCCAAGAAATTCGCAAAAGTTGACAAAGACTGGACGAAGATTATGCAGAAGGCAAGTGAGACGAGGAATATTATCGATTGTTGCGCGAATGAGCTGCTGCGAAACTCGTTGCCAACGATGCATAGCGAGCTGGAAAAATGTCAGAAAAGTCTGGAGGGTTATCTCGAACAGAAACAGAACGCTTTCCCTAGGTTTTACTTCGTTAGTAATGCCAAGCTGCTTATCATCTTGAGTCAAGGTAGTGATCCGCTCGCCATGAATGATTATTATGAGAACGTCTTTGACGCGATACAGTATGTTGAGCACGACAAGAAGGACAGAACAATTATCTACAAGATTCACGGTAGCGGAGGGGATGGACACGAGGTCATTCCATTCCACACGCCGGTCAAGGCGGTTGGAAATATCGAGGACTGGCTCATGGCTTTGCTCAATAACATGATGTGGACTCTGAAGAACAAGGCCAGGGCCTGTGCCGAGGACGTCGCCGACATGGGCACGGACATCAGCAAGCTTAGGCCTCTGGTCGATAAAAACATCGCCCAGTTCGCCTTGCTTGGTGTCCAATTCGCTTGGACGTTTGAAACTCAGACCGCGCTGGAGAGTTGCAAGACAAAGAAAAACATCATGAAGGAGAACAATGCAAGGCAGCTTCAGGTTCTCAGTGAGATGAGCTCGTGGTGTTTGCAGGATCTAGGGACTAAGGTGAATAGGAAGAAGATTGAGACATTGGTGACAGTTCACGTACACCAGAGGGATATTGCAGAGAGCCTTATGAAGTTGGTAAGGGCAAAAAAAGTCACAGATGCCAATGACTTCGACTGGCTCAGCCAGGCTCGATTCTACTGGAGGCCCAACCAGGGCGACGACGTCAACGGAGATGGGGCAACCGTCGTATCTATCACTGACGTTGACTTCGACTACCAGTACGAGTATCTGGGTAGTAAGGAGCGTCTTGTCATCACACCTCTCACGGACAAGTGTTACATCACCCTTGCTCAGGCATTGGGAATGTATTTCGGTGGAGCGCCAGCTGGACCCGCCGGAACCGGAAAAACCGAGACCACTAAGGATCTTGGGAATACTCTCGGAATTTTTGTCGTTGTCACAAACTGTACCGATCAGATGCGTTACACTGATTGCGCCAAAATCTTTAAGGGACTGTGCCAGGGTGCTCTCTGGGGTTGCTTCGATGAGTTCAATAGGATTACTCTGCCGGTGTTGAGTGTGGTCGCGCAGCAGGTACTGGCCATCCAGAACGCCAAAAAGCAGGGCGTCCAATACTTCCAGTTCCCCGGAGATCCACAGAACGTCCTGCTGAAGCCTGTCTGTGCTTTCTTCATCACCATGAACCCTGGGTATGCTGGAAGGCAGGAATTGCCTGAGAACTTGAAGGCATTGTTCAGAGGAGTTGCCATGATGACACCCGACTTCCAGATCATCAAGAAGGTGAAGATGTGCTCTGTTGGTTACACCGACTTTGACATCTTGAGCGCCAAATTCTTTTCACTCTATGCCACTTGTAAAGAGCAGCTCAGTAACCAAAGGCACTATGATTGGGGTCTCAGGAACATCCTGAGTGTTTTGAGGACCATGGGAGCTACGAAGAGAGAGAATGTGACTTTGCCAGAGGCCTTCTTGGTGTACAGAACCGTTCGCGACATGAACTTGAGTAAACTTGTGGCACAGGACGTGCCTCTGTTCTTGTCTCTGCTTGCGGATTTGTTCCCTGGCATGGCACCCCCTCCCAAGGGAGAGTACCCTGAGGTGGAAGCAATCTTGAAGGCCAAGGTCGAAGGCTATGGTTTGATCTACCACGATGCGTGGGTGCTGAAGTGCATCCAGTTGTTCGAGACGACCAGGGTAAGGCACGGAATAATGTTGGTAGGACCCAGTGGCGGGGGGAAGAGTGCCATTTACAAGTGTCTGCAGGATACACTCCAGGAGCACTACAACAGGACATACAAGAACGCCAGGTTTAACCCCAAGAGTATTAGGGCCCAGGAAATGTACGGAGAGACGGATCCGGTCAGTGGGGAGTGGATCACTGGTGTGTTCAGTGCCATGTGGGCCAAGTACAACAGTCGTGCAAACAATTTTGACACTTGGATCATTGCGGACGGGCCCGTTGATGCCATTTGGATCGAAGATCTCAACACGGTGCTTGATGACAACAAGATTCTTACCCTTGCCAATGGTGACCGCATGCCCATGACTGACAATGTGAAGATCATGTTCGAGGTTGAGACACTCGTGAATGCCAGTCCTGCCACTGTGAGTAGGGCTGGTATCATCTACGTGAGTGACACAGATCTCGACTGGGCACCAGTTGCCGAGAGCTGGGTCCGCGCGCGCCCTGACGAGGGAAGAAAGGATATTCTTCGGGGCTTCCTGTCCAGGTGGATGGGAGAAAACACACCGACCGATCCTGGACACTGCTACGATTTCTTGAACAGGAACACAGCCGAGGTGATGAAGGAGGGGAGGGTTGGTAGGATTAGCAGCATGCTGCAGCTCTTCAAGGGACTGACGGAAGGCAACGGTTGTATCCCTGTCGGAAGGAATGACCTTTCGGCTGACATGGAGAGGGTCTTTGTCTACAGTTTGTGCTGGAGCGTTGGTGGCTTGTTGGAGGCTGAGGACAGGCTCAAGTTCGACCAGTGGTTGAGGGACAATGACGTCAACGGAATCATGCCCGAGGTGGAAGACGGGGAGACCATCTACGAGTACTTTGTTAACGAGAAGACCTGTATGTGGGAGAAGTGGGCTCCTGAGAAATGGACCTATCCTCAGGGAGATAAACTTGACTTTAGCAACTTGCTGGTGCCAACTATGGACAGCACGAGGGCTCTCTATGTATTGCAGAAAATCCACAAACAGAAAGGAGCCGTCCTCATTTGCGGAGCAGAAGGTACTGCCAAGACGAGTGTGAACTTGATGTTCTTGTCATCTTGTGACCCCAAGGTCACTCTCACCAAGAGGATCAACTTCAGTAGTGCCACAACACCTGGCATGGCTCAGTACAGCATCGAAGCGGAGCTCGATAAGAGGGGCGGGAAGAACTTTGGCCCCCCTAATGGCAAGAAAATGACCATCTTTTTCGATGACGTGAGCATGCCGGAGGTCAACAATTGGGGTGACCAGACTACTCTCGAGCTGGTGAGGCTGACAGTTGAGTACGGTGGCTTTTGCTTCTTGGACAAGGATAAAAGAGGGGATTTCAAGACCTGCGAAGACTTGCAGTACCTTGCTGCCATGCAGCACCCTGGTGGAGGAAAGAACGACATCCCTAATCGATTGAAGAGGAACTTTTTCATCTTCAACCTTGTGCTGCCTAGCATTACAAGTATCAACGACATTTATGGACAGATGCTCGGAGGGCGGTTTGCGAAGGGCGAGTTTGACGGCCCTACGATGGAAAGTGTAGGACAGTTAACGAATGCCACTATCAAGCTGTGGAGGCTCATGAAGGCGAAGATGCTGCCCACGCCCGCTAAATTCCACTATGTCTTCAACATGCGTGATTTAAGTAGAGTGTTCCAGGGCATCTTGCTCACTCCGAAGGACTCTATTTTGACCGGTGGTACAAGGAGGGCGGAGGGTAAACTTCCCAACTTTACACCCCAGACGGCGTTGATTGGCCTGTGGAAGCACGAGTGCGACAGAGTGTTCAGCGACAAGCTCACCAACAACAAAGACAAGGACAGCTACGAGAAGTTCACCGCGGACATTGGAAGGGAGTGCTTCGGAGAGGAGTTGTATGACGTCGCTTGCAAGGAACCGAAATTTTACGTTTCGTTTTTGAGGGATGACATATACGACGAAGACGGCGTTCTGGTAGAGGAGGCGCCCAAGGTCTACGAGGACGGTGGATCTTTGAGCATGATAAGAGAGAGGGTTTACATGTTCTTGCAGAACTACAACAACGAGTTTCCGAGCAAGAAGATGGAGCTGGTGCTGTTTGAGGACGCCCTGAAGCACTTACTGCGCATCAGTAGGTACATTGAGATGCCCAGAGGAAGCGGTCTTTTGGTTGGAGTCGGAGGTAGCGGAAAGCAGAGTTTGACGAAGCTGGCAAGTTTCATCGCCAGAGCCAACTGCTTCCAGATTACACTCACCAAGCAGTACAATCAAAACGCTCTTTTGGAAGACGTAAGGACTCTTTACAAATCAGCTGGGCACAAAAAGACCCCCACGACGTTTTTGTTCACCGAGAGTGAGATCAAGAGCGAGGTGTTTTTGGAGACCATCAACAGCGTTCTCATGACAGGAGAGGTTCCTGGGCTCTTTGCGAAGGACGAGATGATGGCCATGACTGCTGATCTGAGAACCTCGTTCCTCGCTGACAGGCCGGATAAGGAGGAGACAGCCGATAACCTGAAGGAGTACTTCACTGACACGGTGAGGGACAATTTGCACATCATGCTGTGTATGAGCCCCTTGAACCCGAAGTTCCCCATCAGGGCGAGGAAATTTCCTGGCTTGGTGAGCTCACCGACTGTGAACTGGTTCTTGGCGTGGCCCGAGGAAGCGCTGGTTTCTGTCAGTAAGGGCTTCATCGCTGACTACCCGCTGGACTGCACTCCCGAGACCAAGGAAAGCTTGATGGTTCACATGGGTATGGTCCACAACATGGTGGTCGAAGTGTGCGACGAATACTTCACCAGCATGAGGAGGCAGGTATACCAGACACCCAAGAGTTACCTGTCATTCATCGACGCTTACAAGGGCATGTACCAGAATAAATTGTCCGAGCTGAAAGACAAGGAGAGCAGAGTCAAGTTGGGACTCGAAAAGCTCATTCAGGGAGCCAAGGACGTTGAGGCGATGAAGATTGTCCTTGCAAAGGCCATGACGGAGTTGGAGGTGGCTACAGAGAATACTAACGCTATGCTTGGGAGTCTGGAGATCAGCAGCGCCGAGGCCAAGAAGGAGGGCGACCAGGTGGCTGTCATCAAGAGCAAGTGTGAGGCGGATGCGGCGAGGATTGCTGGAGAGAAAGAGCAGTGCCAGTCTGATCTAGCAAAAGCTCAGCCTTACGTCGACATGGCGAATGATGCTATTAATAGCATCAAACCAGCTCACATTGGCGAGGTCAAGAAGATGGCAAACCCAAGTGACATCGTGAAGTTGGTGTTCGATTGTGTGTTGATTCTATTCAAGAAGCCCATCAACAAGGTTGTACCAGCGAAGCTGAACATGGCGAAGCAGGAAGTTCCGTTCCTTGAACCAAGTTTCAAGCCCAATGCTACTGCACTGATGAGCGACAGCAACTTTTTGAACGATCTAATTGCGTTTGGTGCCGAAGGAAAGGACCAGATGAACGACGAGACTATTGAGTTGCTCACTGCTTACATTGACTTGGAGCAATTCGATCCTAAGGTCGCAAAGAATGCCAGTATGGCGGCAGAGGGACTATGCACCTACGTGAGGGCCATGAAGTACTACCACGAGGCGAGTAAGATTGTGAAGCCGAAGCTGGAGGCCTTGATGATTGCTGAGGCGCAGATGGACGCCGCAAACAAGGCTCTTGCCGAGGCTGAGCTTCGCTTGCAGGGATGCCAAGACAAGTTGCAGAGCTTGCAGGACGCTTTCGACACGAACATGGCGGAGAAGAGGAGGATCGAGGAGGGAGCTCTGAGCCTGCAGAAGAAGATGAACCAGGCGAGTGCTTTGATTAACGGTTTGGCTGGCGAGAAAGCAAGGTGGACGGATGATGCAGCTAGTTTCTCAGACCAGAAAAAGAGACTCATCGGCGACTGTGCTATCGGCTGTGCATTTGTCAGCTATTGCGGACCGTTCAATCAGCAGTTCAGGGACTATTTGATCAATGATAAGTTTACGAGTGACTGCGAGAAGAGGAATGTGCCAGTGACCAGGAACTTGGACGTGATCGAGTTCTTAGTAGACATCGGTACTATTGGAGACTGGAACATGCAAGGCTTGCCCACAGATCCCCTCAGTAAGCAGAATGGTATCATGGTGACAAAGAGCACCAGGTGGCCACTGTTGATAGACCCCCAGGGACAAGCGCTCCACTGGATCAGGAACAAGGAGAGTGACAATCTGCCCATCTGGAATGGACAGAGCCTAGTCGCTTTGAGTGACGGGAAGCTAAAGGACAAGCTAGAGTTCGCCATGAGCGACGGAAAATCTTTGATCATCATCGGAGTAGAGGACGAAATTGACCCCATGTTGGACCCAGTGTTGGAGAAGCAGTTCATCTTCAAGGGCAAGAAGATGTTCGTGAACGTCAGTGACAAGATGATGGACTACGACCCCAAGTTTATGCTGTACTTCATCACGAGGTTGCCGAATCCGAGTTTCAGTCCCGAGCTGCAAGCTAAGACCACGCTGATTGACTTTACTGTCACGCAGAAGGGTTTGGAGGAGCAGTTGCTGGGCAAGGTCATTGGGAAGGAACAGAAGGCTTTGGAGGAGCAGCTTAACCAGGTGCTTCAAGAGGTCAACACCAACACGAAGAGTTTGTTGCATTTGGATGCCATGCTTTTGGAAAGGTTGACAAGCAACACAGGGAATCTGCTGGAGGACGAAGAGCTAATTGATGTTCTGGGGAACACTAAGGCAAAGGCAAGCGAGGTTAACCAGAAGCTGATTGCGGCAGACGAGACGAAGCAAAACATTGGCGAGAAGAGGGAGCAGTTTAGGCCCGCGGCTACTCGCGGCAGTGTGCTTTACTTCGCCATCGTGGAACTGAGTATGGTCAATGTTATGTACCAGACGAGTTTGACGCAGTTTTTGGAACTGTTCATGAGTTCCATGGACCAGGCCGAGAAGGCTGCTCTTGCGAGCAAGAGGGTAGCGAATATCATTGAGACCATGACGTACATCACCTACCGTTATATTAACAAGGGCTTGTACGAAGCAGACAAGCTTACATTCATTTTGCTTGTGACGTTGAAGATCTTGGTGACGGCAGGGCTATTGAAGAGTGGTGACGTGACTCTCTTCTTGAGGGGCGGAGCGGCGCTTGATATCAATAGTGTGAGGCGCAAGCCTTTCACATGGATCAGTAATCCAGTTTGGTTGAACGTGATTGAGCTGAGCCAGAGCAACAAGTTCTTCAGCAACTTGGCAACTGACATGATTGGGAACGAGGCAATGTGGAAGAGGTGGTACGAGGACAATGAGCCTGAGCAGATGGCGATTCCTGATTATGAGCAGAGAATTGCTGAGCAGACGGACACTGGACCGTTCTTGAAGCTGCTATTGGTGAGGAGCTTGAGGGTGGACAGGTGTATTCTGACATGCAAGGAGTTCTTGAGAAATACCAAGGAGATGGGACCAGTGTATGTTGAGCCTGTAACCGACACGATGGAGATGATCTACAACGCTATGACCCCCCAGGTCCCTGTTATTTTCTTGCTCAGTCGCGGAGCCGATCCTACCGAGGGCGTGGAGCAGTTGTGCAGGAAGAAGAAGTTCCCTGCTCCTGCCGTCATCAGTCTTGGTGAGGGACAGGAGCCGGTTGCTTTCAAGGCGATCAATGCCGGAGTCGTTAACGGAACCTGGGTGCTGCTGCAAAATTGCGAGCTGGGATTAGGCTTAATGAACGAGATGGAGGATATCCTGAACAAGCTGAAGGACACTATGGACCCTGGCTTCAGGCTCTTCATCACAGCTCTGCCTCACCCCCAGTTCCCCATGGGACTGTTGCAGATGTGCACGAAGGTGACCAACGAGCCTCCTGCTGGGTTGAAGGCAGGCTTACTGAGGAGCTACACGCCCGGTGTTATGGTTGATCAGGACAAGATTGAGAGGGTCGAGACTGCACAGTGGAGGCAGCTGCTGTTTGCTCTCTGTTTCTTGCACAGTGTGGTCCAGGAGAGGAGGAAGTTCGGCCCGCTAGGATGGGGAATCCCTTATTCTTTCAGTTTTGGGGACTTGACCGCTTGCATTCTGTTCTTGGAGAAGCATCTCTACAACGGCCCGATTAGCTGGAGCACCTTCCAGTACATGGTTGCAGCTGTGCAGTATGGTGGCAAGATTACGGACTCGCTGGATGTAAGGCTTTTCCGCATCTACACAGAAGAGTGGCTGACACCCAAGACTTGCGAAGATGACTATACCTACAACCCGGCTAATCCCATCTTTAAGATCCCTAACGACTTTAGGTACGTCATCCCCAGTGATATGGAGCACGAGAAGTACAGGAATTATATCGAGAGTCTTCCGGAAATCGACAGTCCAGAGATTTTCGGGTTGCACCCGAATGCGGACTTAACTTTCAGGGTCAAGGAGGTTACTGCGCTTTTCAACACACTCAGCGAGACCCAGCCCAAGGGCGGGGGAGGGGATGGTGGTGTCAGTAGGGAAGACGTGGTGTACGAGAAGAGCACGCAGCTGCAGGAGAAAATGCCAGAGGATTATGTGGAAGATGACTACAAAGTCAAGATTCAAAAGCTCGGTGGCATGGCCATTCCCATGAATATTTTCTTGTTCCAGGAGATTCAGAGATTGCAGGCAGTCATCGCCAAGGTCCGCTTTATTTTGGCTCAGCTGCAGTTGGCCATCAAGGGAGAAGTGGTGATGACAGCAGAGCTACAGGAGACTCTGGATAGTATGTTCGACGCTAAGGTGCCTTACTACTGGGAGAACACACTCACTGGAGACGAATTCAGCTGGAGGCTACCCACTTTGGGACTGTGGTTCACCAGTTTGAATAGGAGAGATGAGCAGAACAGAGGGTGGCTTAACAGCGGAAGGCCCGGCTTGGAAGGAAGGCCGAGTTGCTTCTGGCTGACTGGCTTCTTCAATCCTAACGGTTGTTTGACTGCCATGAAACAGGAGGTCACAAGAAAGCACAAGGCCGAGAAGTGGGCCCTTGACGACGTCATTTATCACACGGAGGTTACCAACTATGAGCAGCAGGGCCAGGTCAGGGCGCCGCCTCCTGAGGGAATCTATATCTATGGTTTGTTCCTGGACGGTGGAGCGTGGAGTCGCCACGATGGTACCCTTGTCGAGAGTGAACCCAAGAAATTGTTCGTTCCTCTGCCCGTCCTGTTTGTGACTGGAAATGCCAGAGGCCCTGAGGAGAAGGCAAGGAGGGAAATGTTTGGTGTGCAAGGGCCCTATGAGGCGCCGGTTTACAAGTATGCCACCAGAACGGACAGGTACTTCATTTTCTACGCGAATTTGAAGTGTACCCAGGAGAAATATCCCAACTACTGGGCTTTAAGGGGAGTCGCACTGCTCTGTAACGAGGCTTAAGTGCAGACTTTTTTGGTCTGGGAATAATGTGGGTGGGTGTGTGTGTGGGTGTGTGGGTGTGGAGATACCACACTTTTGTATCGGAAGTGGATCGTCGCGCGGCCAGAAGACTGAGGGGGGGCAATACCCTCTTTCTTCTGACCTTGAGACGAACCCATATTTTTGGATCGAGAGTGAGTGTGAGTGAAATAGTGTTGCTTAGGATGAAGCATGATGATGGGCGATAAAAATAAAAAGCCTTTTGAGGGTTTGACAACAACCGCATTTTTCCCATTTTTAATGTCTTGTGTCTTGTCTTGCTGCTGGTTAATTATATCCTTTGTTACTTCACTTTCATGCGCGGGCTTCAACAGCACAAACTAGGCCTTCTTCTTTCCCTTCTTGTCTGCCTTCGCCTTCTCGTGAGCAGCAAGTGTCTTCGATGTCCACATTGCATTTGCGTTAAAAATAAGGTGAAAAGAGGCGAAAAACATCAACGCAGCTACCAAGTGCCACATACGCAGATTGAACACACCGTTATCCATCTTCCAAGCGATCCGCACACATTGGGTGCCAACTGTGAAGCAACCAATTCCTCCTGCCTTCCCATTCAGCGTGTTCCATCGAACCACATAAAGAGTAAAGAAAACGTACATAAACAGGGCACCGGCAAGCTGAAGCGTTGCTGCGCTGTCACTTGCATCGTCGTACTCGCCATCAAAGAAAGGGTTGATTGGCCCAACTGAACTGTGGAAGAAGAGATCAGGTCTAAAAGTTGCAGTGAGGCCCAAAGCAGCGCAACCAAAGCCTGCAAAATCAGAAAAATCACCGTGCGGCATGATCGAAAAAAATTAGAAAAATCACTGAGGATCAAGGTTTTTTTATGGGATAAATTAGCAGTCCGCAGATCAGCCGTCTCGAAGTCAGGAATCAGTCCGAAAATCAGATTCGAGTTTTGAGAGCCCGGGCAGTCTCACTTAATGGACACTAAAAACGCACTTTACTTTTTATCTTGTAGCACGACACATCGATCGCCTGAATATCCCTCTGAGTCACCTCATTTTCTACACTTTAAGTGTAAAATTAAGAGCAGGGGAACAGGCAGCCCTCAAATTAACTTCTTATCGGATCTTAAGGTTCACAACAAACAGGCAGCCAGTGTGAAGGAGATTACTAATCTCCGCGAGTTGATCTCGCCAGTAGTTTTGATCTCAACTCGTAGCTCAGATCTTGGTTTCAATTCAGATCGACTTTACAGCCACAGTTTTTGGTGTCATTTGTTTTGATTAAGTTTTAGAGGCTGCAACACGTCTAGGCATTTGAAGGAGAACAGAGGCAATTGTCTTGATACGTTTATCGTCTCTCTTAGGCTCAAATGGAGCTTCCAGGGCAAGTTGGCCGTGCAGAGAGCAAAGGGGAAGGGATGTTTAACACCAACGACGTTGATGATTATGATGCCTTAATTGCCGCAAAGTCCCGTGAACGCACAAGGAAGACAGGGCGAATGCGAAGCGCTGCGGGCCCCGCGCAGACGCAGAAAGCACGAAATCGAGTATCGACGAGAGCTAAGGATGCTATTGCTGAATCAGGCAATAATAATAATGTTGGAAAGTCCAGTGAGATCACTGCCGACGCTAACACTTCTGGACCGGGCAAAGCAACGACAGCAACAGCTCCTATGGCCGGTTCAAAGGAGAAAACATCGCTGAGCAAACGTCGCAGAAGCTATGATAGCACTCTTTTCGGCTTGGATGTCTTCGAGGGCTTGCAGGTTGATTACGAAAAAAATCAAGCGGAGGACTCAGCTTGGAGAATTCTAAAATTCTTCCCCATCCAGCACCCTAACAGTCGTATTCGACGAGTTTGGGATCTCGTTTCCGTCTTCGTCATCCTCTTTTCCGTTTACACTGCGATGTTCGACTTTGCCTTCGCTCCAGAAGTCCCTCTCATTGAAAACGAGGTCGTCGGGATCCTCGACCAGCTCTCGGAGATCTTCTTCTGGGCCGATGTTGTGTTCAACTTTTTCACTGCTGATTATGACGCGGAAGGCGACATTATTTATGATCGCAGAAGAATTGCTGCCAACTATTGTGGGACTTGGCTGCTTGTTGACGTAGTCTCTAACTTGCCTTTGGGAGGGGGTTGGGCACTCATCAAAGGGTTACGTTTGTTTAGATTCCCCCGAATGATTCTGAGGTGGGCCAATCTCGGCGTCTCTGTTATAATCCTCAATCTCTTCAAACTCTTCGTTTCCATAACGACGTCCGGACACCTTGTCGCTTGTGCTTTCTTCATGGTGGCAAGAATAGAGAACCACCAAGAGTCAAGTTGGACCTACCTACATTGATGGGTTGTATATGGAGGGACCAGAATATAACTCGACATTTTGTGGCCTTCAAGCGGTCGATTTGACCGGTCTCTCGGCTTTTAGCAGTGGCATCGAGGAGGAATGCAAGATGGTTCCAGCGTATGGTATGTCGTTCATTTACATAAGCTCGCTGTATTTCGCCTATGCAACGTTGACGACCGTCGGGTATGGGGACATCAAGGCGTCCACACATTCCGAGCGCGGCGTTGCACTTGTCGCATTGGTGGTCGGCTCAGCCGTCTTCGCCGGAATCGTCGGAACCATGAGCCAACTGATGGAAACGATGGACGAGATTGAGGAAATGAAACTCAACAAGGTGAAGCACATTCAGCAATTCATGAAGTCCCACCATTTTCCCGAGAGCTTGAGGTACAAGATACGGAATTACTACGAATTGCACTTTCAACAAATGAAAAAAGAGCTCTTGATGCTCGATGAGTTATCGCCAGCACTTCGGCATGAGTGTCTCCACCATATTTACTTCGATTTGCTTAAAAAAATACCGTTTCTAAAAGATTCGTCTCAGATAGTTCAAACAGCCGTAATCGCCAATGTCAACCCGATTCTATCTTGCGCGAAGGACTACCTAGTAATCGAGGGTCAAATTTTGGATACAATATTCATGGTCGCAAGTGGTGCTGTGGAAGTAATCAATAACCGAGGTATAGTCTGCCGGACATACGGCGTCGGGAGTTTCTTTGGGGAAAAGTGCGCATTCTATAGCAATTATCTTTCTACGGTATCTTATCGTGCCAAGGTTGATTGCGAACTTTTGAGCATCAATAGGAACGATTTTGTTGAGCTTCTCAACACATACAGCGATTTTGCTGACCAGTTTGTCATGATTTGCCAAAAACGCGAGGACCACAAACAACTCTACAAAAAGAGCGGAGGGAGTGGGAAAATGCAGAAACACGCAGAATCCATGGTCAGACCATGCACTCCCCCAGTAGGGAAGACATGGGGGGGCAGCAGAGGCCAGAATCCGGCATCAAAAAAGAAGAAATCGTCTTCTCTGGAGGGAAATAATATCGGAGTTTTTGATGATGGGTCCGTTTCTGGTCTACTCGAGAAACTTCAATTCAATATTTCCGAACAGCTTTGCGATATTCAAGACCATCTTGAAGCGCTAGAAGAGAGAATGGCCTTCTTGGACCCCGACTTTGAGGCTAAGCTAGAGGCTGCAATCGAAGCGGGAGGGGCTGCCGAAGAGGGCAAGCAAGGCAGCAGCAATATCGACGACGAGCCACTTCGCAATAGTACATCGGAGGTAGAGAAATCTGCGAAGGAGGGACGCGACGAGGAATACAGTGAAAATCGAAAATCACTGGAAGAGAATCCTCAGCTCATCGCCAAGATCGACTCGGCAGTTTCTATGATTGCACCCTTGCCCCGGGAAAGCAACGCGACCTTAAACACTACGAGGTCGCCGTCGCTTGTTAAAATAGCGCAAAGGAAATTGAGCATTGCGCGGCTCGGCGAGGATGGTCGAAGGATGTCCACAGCAATCTCCTCTCCAAGGAGAGGCAGGGGACTCGGTGGACGGAGGGTGAGCAACGTGGGCCTAAGCACAAGGGATCTAACAAATGAAGTTCACGAGTACTAAATTAAGAGCGGCGGGCGGCGGGTGAAGTAAAGGCAATGATATGCGGCGATGTCCCAGTGTAGTTCTTAAAATGACAGAAATTAAATAATGAAATGCTGAGCTTATCTTGCCCCCAATAAACTCTCACTTCACTACCACTACCCACTACCTTCTTCTCATCTTACAAAATTTTTAAATTCCTCTTGACACATCCCCATATTGAGTCACCGCAACTCTATTTCATTGCTCTTGACTCTCCTCATGTCAATGACGCTCCAACTCTCTATGTCATGCCTCGTAAACCTGTTCTTCTGTCGACGCTTCTCCCGGAGCCGCTTCGCCACAATAAGCAGTGCCAACAGAACCCCGACCACTGCAATGATCATCACAGATTTCAAGCTTGAACTCTCGTTATTCACAGTACCATTGTCAACAGGAATGACAAAAATTCCGTCCGTTGCATTGTAATTTGCTTCGTCATTCAGCGGGGAGCACCCCTCTTTCCAGGCCGAGTAGAAATTGTAGGCCTCATGAGCCACAATGTTGTCCTCGCAGTCCGCCTTGTGGGTTATGATTGGTGGAACAAGATCGATGCCGCAATTGTTTACCGTAACGAATTGACATTGGCGCACATCAGAGCGGAAGGATACTCCCTTGGTTTGAAAGGTGGAGAGGATACTATCGTAGCATTTCTCTGCCCAATTGGCGAGGTATTCGCACTGTCTGTACTTGACCATTGAGCATACACCCCTGGCCTTTTCCACCACTTCTATCGCTGCAATCCCGCCCTCACAATTTCCCGCATCGTCGCCAAAATCTACCCAGTCGCAGCACTGGCAATAAGCCTCATCAAACACGAGTCCCGCAGTAATCATATGCTCAAAGATGAGGCGTTCTTGCGTTTTCAGGGCGGGAAGCGCAAGGGAAGACGTTATTAAAATGGAGTTGCAGTCAGACAATCCATCAAACGCCAAGGGCTGTTCGTTATTTGCTACCAGCATATCGTGGCACTCTTCGTAGGCATCGATGGAAGGGTAGGGGACGGTCACCCCATCTTTTTGGAGTTGAGAGTTGAAGCGGTGCACCGGAATTTGTGAAGTTTGGGAGCAAGACAAAAAAGCAGAAGTCGCAACAGATACCTGGAGCTGTGCAGATATAGGGCAAGCCATGACTCTTCTAGTGTCTCTCTCAGCTGCCGCCAATGAGTTGTTTTGTTCTTTGTTCTTTGTTCTTTGTTCTTTGTTCTTGTGTCGTCTGCGTCAGTCTGTGAGCAAATCAAGTAAGTCGTGAAGGATGGGATGTGCACTTTGTCACGAGGGTGTTAATGCGACTCGAGGTGCGATCAAAAATCTCAATATGAATGCTCACGCGGGTAAAAGCTTGCGATATAGATTATAATTACAAGCACCAGGGCCAGGTCTGCTCTCAAGCAAATCCGGGTGTTCTGGAGAAAAAAAAGAAGAGGTTGATTGTTTTGGAAGAAAGATAAACACGCGAATGTACTTCTCAGTGATGGAGCGAATGTCGCATCCAATCACCGGGTTGATTCGATTCCGCAATTGGTGTGAATATTTGAGGGGGGGGGGGGGAAGCCGGAATCGAGAGGAAAGAAAATTTTTTTTCCGCACAGCTCAGCAGCTCAGCAAAGAAAAAAGAGGCTGAATCGGGTGGGTACCTTCCCGGGAGTTGGCACAAAACCTACTTAGTTGTACACTATTAGAGAGGTTATACTTATTTAAACTCCACTTCCGCCGACATTTCACGGTTTCTTCCTTAAGCCGAGGATATTAAATAGCATCATTTCCCAACCGACGACATAGGCATCTTCTGTTGCCTCGCAACTTCCTCAGCTCTCCTCATCCTGCTCCTCATCCGAGGCAGAACTATCTAAAAAGAACAGAAAAACATGGGGGGCTGCAGCAGCAAGGTGGACGATACCAACGTGAAAACGGGAGGTCTCGATGAGCGAAGGTATTCGACCCGGCCAAGCCCCCTTACTGAGGAGGACATCAAATCTAGGATAGAATGTTCTGTGAAGACGGAAATAATGAAGGGCATCAGAGGGGAAGGCGGCGTAACGTACGATATATCATACGCTTACCTTTCGCAGCGCGGATACTATCCCCACGCACTTACCAAGGCAAACCAAGATGCCTACTGCTCGCATGGTGAGTTTGCCCAAACAAATGTTTGTTTTGCCCTGCTTCTTTTCGCTTTCTCCGTCCTTGCTATGATTGATTCATTGATTCAGGACAATTTCTGTTTCAGATTTCAATGGTTGACTAGCTTTGAGCTTTGTAGGTGTATCACATCGGTCCAACAGGACAACTCACACTCACACTCACACATTCCATCAAAACTATATAATTTCCTCCTTCACACACCCCAACATCACTTTTCTATCGCCTCAACAGCCAATTTCAACGGGGAGAAGGACGTCGGACTTTGGGGAGTATTTGACGGCCATGGCGGAGCCGGAGATCACGTATCACATTTTACCAAAAAAGCTCTCCCCAAACAACTTATCGACGAGATGACTAGTGAGAATGCCAAGTCTTTTAATGACCTCAACGATGATGTGCTGGCAAGCATAAGCCACAGCGCATTCGTCAAAGCTAACTTAGCATGTCATAAAGCACCTTTCGATAGCGCATTATCAGGGACGACTGCCATCACGGTAATGGTGAAGAATGATCAAATGTACATAAACAATGTTGGTGATAGCCGTGCTGTGGTGGCTGTCAGAAAGCCGGATAAGGATGCTCCCTTCAAGGCGGAGCATCTCAGTATCGACCAGACGCCCTTCAGGAAAGACGAGAGGGAGAGGGTGAAGAAGTGCGGAGCTAAGGTAATGACCATCGACCAGATCGAGGGCCTTGAGCCCATCCACGAAAACTGGGGAATCAACTTGGGGGAAGAGGTGGACGAGAGCGGTGATCCACCTCGAGTTTGGGCTCAAACTCTTGATAGGCCAGGTTGCGCGTTCACTCGTAGCATTGGAGATGGCGTGGCAGAGGCGCTTGGGGTCTTCGCTGAGCCCGAGCAGCTTCAGAGGCAGATCGATGAAAACACCGCCTTCATTGTAATCGCGAGTGATGGTGTCTGGGAGTTCCTCACCTCACAATCAGTCATCGACATGGTCAGCCAGTTTGAAGGACCTGATGCACCGCTCGAGGCCTGCAAAGCCGTAGTTGCCGAATCTTACAGGCTCTGGCTCCAGTACGAGGTGAGGACGGACGACATTACCATGATTGTGCTCCGAATCGACAACTTCAAGTCGCCAACAAGTAGCGAAATGGAGTCGGCGTCGCCCAATTCTCCAAGCAAGGTTTCAAGTTCTGTGCGCGAAGCCCATAGAACTTCCAAGACCACCGTACTGACGGAGCTATCTGGTAAGGAGGGACACATCCAGCGTCCAGTGCGCAGGACCATGTCAAAGGCCAAGCGCCGCGTCATCGCCGAGAGGACGAAGGCAATGGCAGATCAGAACCCAGAGTCCTTTATCCTGTCGGAGCACATCGTTGACAAGACAAAGGAAGAATCGGAGCGCATCGAAGGTTTTATCAAGGCAAACTTCCTATTCCAGCACATGTCAGCAAAACAGAAGTCAAACGCAATTTCATGCATGGAGAAGGTACAGTGCAAGCCAGGAGAGAACGTCATCACACAGGGAGAGGAAGGAGACAAGTTCTACATAGTGGAATCTGGTCGCTACGACGTTAGTGTTCGGGACGACGACGGGATAATGAACGTAGTTTTGTCATACAATAGCAGCGGGGCCGCGTTTGGAGAACTCAGTTTGATGTACGGGAAGCCTCGAGCTGCAACAGTCACTGCAAAAACCGACGGAACTCTCTGGGCACTGAACAGGACTGCGTTCAGAGGCTGTATGATGAAGCGGAACACCCACACCGACCTCATTGGTGTACTGAAGAAGGTCAATATCTTAAAGACTCTCAGCATCCCACAGCTGCAGCGTCTGTGTGACTTATTAGCCGAGGAGGAGTTCAAGGCTGGAGACAGCGTCATCAAGCAAGGCGAAGCGGGCCACAGCATCTACATTGTCGAGGAAGGCGAGCTTGTAGTCACGAAGAGAAACGACGAAAGCGGCCAGGAGACAGAAATGATGAAGCTTGGCGTGAACGACTACTTCGGAGAACGTGCTTTGATGTATGACGAGGCGAGGGCAGCAAATGTAACCTGCGTGACCAACTGCAGGTTGCTCGCCACAAGCCGAAGCGCATTTGAAGAGGTCGTGGGCAGCTTGGAGCAAATCATCGCGAAAGACCAGAAACGGCGCGAAGAAAAGAAGTCAAAACTCAACCGTGCCAGCACGTATGTGAACATGCATTCCGAGAAGGATACTATTGCCCTGAGAGGGGCAAACAGAAGTCAGTTTTCCCCTAAGCATGTCCAGTTCGGCTGGGGTGGCGCATTCGGTGCCTTTACACACAAGAAGAGCGGCACTCTCAACATCTACAGCCTCAAGATCATCAACAAACAGCAGGTGAAGAAGAATCAAGAGGAGAGTTCTGTGGAGAATGAACGAGCCATCTTGGCTACCTTTATGAAGCAAAGCTCCTTCGTCCCTAGTTTACTCGCGACCTTCCAAACCAATGGAGCTTGCTACATGGTCCTCAAGACGCCAATTGTAACGGACCTTTGCTCCCTCATCGACCCCGCGAAGGGGCTTTCAGAAGAGGTTAGCAAGTTTTACGTCGCTTGTATTCTCCTTGCCCTCGATTACATGGAGACAGAGGGGTACATGATTAGGATGGTGAATCCTCCTGCTGTCATGGTGTCTTCCCAAGGCTATGCCATTCTAAGCGACTTTCGCTACGCCAAGCTCATGACTGGAAACAGACAGTACACTATGTGTGGTGATCAGTCATACATGGCCCCTGAGATGGTAAGTAAAGTGGATTGGGGATTGGGGATCGGGGATCGGGGATCGGGGATCAGGGATTGGGGATTGGGGATTGGGGATCGGGGATTGGAGTATAGTGGAGGGTGGTTTACCCAAGATTACAAGTTGGACGCGTCTACTAACACTATTTCACTTTCTTCGAACTTTCTCGTCCATTTTTTTTTATAAAAGGTTGGCGGTGGTGGCTACGATTTTTCTGTGGATTCATGGGCGCTTGGCGTCTTATGCTACGAGTGCATAAAAGGATCAAACCCAATGGGCGACGGCGATACTAAAGAGGAAAAAGTATTTCAAAACATCACTAGCTACGAAGAAGGAGAATTCGGAAGGGAGATGTCAGGGAAAGTAAGCGCCGAGTGTGTCAGTGCCGTCGACGGCTTTTTGACCAAAGACCCAGTAAAGCGACTCGGCGGAAAAGGCATTCACGATGTCATTGCCCATTCTTGGTTCAAGGACGTCGATTGGGATGGACTGAAGAAGGGAACGGCTATCTCTCCACAAGGGGAGCACATCAAGGACTTGTTTGAGCACGTGCCAGATGAAGCAGTGTTGAAGCAAATGGAACAATTCGAGCAGATACAGAATGAAGAGGATGAGGGAATTGACGGAGACACATTCAACTACGTGGAGGGCTTCGACGGTTTTTAGTTTGTTGGCATCCCATTTGGCAACACCCATCACTTTTCATCACCCACCACTTTTCATCACCCATCTACCCATCTACCAATCTACCCATCTACCCATCTACCCACCCAGCTGACAATGATTCAGTTAAAAGATCATGCTCGCACCAGAATTTTGAAAATACCAAGGCGGTTCAAATTATTAAATAAGGCGGTAAATTGTATAATGGCGGCAATGTTGTTGAAATTTAGTTTAAAAATATATCTTTATTTGGTTCATTTGTCATAAGGCATAAGGCTAAGAAGACCAATTAATTGGGGGTTCCTACGTTCCTACGGTATTCTTGAATACGTTTAGAAGAAAAGAAAATGAACCGTCAGCAAAATGAAAGCAGAAAACCCGCCATGATGTGCCTTGTCATGGTGGTCGTTCTAGGCCCCGGTTTCTTGATTGCAAGTTTGGTCAATCACATAAAAGCAGTACAAGATGAACGGTCGGAGCTCCTGGGCACTTACAACGAGGCGGTCAGGCTTTGGCACAACAGCAGTAGCAAGCTAGAGGAGCCCACGATTTACCAGGCCTGGGAGACCCAAATTTTAAGCAGCGAACCCTCTGTCCTCACTGGCTTCACTTTGGAGGGCTTCCCATCCGGTCCCAAAACGGGGGATCTTCAGATAGCGCGAGCGACTGGGGACGAGGATTATTCTGAGCTTGCTCAATCTCGAATTGCATTGCCTTCTCTGTTTGACGACAACGATGATGACATCTCAGAGTATGAGCAGTCAATATGTCTCTTCAAAGAGTATTCAAACGCGCACAAGAAAGGCACAGCGTCGCCGGAAACAATAACAATATCGAGCTCTTCAGTGGCTTCGAGTGACATCCCCATCACCGTCAAAGGGTTTGAATGCGACTACAAGAAGAGCACTAAGGTCAGAGAATGTGTCAATGAAAATGGGCGTCAGATATGTACAAATTACGGTAAGAGGTTAGGGCTGGGTGGGTGGGTGGGGTTGAATTGAATGTATGAAGAGTTGCCTCTAACACATTTCCCCTTCACAGAGATTGTCAGTGCTACCCGGCGATGGCTCACCGGTGTGAAGCTCACCCTTTACCCGTCCAACGAGCTCACGCTGCAGGACTCCTGCGAAACAACGTGGAGCACTGACAGCGAGGTTTGGAAGACAGGTGAGTATGCTAAGAGAAGAAGAGCTGGAACGTTTGAATGCTAATATCCTTTCATCCTCCCGATTCGTCACAGCGATGCATTCGGAAAGCAAAGACGATATGACGGAAGAAAACGCAGCCAAGGCTAAGTGCCAGGAACTTGATCCGCCGAGAAACTTGGACCTCCTCGTTACAATTCGGTCGCCTAATGACCCCTACGCCATCGCAGCTGCAGAGGCTGGCTGCGATTATGATTTCGGCCCGACTGCAGAGGAGGTGAGTCACTGCCGAGAAAGACCGCATGTTTCCCCGTTTGCACTAACTAATTCACCCACACGCCGCAGCATCAGCGGTTGGCAAATATATTCATGTGGATAGGGAGCGTATTGTTCTCACCAGCGGTTTTCTTCGGGTTCGTGTATGCGCTCCGTCGCACATTTTTCCACAAGGCTAACGAACCTGCGGTCTCATCCGTTCAAATGACACAAATAGCATAAGACAAAAAATAAGAAAAACATAAATACCCGGGTATAAAATATATATATTATGGGTAGGAAAATTTAACACGTAAAAACATGCAAGGTTGTAATCGCTGCACATTTTTTGCCGGTAGTTAAAAAAAGTTAAATTGTTAATAAGTCAGATGCGAGGTGAGTGAGACAACGGCGAAGAAACAAAAACATGTGGATGTGAGGTGAGTGAGACAACGGCGCAGAAACAAAAACGCGCGGTCTTGGGGGTTCCTAAATTACAGGAGTATTTTTCTTGATGCAGAAGCTCAGCATTATGGCCGACATGGTCAATTATAGATGGTCGGCCATCCATGCCTTGATCTCTAGGCGCATTTAGCAGGGATATATTGCTGTATAGTGTTTGAGAAGTGCGACATCGGAGGTTGCTGCTTTTCATTGTCTATGGCCTTTGACATCTACTCTTTCTTCGTTTCTCCCTCGCCGTTCCCTGCAGTTCCAGCATTGACCTGCAACCTTTATCCAGCTCTTCTTTGCGGTGACTCCTCCTCCTCACAACGACCCTCCGAATCAAAATAATGTTCACCACAAGATATGAAACCAGAAGGGCCACCGCCAACCAAGTATCGACAAGCGCTCCGAACTTTCCATCCAACATTGCCGAGACAATCACAGCATTGAGAGCCATCACTATCTCCAGCGCCATTGTTACAATCATGCACTTGTCAATGAGGGTTGGGCTGTCGAGCTTAGGGAGACTATCACCCACAACGAATAGAAGCGCTAGCGTGCTCAGGAGAAGTGTGGCTACATAATTGACTCTATCTCCTTGTTCTTCTCGGGGGAAGAATGGAGTCAGGAATGTGAACATGCCGAGAACAAAGTTCGGAAAAAGTGTCTTCCAGACATAAAACGAATACTTTCGACTCAAATGGATTCGAAAGTGAAATAGTGTCACCTCTGACCCAGCCGCAGTTCCTTGTTTCTCCTCGATATCATACGAGAATCCTTCAATTTCCCACTCTCGCACAGTTCCGTCCCAGTTGAGCTTGCTGAATTTTCCCTCGGAGTCATCTTCAGGGACCTCTACAAGCATATAAGATCTCGCCCCAGAGGACGTCCCCTGTTCGCTCAGATCTTTGGATCTAAAATGCGACAGATTCATAAATCTCAAGGTGAAAGTAGCGAGGTCAAACGGAAAATCTCCCAGGGCCATACCAAATTCAACGTCGGCCTGGACCCTAATCCCCCGCTTCATCCTCCCATTAGCGCAGTCCAAAACCTCAAACTCGACCTGAGTCAGGACGTCATCGTCCCCCGCTGTGACAGAATTTGCAAGCCTCATCCACGGTCCCCAGGTATCATCAGGGGGTGGGGTGGCCGTCGACTTCCAGCCCTTGAAGCGGGCATCGGTCCATGTGAGGACTAGTGTGCCAGTGAATTTACCTCGTCCGCCTACCGTATCGATTTCGCTCAACTTATCGACATTCAATCTCATTGATACTAGCAGAGGATCTCCAGTTGTTGATGGTGGTGGAAGTGAGAAGTCAGAAGTGTCACAAGTGACAGAGGGTAGTACTAACCCTAGATCACTGGTAACATTCGCCGGTGGTGGGACTGGGACCCGAGAAGATCTTTTTGCATGAAGAGGGGATTTAAACATCCTATCCTGGAAATTATTAACTTAGCTTATCTCCTCCCCACGCGAAACAGATAATTATGTATGAAACCCCCATCTGTCGGGCACAAATGCTTACTCTCCCTCTCCTATTTCTCTTTTTGACTACAGCTGCAGTCGCTGAATTCCTTAGTGTCTCATCAGACAATGTTCTCCATATGTCTACTATCTCCCCTGACACAGACGGAGACGGAGCCCCCCCCCTCCCCCTTCCTTACAGCTTTACCGACAACTTCAACCCGGTTAGAAACGAGACAATTACCTCTGACAGTAAGTCACTCTTCAAGAACGGTAAGCGTTTCTTCCCGATAGGTGGTGAAGTACATTTCGCGAGAGTTCCGTACCTGCAGTGGCGCGAGGAGTTGGAAAAGATGAAGGCGGGGGGACTGAACACGCTCAGCGTCTACCTCTTCTGGATCCATCACGAAGAGAAGGAGGGCGACTTTCACTTTGAGGAGCAGAGGGATGCTAGGGCTTTCTTGGAGCTGGCTGACGAACTTGATTTTATGGTGTTGCTTCGGGTAGGACCGTGGGATCATGGAGAGGTTCGCAACGGAGGCCATCCAGATTGGGTTGAAGAGCAATCCACCAAGGTCCGCAGCGCGGATGACGATGTGTACATGGGCTTCGTTGACAAGTTCTTTCAGAGGCTGGCAAAGGAGCTCGACGGCCTGTGGTGGCATCAGGGAGGACCGATCCATTTCTGCCAGCTCGACAATGAAACTGGCGACTGGAAATATCTCTCGGCGCTTCACAAACTTGCCGTCAAGTATAACTTCGCTCCGGTCAGTTTCACGCGAACTGGTTGGCCAGCTTTGGCGGAGGGCGCGCCAGTTGGCGAGGATTTCCCTCTCCTCCCTTTTTTCGGCGGGTACCCTGATTACTATTGGGTTAACGACATGCAGCCCGCCGTAATGAACCCCACCGATCCGGCGCTGGCGGCGAGCTACGCATTTGATAACGCACAGAAACCATCCAACGAGCTCTTCGGGGGGCAGGATTACTTCCCCCCACTCAATATTGAAACCGGGGGGGGCATGTCTGTGGACTACAACCACAGAGTACATATGAGCAGTGACGATATGCCCGCTTTACACAACGTTATCAGCGCGGAGGTGGCGGGACTCGGGTACTATATGTACCACGGAGGCATCAACCCTCCGAGTTACGAAGACCCCAGACAGCTCGACCCTAGCAAGAGCCTGACTGAGGGTAGCTGGAGCTCTGAGGGAACACAAAACGGCATGAACTACATCAAGTATCCTTACTATTGCCCGATAGGAGAAAACGGACAGGTGCGATGCGTAGGTAGATGTGGTTTGCTGGGTGGGCGGTCCTCGCTTCGCTTGCGGGGGGAGTGCGGTACAAGCGCGCTCGTTGATCTTCTCCGCGCTCGCTCGCAAGCTGCTGCTCCTTGCTAGCAAGCCGCAAGCTCGCAAGCCGCAAGCCGCAAGCCGCAAGCCGCAAGCCGCTCCAATATATCTCTAACACACCGTACCCGCTTGCTACGCTTCGCTTTACTCGAGAACAGATCTTAAAACATTACCACTCGATGCGAAAGCTCCACACAATGATCGAGGACTTTGCGGAGCAGTTCAGCGAGGCATATTACACCTCAATGCCAGATAT
>Ga0115556_1000327_pt1 | contig 30879 bp, 11 predicted proteins | sample COGITO_mtgs_1104_5_FD_87282 | JGI IMG/M metagenome (GOLD analysis project Ga0115556, IMG submission 87282) | Pelagic marine microbial communities from North Sea - COGITO_mtgs_110414 | ecosystem: Environmental > Aquatic > Marine > Epipelagic | place: Germany:Helgoland, sampling site Kabeltonne... | reverse complement strand
GTTTGAGGAGTTTTTGTCGATGTTGGCAATCCTCCAATTGATTTTCGCGGCGTCTTTCTCCCCCCACTCCTCATTAGATTGATGTTCTCATCCCCCCCCCCTAAAGTAGCCAGTGGACTACACGCCCCTATGTCCATGGCCATCTCGAACTCATTGTTTTCGTTTTCAATGTCGATGGCTCTCAAGGCGTCAAGCTCAGCCTTGGCGGAGACACACTGTCGACGGGCACTCTTGAGCTCAGCGATAAGGTGAAGGTTCTCGGTCTCCAATAGAGCAATCTGTTTGGAAGCAGCTTGGGAAATATATTCATTCTCGATTGAGATGGATTTTTGGACACCTTCCGGCCCTTCTACTAGACTTGCGACGCGCTCCTCGGCCTGGTTGAGCTTCTCAACCAATTCACCCTTCTCTTCCACCATATTCGCAATCCTCTGCTCCTTGATTTGCAGGTCCCTCTTGCTCTCTTCGAGTTGGTCAACAATTGACTTAGCTCCTGTTGCTTCTGATTTGGCAGAGATTAGTTGGTCTTTGAGAGACTGCACAGTTCCAAGGATTTGTCCAATATCCGAAGGCGACGACGACGACGAATCTCCACCACCTATTGAGAGGGTCGAAGCTATCTTAGCTTTCTCCTGTTCGAGAACCTTAACGTGGGAGGCATACTTTCTGAGCTTGCTTCTAAGGGCATCAACTTCGTCACTATCGCCCTCATTGTTACTGCCGCCGGCAACAAGCTTACGTCTCAAGTCTGCAATGGTTATTTCTCCCTCCCTGTATTTTTGCTGAAATTGCACCCTCTCCGCCTTCATTTTCTTAAGCGCGGCACATTGCTCCTTCGTCAGTCGCACAGCCTCGAGCTTTTTTATTCTTGCATTCTTCACGGTGATTTCCTTCTTGTGCTCAGATTTCATGGTCTCAGCCTCCTCTTTCGTCAATCCTCCTTCTCCGCAGCTCACAGCTCTCTTCTTTCTGGCTGCCTTGGCTTCCATTTCTGCCCTCTCCTCTGCAAGCCTTGCAAGCTCCCTTAGCTCGGCATTTTCTTCCTTTGCAGCAAATAGCTTGCCTTCCGTCTCTCTCCCGACCTCTCTCATCTCTTCGATCTCTCTCTTGAAACTCTTGGCTTGAGATTCGGCGGCAGCGCAAGTTGCTGACATATCAATACACCTAGCGCGGTTTTCTGTCGCGTCATGCTCTGCATCAGAGAGTTTCTTCGAGAGAGAGGCATTTATCTCCCTAAGCTCTGTCATCTTTTCCTCCGCCTCAAGCACGAGCGCACGTTGCTCTTCCCCCATGAGCCTTCTGAGATCTTCTTCCCTCTTAGCAGCTTCAGACTTTTCTGCTTCAAGACGCCCCTCCATCCTCTCACACCTTTTTTGGCTCCTCTCAAGGTCCTCGCTTATTTGCTTGTTGGCTTGCTCCACCCCACTGTTCTTGTAATCCTCCGCCATTGCAAAGGCTTCGTCGAGTTCTTTTTCTTTCTTCTCAAGTTGCTTCTCAAGAGTAACAACTTGCGAGCGGGCGGTATCGACTGCCTCGTTAGAGTTCGCGAGGAGAGTAGAAATTTCTCTGAGCTGGGATTTGCTGGAATCCAATGATTGATTTGTGTCCGCCAACTGGGACTGCATTGATATGAGGTTTGCTGCCTTTTCCTCGACAGTTTGCGTGAGAGAAGAGATCTCCTGCAAACTAGTAGTCAATCTGATATCGGACGCTTGCTTCGTCTCTTCATTTCTTTGTCTTGTTTCTTCAAATTTCATCTTCGTCTGCTCAATTTCGCATTGGAGGGAGCTTAATTTCGCCAATAATTCATCTCTGTCCTCATCTCTCTTTTGGTCCCTCTTTTTCTCACTTTTTTCCATTTTAGCTGCCAACTCCTCTGCCTCCTCCGCCCTTTCCCTCCATATGCACAACTCTCCCTCTTTGTTATCGACAGTAGTTTCGAGTACAGAATTTTGCTCTCGGAGCTGTGCTAGGGAAGCCTTCAGGGTCCTATTCTGAGTCCCCTTAGCTGCAAGCGCTTGGCGAAGGAGATCAAGCTCGACGAAGTTGGGAACGGAGGAAGAGGAAGAAAAAGTTGAAGAAAGGTTATCCGGGGAAGATGATCTAGAGGAAGATGGAGAGATAGAGAGGGAGGTCCGCTTCTGCCTCGTGTTGCTGCTGTTTACACATTTTTGAAAATTTGATTCCACAGCAGAAGAAGATGCTGAGCTCACATTATTCACGCTTGCGTCAGTTGGAGGTCGTAAAAGGGCGGTTCCCATCGATTTCCTCCTGCGCTGTACTTCCTTAACCGTTGGAATTTTTTGTACATCTTCTTGATCATCGTCAAGAAGGCAAAAGTTCCCAGTTTTGGACGTGGGCATCACCGTCATTCTCCTCTTCTTCTTGTTTTTCTTATCTCTTTCTCCACCGCCCTGGATGATCCCCCCCTTGATGATCCCATCTTTGAGCTTCCTCACTGTCCCCCTTAATCCCTCCATCTCCCTTTCGCCTCTTTCTCTTTCCTCTTCGAGAACCTTGACCATCTCAACGACCTCCTTTCCCCCCGCCAATCTCCTTGCATCAGAAAGCTCCTTTTGCAGCTTTTTAATGAGAGCTCTGTCGTCCAGCACTTCGTTGACTACCGCTCGAGTCTTGACAAGTTTGGCACGGGAGGCAAACTGTAGTGTTGATCGCGTTTCCTCGAGATAAAGCTCGCTTGGGGTCGCGCAACAAATTACGGACATTCGAGCATTTCCTGATAGCGAAGGCTGAAGAATTCGAGTGAGTTTAGAGTCTCGGTAGTTGATGTGGGCGGAGGAGGACCCTTTTCCGAGAGAGGAAATAACCCTTGAGAGGGTCAGGAGAGATTGGTTAATTTTCCCTCCCTCCTTCTGGCGCTCCCCGCTAGCCCCTGTTAGCCTGACAGATTCACTCCCTGCAAGATCAACCAAGTTGAGCGTCGATATTCGTACAGCGCTGCCGTCCAACTTCCCAGAAGCTGCACCCCCAAAGAGAATTCTTTCTTCCTCCGACTGTACCGATTTGGCTTCGGAAGAGGGGGGGGAAGAGACGGCACTTGTGGCCGAGTCAGCTGTTAAGTTAGAGGAATCCTTGCTTTCCACAGTGATCCTTACTATCGTGTGACTTCTACTACTTCTTTCGTTCATTCCTGTTGACCCAACACTGCGGTTCTCCTCCCCAGAACGCACCGTTTCCATCATGGTATCATAATCTGTCACAATCCTATATGTGTTGAATGAGGAGTTTGCAGTGGTTAAGTGGTTTGTTTGCATCGCATTTAATGACAAATAGTCGCCTTGCGGGTAATCAAATTCATCTCAAGTACAAAAATATCACAATAAAATGACCGCCGGCGGCACTCACCTCTCCTCAGCCTCGACATAAATTCCCTTCTTGGGATCTTCCCGTACGTTCACAATTGCACCCCCCCCCCCACCCGTTCCTTCAGCTTTGTCTCCCTTGTTCCCAAAAGCTTGCTTGGATTCAGCCGTATTATCCTTTGCGCGTACTAGCAAGTCACGAATCTCTTCGTTATATATCTCAATGTAGCTTACCCTGACAAGCCACTCCCTTCCTTCAGCTGACTCCCCAATTTTTCGAAAGAGGTCCCTGACGGACATCTGCAAGATTCCCTCCTTCCCGCCCTCCTTTTCTTTCCCAGCTCCGTCACCTGACATGGTAAATGTTTTCCCAGAGCTCGTCTGTCCATAGGCAAACATGGTCGAGTTGACGCCGGAGAGAATGCTGTTCACCAGAGGGAGACCACAGGCATCATAAACTTCTGTTGTCGTACTGCCCTCACCGAAAGCCTTGTCGAATTGGAAGAAGCTGCGACCCTTAACCTTTTCCTTAAGAGGCTGACCCGACGGGGTCGTCTGAGTCACAGACGAGTACGTTGGGAGCACTCTCCAAACCCTGTTAGCCGTTGCCGGTATTTTGTCTCCTTGAGTGGGGTGTTTGTCTCCTCCTTCATTGACGCTTGCTTCTTTCGAATTCAACGGTCTCATCCGAACGGCGACTTTGAAGCGAACGAAGGCACCGGAATTAGTGTATGGTGTTCAACACTTTGGAAGGAAACAACTGAGAAACCAAACTGTCAAGTTTGAGTCCTTCCGGGGGGGGGGAACAAAAGAATTGATCAAAAATGACTCACCTAATATCCCTTCCTCGACATCATCATTGCTGCTAATTGAAGACATTTTCAATGGAAAGTGTAATATTAATATTAAACGGGCGGACTCACCACGTGCTCGTGAGGATTATTTTAGATGAAAAAAACGGATTTCGGTGACCGTAATCCGAACGTAATTTAAATTTCTGCTGTGGAGAGTGAGTTAACTAATGTTGCTGCTACACATGCGGCGCATTTTTGTGCTTTACTTCCTCATCCTTTCCCCCCCACAAACCGTGACACTTGTTCCTACCCCTCTTATCCAACCTCTCCCAACAAAGTCCACTCAAAGTAGTAGCGTCTTTTTTGGGAACGCTACTGTATCTCCGGGCGTTGTCTTATCATGGGTATGCCTGCCCCCAGCACTGTTCGAGTGTGATTGGGAGCGTTTGGACAAATTTGCAGAAGGAAATGTCTTCCATCGATTCGCAGCCACCTACAGAAGAGATAAGCGAGAATATTTAGTTCCCGGAGTTGTTTGCATGCTATCTTCAGTTTCTCAGAACAATAATTTTAACGGCAACGGCAACGGCAACGGCACATTGCCAAGCATTGTCGAGATGGGAATATTGTATCGCCAAGGAGGAGGAAAGTTAATCAGGGAGAACGTGAACTTGAAGGAGACATCAAAAAGAGTCAGTGGCATTCACCTTCTCCCTCCAGGATTCTTAGACCACCGCCAAGTTTTCGGCGACCCAATGCGACCTGGAGTTAGCCGCCCACACATTCATGTTGAGTTCCTTCGATTTTCTACCGGGATTGCTATCTTTGATACCTGCATCCCAATAGATCTTCGTTCTGATTTTGTTAGTACTTTGTCAGTAGCAGAAAAAGTGAACCGTGCGACACACAACATCTTATACCCACCGGTGTCACCTGATTTCTCCCTGAATACTTGTTATAGAGTATTCCAAGATGAATTAGTGGAAAAAGGTGTGAGTATTGACAGGTTTGGAGAAGTTTTAGTGATCCGTGTTGACGATCCAGGAGGCTGCAGCGGTGGTGAAGAAATGATTAACCAGATCGCATCGCAAATCTGGTCTTGGTCTGAAAACAATACCGGCTTTGTAGCGAGAATATACGGTCTTTATGCCAAGAAACATCGAGGTGGTGGAAACACTGGTGGAGATAATAGTGCTAGAGGTGAAAGCAAGTACTGTCGCCCAACCCTCCTCTTTCCCCCCGATGAAAACGACGACACGAAATTTTTCTGTGGAGTTGAGAATGGAATCAGTTTCAGGCTGAAATTTGGCGCCGGCAGCTTCTCCACGGGACTGTACTTGGACCAACGTGACTTACGATGCTGGCTAAAAAACATTAATATTCAGATATCCGAAAGGAAAAGAATATCACGCGCAAATTCGAATCTGAAGCTCCTGAACCTATTTGCTCATGCTAGCTCATTTTCAGTTGCTGCCTCAGAAACGTTCACAAGCACAAACGTCGATCTCTCAAAAAAATGGCTAACCCTCCCATTTAATCTCCCATCTCCTCCTCACAAGAATGTGGTAGGAGATGCGGTCGAATACCTTGGGCGAGTCTCACGTACACAAGAAAAGTTTGACTGCATAATCATAGATCCCCCATCAACCTCTACAACTCGCAGAGGCCGCCGTTTCTCTGTCAAAAAAGATTATGTTGACTTGGTAGCCGGAAGTGCCAAAGCAATAGATGCATCAGGGGGCCTGCTAATATGCGTTACGAATTACCGCCAAATGACTCAGGCCGAGTTTGAGACAATTTGTATCAAGGGGATATCAAGGGGTGGGAGGAAAGGGAGGGTAAAGTTTTGGGGATCGAGGGGTGGGGATTTTGCAGTTACTGAAAGAAAATCAGATGGAGGAGGGGTAAAAACTTTGGTCTTTGAAGTTGATTTTTTACTTGTTTAGAGGCACTTCACTACAATGCATCCCCTCGCTGTAACAGAGAAACGTTGGGGACGATGTAATGTTCTCGGAATATTGGCTCCTTTGTGTAAATTGCGTCACAATCAACGCAAATAATAATGGCACAAATAAGAGGGGAGGGATGCACGTTGACACTGTTTGAAATCTTTTTACGAATGAAATTTCTTTGCTAAACAAACCCTGGGTTTTAGCCAAAATAGTCACAGATAATTATCATTTAATTCTTCAAATGCCGGTGCAGCTTTGCAGCCAACACACCATGCTCGTCTGGTGACTCGCTGAGTTTTAGCAGTCCGCCAGCAATATTCTCTCTCAGGCATAGGGGCAGCCGCTTCACCATGCTGGTCTGCACCATTGTAAATATCCAGGGTAACAGATGATCTACATACACTCCGTCAGTCAACATGTTTGAAAGCTGGTTCATAAGCTTTACTAGGGTATTATCTGAGATTCTTCGAAGAGAAGAAGCCCCAGATTTGCCCATTAATCGGAGGAGATCATTCCTAGAGCAACTGTCAAGGACTCTCTGAAATGCCGTTTCTACCTCTCCACAGTGCAATAACCACTGGACCTCGCGCCAGAGTGATACATGCCCATCGTAGCGTATGTCGATGCCCTGATTGCGAAAGAAAATTTCTTTATCACTCAGAGGTTTTTGCATTTGTTGTTGCTGTTCTGCTGCAGCTACAGTCGCCGCTTTTATTTGCTCTTCTATTTCGTTCTTTTTTCTTGCAGGAGCCCTAACCTCAACTTCAATTTCTCTGACATTCTGTTGCAGTCCCTTAGTTGCGTTCGCTAAGTCATCCAAGCTCCTTTGCATGGCGACGGATTTGTTCCCCAACTCCTTGAGAAGACGGACGGTGGCAGTTCCGCTCCCACTTGCGGTTGCGTGCCGGGGGGAACGAAGACCACCTGGTTTGCGGCGCTGATAGGCATATTTCTTCTTTTTAGTCTTCATCTCTTTGTCGGTGTAATTCATGCTTTGGTTGTCGTTCTTTTGAAAATTTTCGTCATCATCAACAGAACCCATGTCGATATCAACCTGGGGCTCATTCTCGTCAAACTTGATAGGTGGAATATCTGTGAGCTCGCGAAAGTCGACGTTATTCTGATCATCAACAATACCCCCAGCCTCCTCTTCAGATCTATCTGCTCCAGCTCCTGCCTTCCTTCTGGAGGTTGCCTCGCCTAAGGCGTCCAAGGCCGCTTGGCAAGCTTCTCGGACGCCCTTTACACCGGCCTTCGCTTTCTTTAAGCTATCAGTGATTCGCTGCAAATTGTTGCTCAAAAATTCATCGTCTATCTCGGCAAAGGCGACCTTAGCAACAAAAAGAGCAACTTCTACTCTCTCTTTCCATTTTTTCTTATTTTTGTTATTTAGAGAAGGGATCGCTCGGGCAAAGAGCTGCGGTAGATAGTGCTTTAAGATTCTCTTGAGCTTTGGACAACGATTGTCAAACTCGATGACATTATCGCAGAGTCGCTGAACCCCCCGAAAGAGCTCTCCATCTGCCCCTCCACTTCTCGACATGGCGCCGATGATCTCTTGCAGCAAAATGTCTAAGTAGCTCTCCAGTGACCGGCAGTGCTTGAAGAGGGTTTCACCGAGGAAAAACTTTTCGACGCTACTGAAATCTTCTACTTTCCAGTTGCTAGGAAGTACACCTTGTTTACTGGAGAGAGTTTCTTGAAGTAGTTTAATCTTTGCCGCTGAGTTGGCAAAAAGGAGGATAGACCCGTTCGGAAGAACAACAGTTTCCTTAGGTAGCGAAATTCTGCATCCCGCTTTTTCGAGTCTTCGAAAGGCGTGACGAACATCCTCGAGATTACGAGCATTGGCTGTTATTGTAACTGGCAGGGTCGGCTCGTAGGGACGAATTGCAACAGCAAGGCAAGCACCGGCGGTTTCTTTCGTCGTTGTGGTCTGCTCACTGAAGACAGCAAAGAGGGGGTCGAGAGCCGAAAAGAAATGTCCTGATCCATCCTTATTCAAGGAAGAATGTGGAAATACATGGCGCACAATTGCAGACATTGTGTTTTGACACTGCTGCTGAATGGTTTGCTCTGGGTGGCGGGCGTGCTTGACGATAAGGTCAACCATATTGTTGGCATTGCAGTGCTGCGGATGTTGCGTGGCGAGGAATTGGAGGAGCTGAAGGAGACTTTTGCGAGCAGCAAGGGAGGCTGTCTGCGACTGTTTACTTAATTGGTAGATGAACGTCGAAATTTGATGCGGCTGCATGAACAAAATGATCTGGTGCAGCTCTCCGAGCGCTTGTAAAAGTGTATCCTTGTCATCGAGGCGCGAGAGCGATTGTAGCAGTTTGTTCTTCCATACGTTAGCAGCCTTCTTGTTCATTTGGTTTTGCTTGTAGCTATTAGAACTTAGATTTGGGAGGGGAAACCTCGGAGAGTGTTTAGGGGGTGACGGTTGATGTTGATGTTGATGTTGATGTTGTTGCTGTTGTTGTTGGTCACGAGAGTGAGGGTTTGGGATTTGAACTGGGGCGGGGGGGGTTGAACTGCGGGTAAAATCATTTTTTGTATCCAGTACTTCTTGCTCATGGTCAACCTCGCTACCCGCCTTAAACGCCTCTGCAGCAACTTCTTCGTTTCGAGGGCTCCTCAACAAGATTGGATGCTCATGAACATATCTCGACGGACTCAAACTCGTTGCCCTGTAACTACCATCACTCCTCTCACGAGTAACCCTACGACTTCTCACTCTTCCATCAGTCGTGTTTGTCTTTCTTTCTCTTCTCTTCATTTTACCTTCACATCCGTTTCGCTTTTTAAGTAGGTGCACAACCTCCACGAAAGATTCACAGCTCCCGTTGGTAAACTTGCTAACGTTTATCTCGTCACTCAGGAAAAAGGAGATAGACATCCGTATTTTGGGGTCCGTTCTGGGGGCCATACTCTTCTTTTTTGTTTTTTTCAGAGAAAAAAACTCGCTGTTAAGGTGCACACTATTTTTGAGTACTCTCCCCTTCTCGAATATGCTGCCAAAGCTGACTATGGCCCGTCCGATTTCACTGCTTTGAGCCAAATTATCTCCATCATTTACCTTCACCCCACCTTCATTTAGCTTCACATCAGAGAGCGTCACCATAACCCTCCCTGCAGCTACATCTTCAAGTGTATCCACAGCCAAGGGAAAAATCAGCTCAGAGTCAAAGCGAGGGTTACTCATATGGCTTCCACAGAACGACTCCTGGATGCGAAACTCATCAGCCAGTGCGGCGGGATCTTTCAATTCGTGAACGCCGCCGCACCACACCTTTGCCAACAAAGAAGAATGCTCAGAGTCAACCTTGGAAGTATTTGAAGAGGGAAGGTTGCTGCAATCCATGAGTTTAATGGAAATGCGCGTTTGACTGCTCAAAGAATCGGCACTGGCGGGAGCAACCGGTTTCTCAGTAAAACCAAGATTCTCATCAACAGAGGCCATAGGTGGTTGTGCAGTCAATATTGGATGGGAAGAAGGTGTTTCATTGTTGTCGTTTAGAACGTCATTTGGAATAGGTTCTGCCATACATGCACCAAACAAAAAAAAGGTGGGCCAATACAAAAATACAGACTGTAAACGGGATAAGGGTAATAATTTTTCTCTTGCATGCCCTTTAACCTGTCTTCATTATTTGTGTGCGGGGAGAGGAAGAAAAACCAACAACTCCAATTGAGCTGGTGTTCGCTACACACAGCTAAGTTAACCACCAAGGAGAAAAAAGTGTTCCTCAGCGTTCTTATACTAATTGAAGACAATCCCGAATAAATATCTCCAGGTAAGTTCTTAACTTTAAATGAAGACTCCCAATTGAGTTGACTTCTCCGGAAGAACAAAAACTCACCCCACCATCTTCCACGTACTTGTCAGACAAGGAATAGTCATCGTGTAGAACCAAGAGTTATTAGCGACTTCTGGTGGCGTTTTAGAGCCGCGTTTCCTGCCTTCCTCTTAGCTTTGGCTCTTCTTTCTGACGAGCCCTTTCTGTCACCCTCTCACCATGCCTGAGCACCTGTTGAATGACCCGCAAACCGAGAAGCATACCGAAATCTACAAAGAAGTTATGTCATCTGGCAAACAGTATCACGGGGCTGCCTCAGGTATGCAGGGGAAGAGAAAGACCATGGAGGATGCCCACCAGATCAAACTAAACGCCAAAGAGGACCTCCACTTTATGATGGTCTGTGATGGGCATGGTGGGGACTACTGTGCCCAACAGGTCGCGCAACTCATGCTCCCACACCTTCTTGAGAAAGATCTAAACACGAAGAGGAGCAAAAACGAGAAAAAGATCAAGGAGAGGAGGAAGAGCCTTGCAGATGCTCTGAAGAACGGTTTCATGGAGGTAGATAAGAAGTTACTTGCGCTCGAGCCGATCGCAAATAACGACGATTTCAGCGGTACAACGGTGTGTGCTGCATTTATTACAGAAGATGAGGTAATTTGTGCGAATGCAGGGGATACAAGGTGTGTACTAAGCAATAACAAGAAGGCGAAGGACCTCTCATCAGATCACAAACCCACGAAAAAGTCGGAAATGGAACGAATTGTCAAAGCTGGCGGACGCGTCATAAACGGACGCGTAAATGCAATGCACGGAGTTGCACGCTCTTTGGGTGACTTTTCGTACAAAGATGATGGGCTCGCTGAACCTGATAAACAGATTGTCACTTGTAAACCTGACCTCATGTGTTATGACAGGAGTGATACTGAGGACGAGTTTGTGCTGATTTGTTGCGATGGTGTCTGGGATGTCATGAAGAGCCAAGAAGCAGTGTCATTTATCCACGACGCGCTCGCTAAGCCAGAAGTAAAGACTCTGGGCGAAGCGCTCGAATTGATGCTTGACTTCTGTTTGGCGAAGGGGAGTAATGACAACATGACAGCTGCCATAATAGCATTCCCAAATTGGTCAGCTAGTAATAACTACTTTAGAATTGGCAAAAGTAGCATGTGCAGTATCTCATAAATTTTGGGGAGGCGACAAAAAGTGGACCCGAGGGCATCTGAAAATAATTTCACCTTAAAAAATAAAACTTGGGTGCAACACAATATTGCTTGGAAATTCTTCGTCTTATATATTGCCTGAAAATCTTCTTCCGTCTTCTATAAAAAAACACTCGACACAATTACTAAAGTCCCTTACTAATCACAATTTAGCTTTTTTCAGTAGTATTACATTGTCTCACTCCTCATTACTTGCCATGTAGGTAGTAGCTCCAGGGTGGAATCTCTTCAGACTTACTGACGCAACGCACGCTCATCTTGGCCTCTACCCTGCCGTCTGTACTTCTCTTTCCAGCAGCGCCAGCCATTTCGGCAGCAGAATCGCGAACGAACTTTACGCTCACGGACTTGCTGCTTCTAGCTGGGATACTAAGAACCCCGGCACCCACGGTGAACTGAGGATCATCGACAACAAAGCTAAAGTCCAACGCTTCATCGAAGATATTCCTAAAGTCCACATCCTTGCTGCCACCACTCTCAATTATAAACGGACCCTGAGGCAGCTGCGGTTTGCACTTGCCGATCAGCTCGCACTCATACTCGCCAAATTTAGGGTGTCTAACCTTCAGTACATCCCTGACTTCTCCTAGTCCCTCTGGCTCAAACTCAACGGTGACTTTGACATCCTGGCCGTCCCAGATATTTTCGCACGGTTCCGTTTTAACCTTGCTGTTGATTGTAAAGAACTTCGGTTTTTCAACGCCGCAATCGTACTCTACACTCCCTCCCCCATTGTAACTCCTGAAAGTAAAGCTCTCCGTCTGCTTGCCACCAAGAGGACACTCGAAAGCAAGTTTGTAATTAGCGCTGGTTGGCAAAGCCACCAGCTCCAAGTCATACTTATACGTTCCAAGTTCTTCAATATCAAACATGAGCTGACATTTCTCGGTAGCACCTAACAGCAGGGGCCGGTACTCAAGCTCAAAGGTTCCCTCTTTATTCCCACTCATCTCACCCAGTCTGCTCAGGCGCACACAGTCATTTTCACACTTCCACCAGTCCTCCTTAAACGTCACAGTTTTGTCCCTCCCTAAAGGATTATCAATAGTGATAATCTTCTTCGCCACTTGGCGAATTGGTGCTTCTATCTTATAACTCTCCTGCACTCCTGCCTCTCCTACCTTGACCGCTATCTCATGGTAGAGATACTCCCCACTTTCAATATTTGTAAACTTCAAAACGGCCGCTCTCACGCCTTCCTTGTAGCTGAAAAAACGGAGCGGATAGTCCCTTGTGGCATTGCTTGGGACGTCAATCTGGTTTGCTCCACTCAGGAACGTGCTTGTGCTTGCGCCCTCATCGTTCTCGTCAGCAAGAGTGATATCCACTGTGAACTTCTGGGGACGCTTCAGCCAATTCTTCACTGGCAGAGGAATGGTCAGCATCTCCTTGGCATTGCAGGAGTACTCTCCTCTAGCCTCAGGCTCAGGACCCTTTGCCACACCCTCTAGATTAAATAGAAGCGCAGAACCGTCCGGGAGCGCGAAAAATAAACTTCCCATGTGCTTCTCAGCGTCCTGAGCCTCAACATTGTTCTCCGCATCGGCATTCACAGCATCCCTAGTCATCGTCAAAGGGAAGTACTCGACCTTATACTCAACCTTGCTTTTGCCAGGCACGCTAATCTCATCTAAACCCCGCCAGTCACCACCCTTCATAACCGGTGTTAACGTCCAGACTTTGTCCGTGGGGTTGCTTATCTCGACAGTTTGAATTTCCATCTTCCTTGCCAAGCTACTAAAAGATAAAGTCTTGACACTGTCGTCAGGTTGAGGCACACAACTTCCGGTACAAGTGAGAGATAACGGTTCCCCCCCGTCTACTAGTAGCTTGATACCCTCTTGGCGGAGGTCATCACTGATCTCCTCGGGGCTGAAGACCACGTCAAAGGCAAATTCGCTTCCCGGGGGTACGTTGACATCCACAGGAGAAATGCTAAAGTGCTCTCCAAAGGTGCTTTCGACCCACTTAAGCCGTGCCGGCAAATCCCCGCTATTTTCAAAGTTGAGTTTCCTTGACCGCAAGCTTCCCGCCATCACAACTCCAAAGGGCAGAGCATCAGTTTCTAGCATGACCTCGAATCCAGTGGCACTCCCCGCAATGGCTAGCAATTTCCGTGTTTCGCCAGCGTAGCGAACAAGAAGGTCTTCCTGGAAAGCTGGCACGCGTCGCTGGGGCGCAAAAGTGAGGCTGAGCACGCAGCTCTGCTTAGGTCCCAAAGTTGTCAGGGTCGAAGGACTGACTAAGACATCGTTGCTCTCCAAAACACCTTTCCCAAACCCAGGCTTAGTCTCATCGACCAAGCTGAAGGTGAGCTCTGCGAGAGATCTGTTGACTACTTTGACGTTCTTGGTAACGCTGTTACCCTCCATCACAGCCCCGAAGTTAACATGCGATTGATGGAGGTCGAAGAGCTCCAGGCGGGCGTAGACACCCCGTCCGAGTAACGAGACTATCTGCTTTGACGTTCCATTGACCAAAAAGGGGACAGCGAAGGAGTAGTCTTTGACCTCTCTCGGAGCAAACAAAAAGGGGATCTCAACGCTCATCCCGGGCTCAAGCACAGTGGGCTTGCAGTCAACGGACAGCGCCCGCTGGTTAACAAAGGCACAATCGATGGAGAGCGAGTTCTCCATGTCTCCATTAGTCACTGTAAGTACCGTTTCGGTAGGTTCAAGCTGAGCACCGGGGGCGGTGATGAAAGAAGCTCCAAAGTCATAGTTGGTAAAGCTGAAGTGAAGTGCTGGCCGGACTCCACTTCCCGCAAGCTGTAGAATGTACTCGTAGCGCCCAGCTATGGTGACAGTAATGAACCCCCCATCGAGGACAGTCTCAGCGACAGGGGCAAATTCCAAGTTGAACACGATGCGGTCGCCGTGCTTGAGACTTCCGACAGTGCTCAACCGCCCCTTCTTTGTTGTCTCGTTGGTGTTCACGATAGAAAGCATAGGGTTGTTCGTGGAGCGAGTCCAGCTGAAGTCACTGTTAAATTTGCCAGTGTTGTGGATACTGACTGTCTTGACCAGTTTCTCATTCAAATGAACAGCACCGAAGTCAACGAAGTTCACTCCGTGTTTCGAAGAGACAAGTTCCCTCTCCCCGCTACCGGCGTCCTTCATTTCCTCATTCAGCATAATCTTGCTGTGTACCGCATATCCCTCGCCCTTCACATTTAGGTTGAGACGGTTAGGTTTCTTCCTAACGTCGCAAATAAGATTGAAGTTATGGAACTTCTCTTCTGCAGGTGAAAAATTAATGTTGACGGGAGTTCTGCTATTTGGCGGGACAAGACCGCTCATAGGAGTGATCTCCAAGACAGGTCGGCGGAAGCCAGGGGGCACCTCACTTGATCCTCCCATGCTCATCAAATCAAAATTAAAGCTGAATGGGAGGTGCTCACCATTGACGATGTGAACTGTCTCGTTGCAGAGACCACCAAGAAGTTGGGCACCGAAATCCAGTCGCTGGCGGTCGAAGGTAACAACTGGCTCGACCACACTACCACTGAATAGAAACAACTCATCAACCGAAGTGTTCTCGATCTTAAACTTATAGAATGACTCAGCAACATCGACATCATCAGGAGTGTACTCAAACACCATTTCACCCCGCTTTCCGGCTAGAATCATCCCGGAGGAAGTTGTGCATCTCCATGCAGGTGACGGATTTCCCTGGGGAACCCAGTTGAAGTGGTAGGCTGTTGCGGTAGGGTTGACCACATGGAAACGCTTCGTGTTGCGGACGCGTGTTCCACGAGACTCCATCTCAATGACTCGGACTGAAGATGCTTCAATCTGACCAAATAAGCCAAGCTCATTTCGGAGGTTGGCTGGGCGCCGGGAGAGGTAATCATTTTGGTCAGGCAGCTCAAAGTGAACTATTGGGCGAGATGCTTTCCCCCTCAGCCCAATCATTAGAGTTTTGATATCATTGGCATCAGCATCCATAGGTGCATCGGCATTTGTGGTGGCGTCGGCGTCCACATCGACATCAGCGTTTGCGGCTGCTTCTCGAATCTTACTCATAGCTGTTTCCAAGCTCGGCATATTGCATGAAGCAACATAGCAGAAATCATCAACCTCCAGGGGGCTGAACTTGACAACAAAATTCTGCTCTGATTTGGCAGCAATGGCCCCTTCAGAGGGCTCGATAGTGAAGGGGCAGGGCACTGGAGGAGATGCGGGCCGCAAGGCGTCTACAGGGCGCTGGTTCAGAGGAACGTTAGCCAAATCCCAGCTATACGCTAGCTGAGTCTCGCCACTGTTGGAAACAGTGAACTTGTGTTGCCGTGTCTGGAACATGGCCGAAGGCTTAAAAACAATCGACTTAGTTTCACACTCGTATTTGGCTACGCCAGCAATACCTGTGCATTTCACCTGTCGTATCTGAGGCTCAATCCCCTCCTTCTTATTGTATGCAGGCTCTGGAATCATAACCTCCACCATCTTTATGCCGTTGATTTCTTCCACGAAACGGACAGTAGAGCTGGAGGTGGCGGCAGAGAGCTCAACAAGTTCTTCCTCTGTTGCCTGGCGGACCTCTTTCATGTTGTCGTCCCAGGCGGTCACAGTCGCCTTCAACAACGAGGCAGCCTTATTTGCAGCAGCACTCTCATCATCAGCATCGACCCCATCATTAGCCACTGCAAGGTACTCAATTTTGTTGGTTGTGAAACTAACTTCCTCTGCTAAAAAAGTGGTGTTCTCCCCCTTGGTATCGAAATAGCCAACAATATCCCTTCTACCTCCAGGAGGCAGGTGCCCGACGCAGGGCATAAAGTTAAAACACTCATGGGTACCAAACTCAAACCGAAGAGGCTCATCAGACTGGCTACGGAGGCTGAAGTGGATCTCACTTGTGTTTTCAACAGCGTTGAGATCCACCTCGTCAAATTTGAGCTCATCAGTGTCGCCAATATCTTCAATGACGCAGTCATTACTAAATGTAGTCCCGGTGATCACGATAGTCTCGCTTTCAAAGTTATTGTGCATGACGCTCATATTAATCTTGCTGACGACCTCGGATCCTCCTTGCAGGCATTTCGCTGAAGGCCTGAACACAACGTCCAAGACGCGCGACTCTCCTGGTTCCATCGTTTCGCTCCCGTTAGACTTCTTGAATTCGATGCATCCGCTATCGTCCTCCAAGTTGAAAAGCACAGTGGATGGTACCACCCCGTTGTTGGAGAGCATGATTTTCTGTGTGGCAGACTTCCCGTGCTCCACGCTTCCAAACGGCATGATAAGGTCACCTGCATCGTTTGCGACATTGGGAGACTTGACATTCACACAAGGAAGAGTTCCCGCCCCGTTAAGGTCAAACTGCATCTTACTCCCTACCCCCTTGCTTGTCTCTTGGGAGGGGTGGGCATCAGCGACAGTCGCCAGGAAGGTGCTGCGGTACTGTCGCATTTCCTGGGGTCGAAAGTAGACGGACACATACCGGTACTCGTGTGGAGGTATCTCCCAGCTGGTAGGCTGGACGGTAAAAACATCTACATCCTGGGGTAGCCCGCCCGAGCTGGCAGTCAGAGAGAAACCAACGCTGGCATTAACCTTGGTAGGGTTGGTAATCTTGAACTTCTCCACTGTGCCTTTCTCTTGCTGCGTCGAGGAAGAAATCACATTACCGAAGGCAAAGAGGACGTCCTCCTCTGCAAACACAGCCTTTCCGACGCTGCTGCCATTGCTTGACGAGGAAGAAGTGGCAGAGATTTTGTTGCTGCCCTTCTCACTGACGTTTTTGAGCTCCGACAAGGATCCAATGACGGTCTGTTCCTCAAAAATTGACCTCCACTCGTCCTTTACAATGCCTGGAAAGCAGCTCTCTCCTACACACTCGTAAACGTTGGCGTTGATGATGTTGGCATCTTCCTCGTCACAGCCGCTGATGAGGATCTTGAGGTCCTCACGGAACACAGCGCTGTCTTTGGGGGAGAACATGACTTCCACGCTAACGGATTGCCCCGGCTGAAGGACTCCTCCGGCCGGAGAAATGGTAAACTGCCCGACTGTGCGGTCCTCTGTCTTGACAGAACCTCCTGGAGAGGAGTCGGGGGGCCGAAGACCCTCTGGAGTCGCAGAAATTATCGCTCCCAGGGATTCTTCGTCGGGCTCATGCCCTGTCACAGTGAAGGTAAATTCGAAGAGCCCTTCGTTCTTCAGCTCGAAGCGACGTTGACGAGGAGGTTCGTTGTATTTTATCGCCCCAAAGTTAAGTCCCCTGGCAGGCTGGAGGCGGATCCGGCTGTAAAACGAGGCCACAGAGACTGACACTGTGAACTGCTCGATTGCCTCCCCTGTGTGGGGCTCTGAGACGATACAACGAATGTCACGATTATTTCGAAGGGTCGTCTCTGTGCTCGAGGTAAACGTCAAAGAGATCTCCGCCGCGCCTCCGGGCTCAATCTTCCCTTCCATTGGGGAGACGGTGAAATTATTTGAGATAGACGGACGCTTGAAGCTGAAATTGTAGCTTATCTCATACTTTCCGCGGTTGCGGAGGCTGAACTTGTTGACCGCAGTGTCGCCGACCCTCATATTCCCATAATCAATCACCCCATCGTTGCTATCATCATCCTCTTCAAATGCCACAGCCTTGATGGAGTACGCCTCTGCTTTGATAGCGAGGGGAAAGCTGTAGCAGCGATCAGGGTTCTCAGACTCGAACCCCCCCTCAGTGTCGCTGTAGTGAACAGTAATTGAAGGGGCAAGCTCCTTTTCGACGATAGCTTCGAAACCTATGACCACACGCTGAGTTTCTTCCGGCTGGAGCACTCCCTCGGTCGGCGAAATTCTAAACTCGTCGATGTCATCGAGGTCGGAGGCATCTATCTTCCACAAAAGCGGTACCACTCCGTCATTTTTGAGTACAAAGTCGTTCTCTTCCGTCCGACCCAGCAGCAGCCGGTCAAAGTCCGCAACGGCATCGGAGCGTAGGGCTAAGGCCTTGGTTTGAAGCTCTGCCTTCTTAGTCTTGTTTGCTTCGTTCGTCGCCTCATCATACATAGGAGTATTTCCATCCTCCCCACCCTTCTCACTGTCGGCACCAGGGGCCTCTAAAATCTCTATGGCATCGGCTTCAGCATCCAAAAGGTCCGCCTCGTCACTCCATTTGCCCCTCATGGTGAGAGTTGGCTTTGCCCCAAGTGCAGACACGCTGAACTCTGTCGCAAAGGGTGAGTCCTCCAGCGTGGCAATCAGCTTATCCTCATACAGGGTCTTGTCTTCAGTGGGGAAACTCCAGACTTTCACGTCCGCCGTGTCTCCCTCTGACAGCCGAACATGATCAGGATCCACAAAAAAAACATTCTCATTGGGGTTGGGATCAGCGCCACCTCCCTCTGCTGCCTTTTTGGCCTCAGCAAAGGCAAAAGACACTGTTGTCGGGAAGTTCCCATTATTAGACACCCTAAATGACTCACAATTTGTCGCAAGGGCTGTGGCGGCCAGATTATAGGGGGAGTTGACGTCCAGCACTTGGACAGGATCGGATGAGTCCTTGCTCTCGTTTTCCACTGGAGGCTCCACCTGCTCCATGAGCGTGGGAGTTTTCCAGGTGAGCAAGGGTCCAAACTCGTACACATCTCTGCTCACGATGAACTTCTTGGAGAGAGGGGGTGCATCGATTGCCCTGTGCTTGACACGGTTCATAAAGACATTTCTAGGATCACTATTGATAGTAGGGACCTCGCAGCGACCCGCGCAAGGAAGAGCAAAGGGACGCGCACCACCTCCGACCACCTCGAAGCCCAAGGAAGCGTCGAAACGGCCGATAGACGAAGAGTGAAACTTTAGTGTGAACTTTATCGAACTGTGTGCGGGAATAATCCACCGTGTGGGGGGGGTAGATATATTAATAGCGTCTGCTTCGGAGATTTCTGCGTGGCTCTCAGCATTACCGCAGTCGTCATCCTTTTCTTTATTGCCATCCTCCGCAGGGGGCGGCAGAATCTGGAATCCCTTCTCCTCGGTGTAGACTGGGGTAATCTCCATCCTCGGATATGGCCTCTTCACAATTATCCTTGTCGTAGGATTGGGGATCAGTAGGGCTCCAGGAGCGGGTGGAGGGACTATTGGCGACGGCAGAGCAGCAATGAATTGATCTGATACATCAGCAATTGCAGTAGATAACGGAATGGGGAAGGAAATGAAGGTGGTTGGAGCCTTCGTTGTTGCCGCATTTGCGCCTTCATCTAGTAATGAGTTTACCATGTCGTCCCTTAGCTCATCTGCTCTTTCATCGGCGCCCTCGTTTGTCTCCGCTGCTTCCGTCTTTCCCTCTTCTCCAACGCTTTCTCTGCCATCGGTTCTAACAGGGAGGGGAGGGGAGAACAGCTCCCTGCAACTTGCCATCCCCGCATTGTACGAAAAGAAATTCTCAAATGTTCTGTCAGTGTCCTTATCGGAGTTCTTGCCTCCGTCACCTTTGCCCACATCGACATCGGTGACAATAGTCTGACCTAGAGGCGCACCGTCATTGCCGCCCTCGTTATCTCCGTTTTGTTCCTCGCCAGAATCCTTCCCAACCAAACCACCTACGTCTCCCCTCCAAACTCTCTCGACCCGTTCCTTCACATCGATCGCTTTTTCAAACCTTTTTTTCCTACTTGCATCGCGACAAGCCCAGTAGTGCCTCTTATTAGTCTCACTCAAAGTGAACAACTCCATCTCGTCCATCTCTACAAAGTTCTCAACATCTTCTTCTGTGACAGGAATCTCGGTCATCATGGTCATTGGCGTCGGAGGTACAGCAGGCGGACGCTCTCCCTTGGCACCGGTGGCTCTTGAGCGCGGAGAAGAGTTCAAGGGGCCCGGTTGATCTTGATCACCATTTTGCCTGTCAAAGCCTCCTCCCTCCTCCTTGCCTTCACCTCGGTCCTCACCTTCAAACGAAGTAACGAATTCTTCCTTTAACTCGTCATAATCCTCTGTTGCCATCTCAACCAGCTCTCTCATCCTCTTTTCATAAGTGACTTCATCAGCCTTGAGCTCTACTAAGATGGAGTTTGGTAGGGCCTGTCTGATTACTTCTGCTGCCTCTCCTCGTGAAACAAAACTAGACTGAAGGTCGTCTACAATGCAACCGAAGCCACACTCCTCGCTACCGATCTTCCATTCAAGTATTTCCTTCAGAAGGTCTTTCCCCGGGCCGGAGGCATTAATTAACTCATCCCGCTCTTTCTCAGAAGGAGACAACCCCGCCTCTTCGACGACCTCCTCTTCTCCCTTCTTCCCCTTCTTTCCTTTGGCCTTAGCCGCCTTCTCAGCCTCTCTGTCCTCCTTTTCCTTCGAAATGATCTCCTCAAGTGTCTTCAAGCGCTTGGCCACGGCCCTTTCCTCCTTTTTGGTCCTCTGTCCCAGTGACACCCTGACTTTTCCACCAAGCTCCGAGTCCCTCTGAGTTATCTCCTCCACAATTCCATCCAGCGTGATGACAGGGTAGCTTAGATGCTTCCCCAACGCTTTGCAGAGCGAAGACTTTCCGCTCAAGGGTGGTCCACAAACAACAAAGTCCGTGGAAGATCCCACCGACCGTGCCGAGGGCGGGAGGGACCATCGGGGGGTGGAGGGCAAGAGGGCGGAGCCACCGGCGGCCTCAACACCCTCTGCGTCCACGGAATCATCGTCAGAGGAAGAGGTGTCCTCTAAAATATCATCTTCCTCTCCAGCAGCCGGCGGATCCTCGCCATTATCGATGGCTTCCTGCCTTAAACGTTCCCTCTCCTCTCTTTGGGTTCTCTTGGCTCTCCTAGCCCTCTTCTCTTGGGATTTCTTCTCAACTTCCATCCTCTCTTCCCATTCCTTGACGATGTGTTCAGGTAACCCCTCTCCAATCCCTCTAACGGGCAGCTGCATCACCCCATCTTCTCCGTACCCTCCAGCTTTGGCAAGCACCTCCTCTTCTTCCAAAAACCTTTTGTCAAAGTCCACTGAATACACCTCGATTGCCTTCCCAGATTCATTGGTCATCTCAACAACCCTCTCTACCCCACCCTCAGTCCCTGGCAGCATAGGTCCAAGCTCAGCAAAAGACGGGTTGAGAGTGACGTGTACCTGCTTCCCCCCTCCCAACAACAAGATTTCTTTGGCTCTACTCCCGCTTGAGATTTTCAAGGGCACCTTGAGCTGGTGTGGGCGCTCGTCCCCAGGGGAGAAGGTAACGCTGACATTGCACTTTTCCCCCGGCATCAGCGTGCCCCCCCTGGGATGTACCTCAAAGCGTCCTTCGTCCCTCGTCGAACCGATGGGTTTCTTGAAGTCCCACTCAGCAGGGACGGGGCTCACATTGTCCAGCTGGAGGTACATCCTTTTGCACTCCCCGATCCACACGTCACCAAACTCCATCGTCTCTCCAGACATTTTAATCTCCGGCACTGTGACATTACTGCGGAGGATGATGGTCATTGCCGGGCCATTCTTCACCAATAGGGGCACCACTACCTCTCTCTCTCCTAGAACGGCATTCTTCTTTGCCGTAAAAGTCACGTTGAAACTGACGTGCTGCTTCTCCGGCAGTCGAACCACCTTCTCGGGTTCCAGGGAGAAACCAGTTCCGGCCAGCAAATTCTTGTCAAACACCCAAGAGAGCTGACCGAGGGGCGAGGTGTTTGTGATCCTAAAGGTGCGCTTTCTTGTTTGTCCCACAACGATGTGTCCAAAGTCACAGCAGTGGCGCGCAATGATGAAGCCGTCGTCTTCTTTATCTGCATTTTTTATTTTTCCACCTCCAGATGACTTCGTTTTTGTGGTCCTGCCAAGCGCCTTCTTCGGGGGAGTCTGACGAGGTGTCGTCTCCTCCTTCTTCTCCTCATCAATTGGGGAGATAACCGCAGGAGGTACAACAACAGCATCTTCGTTTCTGTTTTCACCGCTACCGTCAATGTCATCGGTAGTACCCTTGTCACTCTCAGGGTTGACCTTGTCACTCTCAGGATTGATAGCACCTTGGTCTCTGCCACTGGGATTGTTCACTTCGCCACTTTTCTCCCCCTTTCCTGTCTCTACCTCAGCCCTTCTCTCTTTCTCTTGAATGTGTCTCAAAAAAACGAGCCTGTTAGCCTCCATCTCTATCTCCATCGGACTCGGTTCCCTTCTCTTCGCCCTTTCCTCCATGCCCTCAAGAGGATAGGCGTCTAGGATTGGAAACGGATTTGACCCATTAATGGTGCCCCCGCCATTGTTTGGGGGCATATTGGAGGTGTTCGGACGAGATTCGTCACCGAGAGTTGTGCCACGAGTAGTAGGGCGGGATTCTCCTAATCCAAGGGAAGATGTGGATCCGGGCGAGGAGAGGCCTGCGCTGAGACCGGTGCTCATCCCCGTCTGGGGGCGGGAAGAGTTTGCCATGGTCGAGGCGGTCGGGGGGGCGATGAGGTTCGTGGATATCGTAGAGGTGGCATTCGGGGGAGGAGGGAGGGTTGAGGGATTGGGTGGCGACAAGAGGGGAGAAGGGTCGATAAGGTTGCACCGAGCGTCTTCCAAAATCTCAGGCCAAGATGGCAAGGGGGAAGACAAGGGAAGACCCCAAGGGTTTACCTTTTCATCTCTGGGCAGAGATACTGCCAATTGGCAGTAGATACCTTCCCCGTACACGGGGAGCTCAACCGGGTCAAAATGCGCAATCTCCAGCACAAGCTTCTCAAAGAATTTTTCAGGAAGCCCTGGGGAGAAGCGCACCATAATCTTTTGCTTTTCATGAGGGAAGACCTTCCCCTGCGGCTGGGAAATATGCAACAGTGACTTACGAGAGACCAGGTGCTGAGAAATGGAGTAATTGAACGCCACCTTCCCTGTGTTGACAATATAGAATTCCCGTTCCTCTGACTTTGTGTGCAGCACCTTGCCAAAGTCCAGAAGAGAGCGATCGAGCTTGTAGCCCACCTGGGAGGCCTCACCTAGGAGGGTGATCTCATACTCAGGTCCACCTTCCACTTCGCAAACGCACATTCCCTTGAAGCGCCGGTTATTGTGGCCGTAGTACACGAACTCCACATCTTCAGACTCCCCCGGTTTTAAGAGAGATCGAATCGGGAGGATGTCAAAGACCTGGTTGACCGGGATGTAAGGCTTGCGGGTGGTGGCGGACGCCTTCGCAGCCGTCTCATCCTCCACAAAGCTCCACTGAAACGCCGTGTCTACCTTTGAGACATTCGTCACCTTCACGAGCATCGTCTTGGTGGTGTCGTTCAACACACAGCCAAAATTTATGACCGTGTACTCAAAGTCTAGGTTGGGGAAGTTGATTTCCCCCAAAAGATTAATATTGTCACGCTGAGGGTGGTCACGGTACACAGCGACAAGCTTGGACTCGGCAGTGTGGGATTTGCGGTCGATCTTGTAGCCTGGGTCAAAATCCACATTGATGGTCGTAGACTCCTGCGGAGCAAGAGAGTGCTCCCACACGTCAAGGCTAAAGGGGATCTGCGCCTTGAGGACAAAGTCGAGTGGGAGAGGAGTCTTGTTGGTTAAGGTGAGAGGCTTCGTAATCAAATCAATTGGGACACCCTGCTCCCAAGTATAGTTGTAGGAGAGCTCTGACGAGGTGAGGTCCAGGAGGGGATGCAGAAAGTCTGCCGTGACAGTTGTGTCAAAGACTACCCGAGACTGCTTGTCTTTGAGGACCTTAGTCTCCAGAATAAGACGCTCTGAGATGATACCCTTTTGCTTGCAGTGTCCAGTGAGATGGAAGCGAATGTGTGTGCGTGGAGGGAGTTCGATTTCAGGCGGGTTCACGGTGAAGATGGGCTCGATGCTCTCCAACTTTTGCTTCTTTCCTGACTTCTTGGCATCTTGCTCTATTTTGCGCATCTTGGCCGCGTTCGAGAGCATCCTGTCTTTTATCGTCTGGTTAATCCAGCGCAGTGACTGCGGGCGGCGACCCTTGTTTTCAATAGTGATGTATTTGGCGCACTCCTGGTTGGTGAAGGTAGGACCGAAATCAATGACCTTGAGATCCTCATGTGAGTACAGGGTCGTCCCAATTCCCTTAGCAGAAAGAGGAACCATCAGATTCTCCCCCTCAGCAACGATAATGTGTAGCTGATCTTTGTGTAAGATTGTGTCATCCAGACAGGCGATTACATGGAGCACGACGGATTCATGTGGCGAGAGTACCCCGTCACGGACATCGACGCGGAATTTTGAGCGGGCATTTTTCAGGAATACCTTAAAGGGCGCGGGAATTTCGCTCTCATTGGTAAGAATCAGGTCACGGACATTGTCAATAAGGCAGGTAGTGGGCCCCCATTTGATAGCCTCATGAGATAGCGTGATCTTAGGACCGACACAGTTGGCTACGACAGACGATTGAAGGGGCGGCTCAACCGAGCCTGCTATAGAAAGCATGACAGGGAGGCGAAAGTTTCCTAGTTTCTCCCCTATGACCTTTATCGCGACCTTGGTTGTGGTATTGGGAGGAACAGAGCCGACGGGTGGAATAGCCTCATAAGAAGCGATTGAGAGTGTAGAAGGATCTTGACTAATAACCTCGTATTTTGCCGACAGTACTGGGTCTGTATTAACGAGAGTGAGCTCTTGAGTGTAAGGGAATCGGATGAAACAGTCTCCGTAAGGGACTTCGCGGGACTGAACCGAGATTCTCGGGACCTGACAGTCGGCTAAGATAGGCAGAGAGAGGAGGTTCTTCCCCACGCCATCCACATCAACAGCAAGGGAGTACTCGTACTCCTTGAGGGTAGTCGAGATCAGATCGATACGGACACTTTGTTGGTCGTTAGGTTGGAGCGTCCCAGAAGAAGGAGTGATCTCAAACTCTTTCTGAACAAAGGCGCCGTCCTGGGGGACAGATAGGCTGTATGTCATGGGGATCTCGGAAGTGTTGTACAGCATCAAATTCTTGCTGTGCAAGAATTCGTAGCTCACCAAACCAAAGTCAATTGTATCCACGTCAAAATGAAAGGTAGGTCCAATGATACATCCCTTGAAATGAAACTTCAATTTTTCGTCCGAGCCGTGGAGCTTGAACTCATATACCTCGTCGAAGTCACCCAATTTGTCTGTCGAAAAGAGCTGGACGCAGATTGTGGAGGATGAATCAACAGATAAGGTACCAGAACGAGTGCTAAACTCGAATATATCCGCAAAGGGAGTTGTTGGATTCTCTAGCTCCCAGGTGCAAGGGATGTCTCCCCGATTTTCAATCGTAAACTCGTACTGGTGGCGACTATTGATGAAGAGGTCCCCAAGGTCGAGAGAGTCATACGATAAGCAAGCTTTCGGACCGACACCGGTGCCAGATATCCATAAGGGAAGGCGATCGTCCCGACCGACCACATCCAAGAAAGCAGTTGTCTTGTACTCAGCCGAAACGTTAGGAGCAAATGTTATGGTCACCTCAATCTCGCTGTTGGCCCAGATCTCTCCGGAGGAGGGCTGATTATGGTTGAGGTGGGGAATTTCGAGTGGGACGTTCAGGTGAGAATAAGTGAATAGGCAACATGACCGGACGTGTAGCTGATAGACTGCGCACTTACCTTGATCTCGTAGTTCTCGTTCACAAACTGCATGTCATCCTCCATAAGAGCATGCTTCAGTTGACGATATTTTTGGCTGAGGGCAGCACGAGCAGCTCGGACAGTGGGTGGGATCATACCCTCGTCACCAGAAAGTGAACCGTCGCTATCATGCTGGTCGTCCTCCATTTGAGAGGCCAACTCACTGTCAAGCTTCTGCTCTTCCAGTTCTTGCATAGCGTTCAGCTCTGAGAGGAGGGAAGAGCGCTCCTCCTCCTCCATCTCAGGTGTAGCAAATGCCTTCCACTCAAAGCGGACAGGAATCTCAGACTTGTTACAGACTTTCACAGTTTTCTGTGTGGCGTGGCGTGGCGTGGTGTGGTGTAGCGTGGGACATTGAGTGTTAAAATAATGAATGCGATGTTGGAGCCAAGGGCTTAAAATTGACGGGAAGCCAGAATCACACAGATCAAGCGACAATTTCACTCACCTGCGAGGAGAGACTTATGTAGGCCGGCTCGAGTTGCACCGAGGGCGCCGACAGAAACACCTCCACATTTTCCGCTGCTCCATTCAGAGTGACATAGCTTGTAGTGTCAGTCCCCTGGTACTGGATCTGGAGCTCACCACTGCACTCCTGAGAAGTTTTAGGGCAAAAAGTAAGGGTTACCATGACCGTCTGACCGACTTCAACCAACCCGTCAGCCGGGCTCGCACCAAATACACTTTCGTCGTCAGTAAGAAGAGAAAAATGGGCTTCACACGTCCCAACATTCCTCACGATGAGGGTTTTTTCAGTTGTGTTCTTGACGGCTGTGGTAGGGAAAACAATTTCATCTGGGAAATCAAGAACCGGACGGGGACCCATAGCATACACAGGTATCACAAATTTCTCTCGCTCTGTCCGGCACACAAGGTCTACTTTGTACTCACGAATCTCCTGCGGCTTAAATTTGACCACAAAGCAGCACTCCATCCCAGCCCCAATGGTGGACTGCTTTAGCTCTTTCCCTTTCGGGTCACGAGCAGCCGAGACCTCAAAGTACGGAGAATCAGGCTGGAGGATCTTTACGCGCCGACAGACATTGTCGTTATTGCGAAAAAATATCTTCTGCTCCACCACACCAAATGCATCATACTCCTTTATCAGGACATTGGCAGGGAATGGTTGGAAAAGGGGTACATTGATATCCACAATTGAGTTAACTTGAGTTGTGTTAGACTCCATATCCAGGAATTCAATAATCTTCGGGACACCAACTGTAGCCGAAGGACCAGAAACTAACTCCTCAATCAGAGTTGAGGGCTTGGGTTTGTCATTCACAGCCTCCAGCATCTGGCGGGTTGGCTTCGTCACATATTTGAGGTGGGTAGGCGTTGTGGTCGGTTTCTTTGCGGCCGTCATCACTGTTCGTCACCTTACAATCAAGTTAGGTTGGACTCCAACCAGATTTAGGGCTTCGACAATGTGAGAGCGTTTGAGCTGTTGTTTAATAATGGCCACAAAGGGGACAGGAAGGACGATTTTTAGATTGGGGGCGGGACCTTCTAAGTATAATGGTACCACAACCGGGTAATTAGAGGAATGGTAACGAAATTGAGATGGAAAATCTTAAATTTGTTGAGGTTGTTGGGGTCCGGGTTTGGGAGATCAGTCAAAATAGGCAAGAGAGTAAAAAGAGAGATTGACGTAATTAAACACCACCTTGTGAATATTTTATTATTGGGGTCGTTGCGAGATACAGAAAAAAAGTTATCGCCCTTTTTTTGAACCCTCAGCTTGGCTCCACTCTTTTCTCAGTACTATTCTCACCATCCATTATTGCATCTGCTCATTGACTACCACCTTCTACCACAGTTATTCACCATGTTTCAAGAAATTTACGATGGCCGAGCGGTTGACGGGAACCCAAGAAGCAATTACCATCAAGTAAAGAAGGGAGGAAAGAACTTGTTCCGATCATCAATGCCAACAAGGAAAGGAAAAGTTAGTTATACACGGCCAACCACGGCCAGGGGGCTCCTTCATGATATCAAAATATTACTGTGGAGGCAGTACTTTAACAAAAGGCTTGTTTGGTTTCTGACTTTTTGGCTAGTGGGCCTTGTTTGGGTGTTCAGTGATACATTTTACACTCCCGAGTACTTCTTCGGATTCGCCAAAGGCGGAGCTATAAAAGGAATCAGCGGAAGGCCCTGTTTAAGATGCGACAAAACGGCTAATACTGTTCATGTTTTGATTGTTGGGAAGAACCAGGGAGCCGAGTTGCTGCAAGAAGCAGTTGCGTCCGTACTAAATCAAAATTATGACAGAGAGCGACTGTTCGTGTGGGTTTACGATGACGGGAGTGACGATTTGGAAACACTTGCGGCGTTAGAAAAGGTATGTGACGAGAAGTTTGAAACGCTCGTCCGAGATGGGGGCGGGAAACATGGGCTGGACGTTTTAAACTTTTCTGGGGAGACTGGGCAGGCGGTAGCTGGAGGAGTCAAGTGCCTGAGAGGGGAATCTCTTGGACCAGCTGCGGCAAAGTTTATAGCCTTTAGGCGCATCGGAGGAGAAGTAGGACCCAACGACGTAATTTTAGTGGTCGACGGAGACGATGAACTTAACACAAACGATGCGCTAATTATCATCAATAGAAAATATATCGATGATGGAGTTTGGTGCACATACGGTTCGTACAGTGGAAAGTGGAATGAGCAGACAAAAGACATCGAAAACCGGACTGAGTTGTCGGCTTTAGGGTCTACACGTAAGTATAGGCCGCGCGAAGAAGAGCCCAAGACTTCGTGGCGTTACGGGCATCCCAGGAGCTTCAAGGCTCATCTGACAAAGCACATGACGGAGGAGGACTTTACCGATGCGGAAGGAAATTGGCTAATGAAGGCCACTGATCGAGGATTTGTTTACAGGATGTTGGAGTTGAGCGGCGCTTCGCGTGTGGGATATATTGAAAATCAGGTCTACAAGTACAAGGTGAGTTACATCATTTTAGCCGGGGGCAGGGAGGGATAAAAAATTGCTCACATTTCTGTGACACATACTTGTTTGCCCGGTTCGGCTCGGAGTAGTTTAGCTCAAAAAGTTCTACACTTGCCACAGTACCTGAAGAGGTCAGAAAGGCAAATTTGGGCCATGTCCTCGCCTTGAATCCTAGCGATCCCCTGCGACTCCCAATGCATGTTGTTTTTGTCCTCTGGGATCGGATACTTTTGTTACCCGAACAGCTCGTGAATCTTCAAGAGCAAGCGAATTCGCTCTATGCGAAAACTGGACGGCCTCTGAGACTCCATCTTGTGAACAATAACGCAAAACACGTCGGATTAGTGGACAAGATTGTTGAAGATTTCTGTGTCGCAAACATTTGGGGCGGATGGTGTGACAACCATCACTTAAATTTTAGCATTACTGTCTCTCACCAGGTGGAGAATTGGCATGCGTACGCGCGGTTCTTATATGTTGCAATGCTTCGCCGTACGGTACCTATCGATAATGTTATATTTATTGACGATGACCAGCTATGGCCCGGTGACTATATTTTGTCCATGGCAGAAAGCTACGCACCTAAAACATCCAGCCACTGGTACGGAAAAATCTTCTTAGAGAGCAAAACAAAACTTGTGGACTATTGGGCAACTTCCATTAACATGGATGGTATTCGAGCAAAGGAAAGAATGGACATCGCAAGATGGCGATATGGCGGGCCGGGCGGGAGCATTTATTCCACTGATTTGTGGCTTTACGACAAGGAACTATTCAGGTTGAGTGACGACTTGGTGCGCTTCCACGATTACGACGATATCTGGGTGAGTGATATTTCGACGGATACTTAATCAATTCGAACAAAGATATGCCTGTGCACTTAGAATTGCTTCGCCAACTCCTTGTTCTCACACGTGCCACTTTGTTTCATGGTGCAGGTCAGCTATATTATGGATCACAAACTGGGATGGGAGATGCGACGCTACTTCGGCCCCCAGCCCTATGATGCCGATCGGGATGAGGCATGGACGAAAGCACACACTGAGGACGAAATATCTCGTTTGCGCAATGTTGGGACCTACATATTGGCAGGACAAAACAACCACATTAAGACAGACTTCTTAAATTATCTGCAGCAACGGCCATTTAATTGGCAGGTGTTAGGCAGCTTTGAAATGACTAAGTTGTAAATTGATTGCATAACTGTTAAAACGAGAGTATAAGATCTTTGGATCGGCGTCTCGGTTTTACTAGTGTCCTTTACACTCAATAATTGTACAATTCTGCATTTCTGTTGGACAAGCTGAAAGAGAAGATAAAAACATAACAGACAATATTAGTCAACAATTTTCGCCCCATTTTTCGCTATTTCTCTGGTTACGTGGTATTAACTTCCTCCCTCGCTGCATCATTACTGCTTATTCGAGATTCTCTTCCGTTGTGCCATCGTTGGCCAGGTCGGCGTTATTGTCATCGGCGGCGTGGTCACTGGTCCAGAGGGTAAGGTTGTCTCGCAGGAGCTGCATGATAAGGGTAGAGTCCTTGTAGCTCTCCTCGCTTAGGGTATCGAGTTCGGCAATTGCCTCGTCGAAAGCCTGCTTGGCGATGTGGCAAGCGCGATCAGGGCTGTTCAGGATCTCGTAATAAAACACAGAGAAGTTGAGCGCAAGTCCAAGGCGGATGGGGTGAGTGGGAGGAAGGTCGGCACTGGCGATGGTAGAGGCAGCTTGGTAGGCATCAAGGGCTGACCCGGCGGAAGCCTTGCGGTCTTGTCCAGTCTGGAATTCGGCAAGGTATCGGTGGTAATCTCCCTTCATCTTGTAGTAAAAGACCTTGCCCTCTTCGCTACTCTTGGAGTTGGGGATGAGGCTGTTCTCAATAATGGAGAGGATATCGTTACAGATATCGACGAGTTCGTGCTCAATCTTGCTCTTGTAGTCCTTGATGATGACAAGCTTGTCTCCCTCACCCTTCTGCTCAATGGAGGTCACAACCCTCCAGGATGCACGCCGGGATCCGATAACATTTTTATAGGCTACGGAGAGGAGATTGCGCTCCTCAACAGTGAGTTCCTGGGGCTGCTCGGCAACGTTCTTCATGTCCTCCACCATCTCGTCGAAGCGCTCAGCCTGCTCAGCGAGCTTTGCCTGCATGATGGTTTGTTATTTTTTAAGTGTTAGCACTTTGTAATCGGAAAACACACAAAAGACAGTGTAGGCCCCCCTTGTACCCCATTTAACCCCCCCCCCCCGTCTACCTCCCGTCTGCAATTCCTACATTCACAACACCAACAAGCGCTTGTTTAATCCTCCCGACCCCCTCACC
>Ga0115556_1000324_pt1 | contig 30991 bp, 19 predicted proteins | sample COGITO_mtgs_1104_5_FD_87282 | JGI IMG/M metagenome (GOLD analysis project Ga0115556, IMG submission 87282) | Pelagic marine microbial communities from North Sea - COGITO_mtgs_110414 | ecosystem: Environmental > Aquatic > Marine > Epipelagic | place: Germany:Helgoland, sampling site Kabeltonne... | reverse complement strand
CGACAGGCCGTTTGTATTTTCGGTCGCGGCGTTCAATTCTGCCGAGGGACCACTCCACGTCACCTCTGCTGAAGACGGACGAGTGGCGGTGTATTCCACCTCGACTGGACAGCACCTTCAGACGATTGACCACCCCGCATGTGTCTGGTGCGTGATTTCTCTCCCCAACGGGGACTTCGCGACGGGATGTCAAGATGGTCGGATTCGGATCTTCACCAGGGACGATTCTCGGATTGCAGAGGAAGCAGAGAGGATGAATTTCATTAAGGAAGTCGACGAGGCTGCGTTGAAGAGTAGGAAGGGGCCGAGTAAGGAAGACATCGACAAGCTGCCGAAGTGGGAGGAGTGTACTGAGGCGAGAAACTTGGGTACTCAGAATGCCATGATCAAGGTGTTTCGAAAGGACGGAAAGGCCGTTGCAGCGCAGTGGCAGGCAGATTCCAACTGCTGGATCGAGATAGGAGAGGTGACGGGCTCCAACGAGAATCGCGGCACCATCAATGGGGTGACATACGACCATGTGCTGCCAATTGAATTCGAAACGCCTGGGGGTGGTGTGCAGACTCTGCAAATCGGACATAACGAAGGCAGTTCGCCTTGGGAAAGCGCGCAGAGATTCTTAGATGAGAACAACATGGAACAGCAGTTTTTAGGTCAGGTTGCGGATTACATTGTTCAGAGGGTTGGTGATGCTGGTTCATCCCAAACGATTGACATGACGGGAGATGCAGAGTCGACAGCAGCCGCAAATTCCCGACCAAACGCCCCTGCTCCTCCGCCTCCAGCCCCGCTCAAACATATTCCGATGAAATCGCCACATTCCTTCCCCTCTGGAGTTGCCACCCTTTCCAAGGTCCTCAACAAGATCCTCAGCTCTCCCTCTTCTGACAGCTTCCTCAAATCCTCCGATAGAGATGCCCTAACGACCCTCTGTGACACCCTCACCGATACCAGCCACTATCACAGCCGCCCAATGCCGTCTGAGGGTCTTCGCGCTGCCTCAAAGATCCTCGCCTCCTTTCCACTCCCCGAGAGCTTCCCCGCTGCCGACCTCCTCCGCCTCGCCGTTCTACACCCAGGCGCCACAACTAGTGCTCGAAACGAAACTACTATTCGAGAATCCCTCCAAGTGACCCTCGACGCCCTCCTGGATGAAAAGGTCGGTCCAACCGACCTCCATCCTCTCCCGCTCTGCTCCTTTCGCCTCGTTGCTAACCTTGCCAAGTCTTTCCCTGTTGGTTCTAAGTTGGTGAAAGCCAACTCAGGGAGAGTATTGGATGCCTGCGTCAAGTTCTCGAGGTCCGATAACAAGAATACAAGGCTGGCCGTTGCCACCGTTGTGGCGAATTTGTGCCATTCAGTAAGGGAGAGCGGTGCTGGGAGCGAGGGTGGGGGGGAGAAAGTTGTCATCGGGTTGCTGAAGGCAATCAACGGCATGATTGGAAGAGAGGGAGAGTTTGAGACGGAGGCTATCAAGAGGCTTTTGATTGGCGCTGGGTCGCTGCTCGTCATGAGGCCGATACCTGGGATCGACGTTCAAGCTGTCATTGAACATGCTAGAGAGATTGTGAAGGGGGTGGATGGGACGGCACATTTTGTGGAAAGTGACGCAGTGAGGGAGATTGTTCAAGAGATAAAGACATTGCTACCGTAAGGGTGATCAGAAATATCTTGCTTACCATGACCCTGAATGGATGGATTGGATTATTAATTGTGGAAATGTGGAAACCCAAGGTTTTTTGTGTTTAAGCTTTTTCTTTCGCCAAAATAATTATTCGTCTATAGTTTGGTTCCCGATGCTTGTATGCTTGAGCTTATATGTTTATTTCTCCTACATCGATATCGTCGTAAATCGAGTCAAGCATGTCATCTATATCTTCACCGAAAGGCAGATCTCCCTTGTTGATAAATTTTGTTTTCTTCTTCTTTTTGCCTTTCCCGTCGAAATCATCGTCATCGTCATCGTCATAGTCATCGTCATCGTCGATATCCTCAACTCCGTCGACTTCAACGGGCTTAACATTGGCTTTTTTCTTGTCGACCTTACTAGCAAGGGACGTCCACTCTTTCTTTTCGTCTGCCTTGGTTATCTTCACAAGCAGATACTTTTTCTTCACAATGACTTGCACATCGTTGACCAAACCAAATAGCCTCTTAATGTATAGGCTGTAAGTTTCTCCCCTCTCCTTCTTCAATAGCAAAACCAAACTCTCCCTATCGTCCCAGTAGACGCTGGCATCCCCTTTTTCAAAGCCAGCGTCAGAAAAATTCTCATGCCCGGGGAGGGACCGTACATACACCTTTACCATAGCCCCAGAATCCTCAAATGAATACTGCGTTATCGGTACACCCGAGTACGCCGGCAGAGCACCCATCGGCACATCTCCGCCACTGTAAGCCGGCCGCTGTATCTTGTCGACATAGATGGGGGCTCTGGTTTTGGCACCACTAGAACTGGCATCGGCACCAACGGTTTTAGAGTCTACATCTGCGTCCAATCTCCTGGGACCATTCATCCAGTAATCTTCCGTCTTGAGGCCGTCCTTATACCCGCCTGTCATACTCTGGTGAGCGTAATAGTACCCATTCTTCCCCTTGCTCTCGCTCCTTCCCCACGCACTACCTTCCCTCTCTCTCCCCACTCCCTCGTCGCCACTGCCTCCCTTCCCACTATTTCTCTTTCCCCACCATATGAGGAAAGGTATGGCCAAGCACGTTACAGTTGCCAGAGATGTTTTCAGCGTTGAGAAAGAAAGTGACTTTGAGAAATACAGCCCTAAGATCACAGTATACGGTAATAAGATTATGAGAAGGAGGAAGCGAAGTAAAGACTTGGCAGTTGCCATTCTAAATACCATCTAAAGTAGTTCAAAAGCAACAATGGACATAAATGCTTCCAAACCCTTTTTTGAAAAATTAATTGTGGAAGGTTGGAAGGTTTCATTTCTCACACAGCCGAAAATCGCTTTGCATTAATTTTTAGGACGACTGACTGCGCAACTTGAAGATGACAACTTTCCTTGCCCCTCCGACATCCCAACCAGAGAATACAAAGTGGGCAGGGGATCTCACTTGCTCGGTGTGCCGGCAAAAACGCCTGACGGCCGCTGAGTTCTCGAAGAATCAGATTCAGAAGTTTCTCAAGGCAGGAAAGATTTGCAAAATAACCTGCAAAGTTTGCGTGGCTAAGCGGGAGGAGGAGCAGATATTGTCGAAGTCTTTAGAGCAGACTAAAGTAAATGACGGTGATGATTGCGAGCTACATGAGTGCGCTGCATGCAAGAAAAACCTCGCCACCGCAATGTTTAATAAGAACCAGCTATGCAATAAAGGCCCCGGGAAGCAACGGTGCATTGAGTGTGTGAAGTGTTCTATCAGCGCTGAGAATGCGGCTCTTGCGATGAAGAAGGAGGAGGAGATGGAAAGGCTGCGAGAGGAGACGAAGAAGGCAGGAAAGGGCAGCGGAAAGTCTTTGGCGGCCGCTTGCAGGGAGGCTGCCGCAGAGGGCGAGCTCGTCACCGGCCTCAAACCCATCGTGCTCGGCAAAGGGGGGGGCAGAGGAGGCAAATGGAGAGGAGGAGGCGGAGGCGGAAGGGGTTTAGGAACAGGTTTGGGAAGAGGCCGAGGAAAATGAAGCAAACAAAAGCATGAGTGTAGATAGAGAGGGAGGTCCTGTTAGGAGGATACCTGGCAAATACATTAGAAACGGAAACAGAAGTTTCTCCCGCAGGAGATCGTAGCAATTGGCGATGAAATGGAGTGCCTTCGATAACATCCTCCCATCCATGGCATGGTGGAATAGTTAGCAGCAAAAACGATGAGGTAAAAAACTTTTAAATATTACGACTTATCCGCTCAGCTTAGCTCAGCTCAGTTTAAAACTCGTTTTATTTTATTATAGCTCCTGAGCTTCCGTCGTTGCGACGTCTTCTCTTCAACAGCTCTCCACTCTTTATCTCTCTTCACACTATGTTTCAAATAAAAATAACCGTACAACATCGTAAAGTAAAAGTGCTCAAACATGCACCGCCCCTTGCGGCTCTTCAGTTTGTTGAAATTCCATAAAAACTCAATGAAATGCACAACTAGGATGAACATGCAAAAGTAGAAGGCTGCCGCGGCGTGCTCGAAATACCGTGGTATCCTTTCACAGTACTGCGTATATTCTTCCCCAAATAAATCTTCCAGCAGCTTCTCTTCGGCCGGAACCACCCAAAAATGCAAGTACACCCCCATTCCCGCAGTAAGGAGAATGAAACACAAAAAACTGTCGAAAAAAGTTGCTATAGCAGGGCCAAAAACAAAGACGTCGACCATATACTCACAGTTTCTGGAGTACGCAAACACGCCATGGTCTTCCGTAGCCAGCTTAACAACGGGCAAAAATGCTGCCCCTGTTCCGACTTCGAAGAGGGCCCATTCTTCACTGCTCACAATCAACCCTAGATATGCAAAACCGCACATCAGTATCATTTCCCTTGCTAAAGGGGAAGTCTTCTCATAAAATAGGTCATAATCAGTGAGATTGTCCGGGTAGAGCTTGGTGAGTAAAGTTATAAATAAAAAGGTGAGGATAAGGATGGGAGGGAAGACTGCAGGGAGAGTGGAAGTGTGATGGTATTAGAGTTGGGGAAAGTATTACTTCTGATGCTGGCATCGGTCTTAATGGTGGCGACACATTTCCACTTACTTGGAACGTCGCCATTCCACCCGACAGATAGCTGATTCTCTGGCGTCTCTGGCGCTTGCTTAAAATTATAAAGGTGGTCAAATGAATCCTTGAAGAGTAGCTTGAGGAGATCCATATTCAAAAGGTTTCAGGAAGAAGGGAACGTGTAAAGGTTTTAATGCGGTACTTAAGCTTCCTTTGGCGATAGTGGGGGTGTATGTATATATATGGGGATGAAAAATCAGAAAGAGTCTTTCATTTAATTGTTATCTTCATTTTTCCGCAAAATTGCTTGCAAGACATCCTTAAATCAGTCAAATACTCGATCGTTTTTTTAAGCAACCGACTGTACAGTTATATATACGATAGACTCAAATTGTGCGAATAATGATGAATCGTCCTTACTTTCAACTGATTTATGAGGATTGGGTGGAATCCCTTTCGCCCGACCCCTGCTCACCTGCTGGTTTCAATTCACTCATTCATGACCACTACCCATCGATGGAGAAGCTGACAAATAGCGACAATCACGATCCTCTGGGAGACGTCATGGGGTCTCACGTGGATAGCAGTGACAACTCAAAGGCGAGCTCTGGAGAGTGGGCTTTGTTTTACAAGAAACAAGACAGCATAAAGCAGATCGAAATAGATCTGGATCGTCTTTATCCGTCCTTTACTTCCTTAACGACTACCAACAACACCAAGAAACAATATTTTCAAACTCCTGCGGCTCGTCGGACTCTCCTTCGCATTCTGTTCCTGTATTCAGAGATCAACAAACACAAGATTAGCGAGTACAAGCAAGGTATGCACGAGATTTGTAGCGTGATTTACTACGTTGTCAATGAAGCTTTCGGAACAAATCACTGCGACGATGTCGAGGACGATGGTACCTCCGAATTAGCGACAGAAGACAAAGTCCCCTCTTTGGTTTTTGCTCTCTTTTCATCGGTGATGAAAAACTTGTTTGTTTTCTACGATGTAGCTGGTGAAGGTCGCTGCTACAAGAATGCGAAGCTGTCTAGTGATACCGAGGGTGATGAAGACTTGATGGCGAGACTTTTTGACGGCAAGAAAAGCTACATAGTCAATGAATGTGCATTCATCCAGTCTGTTTTGATGAGAAAGGTTGAGGGGGGAAGAGGGAAGGAAATCTCGGAATGGCTCGACAGATTTAATGTGATCCCTCAGGTTTATTTGCTAAAGTGGCTACGCTTAATGTTTATCCGGGAGTGCGCAAGCGATTTCGACTTGCTGACCAGAATATGGGGTAGCGTTTTTAAAGCGTTCAGAGCTGGGGATGAACCGGGATATCCCCCTCCCCCGCCAACACCATTGCCCCAGACGCCCCAAACGCCTTCAATCCTCAACCAAAATGCAAAGAAGAATGCCATGAAAACCATACACTTATCGGTGAAGCAAACTGTATTCATCCGACAGCTGGGTAAAATTGCTTGCGCCATGATCGCCATTCGACAAGACGTCGTTTTTGAAACAAGGGAAGAAAACGGTCTGTTAATGTTGCTCATGAATTTTGAGTTCAATCCCATGGAAGGTAAGAGCTGGGGAGATGCCTTGGGGAAAGTCATCGACAGTGATGGATACGGTATTATAGATAGAGAGGAGAGGCGACTGAGTTTAGAGCGAGATAGACGCAAAGACAAGAATGAGGGGGGAAGTTGTGGGGAAGCAAAAGCGCCCGAAACCCCCCCCCCTCCCGTGAAGAAGCAACAGTCAGGTGCAGGCGAGGGCGGGGTCAAGAAAACACCCGGGTGGATGCTGGGGGATAGCAGTCTCGGCTCGAGCGAGGCCCCGAGGAAACGGGACGTCTTTTCAGCAGACGACGACGACGACGGCGATCATAATGATAATGAGAATGAGAATGATAGTGATGATTGTAAGCAGGAAGAGGAAGCGGATGGTGAAGATATATTCGGAACGAATCGAAGAGACAAACTCTCTGGCGGAGGAGGTCTGTTCGGGGGCACTGCCGAGAAGAAGAAAAGTGTGAGGGCTGTCGTGGAAGATGGAGGGAATGAAGACGAAGATGATGATGGTTTTAGTCTCTTCGGGAAGGGGGGAAGGCAACAAGATGATTTTTTGCGCTCCAGGGATGAGGGGGGGAGATCCCTCCTCTTTCCTGGTGACCGGTTATCCAAACCAAGTAGTTCGGGTAACCTCTTCGGGGAGGACGATGAATACGATTATGACGAAAACGACGGCCCTGGTAATGGTGACAAACACAACGACTACGACTTTTTCAAGCAAAACGATGGTGATGGTGGTGGTGGTGGTGGTGTTGAAAATCAAAATCAGAATCAAAATCACCGCGCTGATCACGATGTCGACAAAAACATTGGGAATCTATTTCCAGAAACTAGTCAGATGCAGCTCAATACCTCGCCAACCCCAACTCCGCCCCCACCCCCAACACCAACACCAACAATTCCGACAATTCCGAAACCATCTCCTTCAAACCCCCCCCCATCAGTTGACCTCTCATCACAAATGGAGGAAGCACTCCGAACAATTAATAATTATTTGCAAGATGATGGCGCTGGTGCCCCCCCATCTGTGTGGAGGGCCCTAGAACAACTAGAGCAAATTAAGCTAGCGCTACCGTAAACTTCGCCAAATTTACTTCTATGATCTTATCCTCTTGATGCTAACATAGACAATAAACACACGCCCCTGTTGGGTGATGCGCCACAAAAAAAATGTTGTTAACTAGTCTTACCTTAGCCAATGTTTGATAGTAATGTAACAATAACCACACACCCCCCTGTTAGATAATAATAATAGTAAACCCCTCTGTTAGATAATAATAATAACGCCACCCCTGTTAGATAATATAACGCCGTATAACCCCCCTGTTAGATAACAATATAACGCCGTATTTCGAAATTTGCAAAAAAAATGAAATTCGTTTACTCAAATAAGCTTTTGTGATATAATTTTCCTTTATATTATTTTCTAAATATAAAATATAATTACTTTTTGAATCGATAATCTTAAAATAATTTTATCAAATATATTATAATTTAATACCTTTTTAAAATTAATTTTATTATCAAAAATAATAATTTGAAGCTAAAGATTTATTGAAAAATATTTATTCAAAATAATTATAACATATATATAAATAATATAATTAAAAGAAATTGTATATCAAAAATGTATTTAAGTATACTAAATCAATTTTCGATTTTAGCGCAGAGGTAAGTTATGGCCAATAACCTTGCTGTGGTAGGTTAAATTGTTAGCTTGTTAACGGTTAGAAGTCTTAGAAAGAGGTTGGAGAAAAAGGGGGAAGATCCAGATTTTAGGTCGGGGATTTCCTTGGGGATAGCTAAAAAAGAGCTCGCAGTTTTTTGCCAAAAAAATAGCGTTAGCACAGATTATCTACCAGCGGTGTGTGTTTACTGTCTATGTTGTTTGCTTACACTTGAGCTAAAAGAAGTTTACAACATGTCTAGATCACAATGTTGTCCGCTCTGTTGCCGTGAAGGCGAGCCGTAAAGCTCCTCTTGGATGGCAACCTAATTTCTCTCACGTGCAACTTGTTAATGAAGTCGGCTAGTTTTGTTATTTTGCAAAACGCATTTCCTTTTTCTGTACACCATTTATACATATTACCAATAGTCTGTGCTATCCTTACTCCTTCTTTTCTTCGAGCTCTCCTCCTCCTCCTCCCCCTGTCTCGATCTCCCCTTTACCCTTCCCTTTCCCTCCGGCCGAAGCGGCGGCCGCTCCCTCTTCTTGCCTCTTGACCCTTTTGACCTTCCAAACCAAAATTGTCCTGTCATGTTTTCCGATAGTAATCAGCACGTTATCATCGCTGCTAAATCGGCAATTAGCGACGTCGCTGCTGTGACCGGTTTGCTTCCTGAATTTTGAGTTTTTACTGATTACAGGGTAGTTAAACAGCCGGATGTCACCCTTGTCGCTGCCTGTTGCTAGCAGCTTCCTGTCTTTACTGCGGTGGGCGCAGATTGGTTCCAGATGATCTTCGCCGCCTCCTCCAAGTTTCTTTGCCGGGTGGATTCCTTGAACAGGCCAGCCGTATACGCAAGTGTACGTTTCGTAGTCGACATTCTTTAGCTGTGAAGGCAGCCCAAAGTGGGCGCCGTCATTGGCATTGTGGTTCAAATGCTCAAAGTCCGCGCTATCACTCTGGACCATCTGGCTGTCTGTGCTCCAATCAAAGAACAAGATGCTTGCATTGTGTTTCTCTGCCCTTGCTCTGAGAACGAAGTTGTTGTTCTCATACAAGTATATTTTCTGGTCCATGCTGGCGACAGCGAAGCTGGTCCCGTCCGGACTAAACTTGACGTCCCTGATCCAGTGCCTGCTATCCCTGCCTTCGAATTTGACTTCCAAACTAGCAGTGTCAATAATTAAGAACGCACCGTCTTTCTTGCCCCTCTTGCCACCCGCGTTCCCCCCACACCCGACCAGCAAACGCTTGCCATCATTGCTCCACGCAATGCTCCTCATCTGCGTGTCAGTTTTCAGTTTCCTGAGCATCCTGTTCAGTCCAACGCTCCAGATTCGAATGGTCTGATCGTCTCCACAGGTGGCGTAAATATCCTTGTCAGTGGGATGCATTGCCAAACCCCACGTCTCGTTACTGTGGTGTCCCTCATGCAGCAAGATCATGCTTCCACTCTTCATGGCAATCTCGTAGATCTCGCTCCCTTTGGTTCCAACAAGTACCTTTGTAATGGCCGTTCCGGTGACATCTAGTCCAGCATACACGCTCCTGACTCCCAAGTTTAATGGAGGCACCTGAGCCTCAGCCAAATCGTAGCTTCTCAAGTGTTCAAGAGCCAAGCTCCAAATCTTAATGAACCCATCCTTTCCACCCGTCACCAGCCCCCCGCTGCTGCTGTGGATGGCGTTGATACCCTTTTCGTGAGCCCTTACGATCTTTTCCAGCTTCCTGCCAGTCCAGACATACAAATGCCCGCTGACCGTGCCAGTAACGAACTTGCTGCCGACCGCGGCCCCACAGAGCATAGGTTGGACCTTCCCAACGCTACCAAAAATCCCCCTGCAGCTTACCATATTGGCGCCCTCAACTTTCCAGAACTTGATGTGATTCATTCCCCCACTGACGACCATGTAGTCGAACTCCGCTCCGCCAAACTGAGCAAACATTACCTTCTCAGTTCCCTTTGCGTTGCACTGCATCTTACCATCGAACCACTCCCCACTTAGCGAGTACCACACGGCGATGCTTCGGTCGGCATCAGCTCCGACGCTGACAATTCTCTTGCAGTCAGGGCTGATGGCAATGCTAACGATGCCAACCCGGTGAAACTCTCGCAGACACACGATTTCTGCGCAAGTCTGGGCGTCCCATACTCTTACTTGTGGTCTCATACTGTTGACGCCGCTAGCAACGAACCTTCCGTTGGGAGAGACAGCACAAGCAGACACCTGACAGTTGTGACCCCTGAAGAATCTCTGACCGTGCGTCTCTTTGTTGTACACCACGCAGATGCTTGCCGTTGGGTATACCAGCTCTCCCATGCAGTTATAGGCAAGGGAATTCCTTGTGGTTTGCGAGCAGAAGCCGTGCGCGTACACAAGCTCCAACTCACTATCCGGCAAGTCGGGATTAGGTTTAGGTGGGTTCGTCGGTTCGACCATGCCGGCGATCCAAGGCCTCTCCAAGTTTGTGTTCTTGACCTCCTCGTTGTCTCCTGCACCGTCGCCCGCCCCACCAGCCCCCGATGGAACGTCGCCATCCAGCACGGGAATATCGTCCTCTACATCACTGTCATCAACAGGATCTGGCGTCGTTCCACTGCTACTGTCCATCACTGCCATGTCATCCGCCTCGTGGCGCCAAACCATAACGGCCTTGTCGGTTGCCCCGACACTAATTAAATGGCTGTCTCCTCCAGCCCAGCGAACCTTGCAGATATGGCCACAGTGCCCTCTGTACTGTTTCTTGATACTGTAAGCGCTTCTGCAGGGGTACCGAGCCAAGCTGAGACGTCCAAAGTTGTCGCCGCTGGCTGCAATCAGATTTCCGTGTTCGTTGACCAAGTTGCAGTCGAGGGCAGTGATGTTGGTGCCGTCATTCTGGCTAGGCCAGCAGCCTTCAACTGGCCAGCCCAAGGTGCATGTCTGGGTGTCCCACCTGACGTCTTTGAGCCGACTAGCGGCGGGAATGTACATTCCCGTGTCGCTCTCAAAGTAACAGAGCTCGAAAGCCCCACAGTTGCTCTGGATGAACTTGTTGTCTGCACTGAAATCAAAGTGAGTGATGAAACTGTTGTGCTGGCTAATAACCGCAGTCAGAGTGATTTCAAGCTTACTCCTGTCCTGCATATCGACTTCATAGAGGTAAATCTTATTGTCCCAGGCCCCTACAGCAAGACGGTCACCTCCTGGAGTCCACTTCATCTCCGTGATCCACTTTTGACTGTCTCTGGCCTCGTACAGAATGCTGAAGTCGTCGTCGCTCATGATCATCCACTTTCCGTCGAACTGTTTTTGACTTTTCTTCACAGGGCTCCCAAAGCCAACTGCGATCATTGTTCCATCTGGCGAGTAGCAACAGGCTCGACTCATCATTTCTAGGCCAGTCATCTTGATGACCTTGTGTTCGAAAAGGTCCCACACCCTGAGTGTTTTGTCGTCGCCAACAGTCGCAAAGTGAGGCCGAGTAGGATTGATGCTCAGCCCCCAAAGCTCATTGTCAAAGTGACCCTGCTCGAGAGGCCCGTCCAAGTGCATGTTGCTGCCGTCGCTGCTGCTAACTTCCCAGATTTCGTTTCCAGCCGTCCCCACAAGAATCTTTCCGAGCTCGTTATCCCAGAAAACGCTCTTGACGCTCGAATTCAGGCTGCCGAGCATCTGAATGTCAATAGCAATCTTGCACTCGAGCGACTGGCTCCAGATCTTCACCACACCGTCCCTGCTTCCAGTGCAGATACCCTCGTTAGTCCCGTGAATGCTGTACACAGTGCTACTGTGGGCCTTGATAGCGACATCCAGCTTACGCCCGAGGAACCTGTATAAGTGTCCATCCGTGGTCCCGACGACGGGAAAGTTGCCCGTAAAACCAACGCTGAAAAAAGGTTGGATTTTCCCCTTGTCGCCCAAAATCGCCGACTTGTAGTTCAAGATGTGCCCATCCAAACTCCAGAACCGGATAAAACCGTCTCCAGCCTGCAAGCACCCTTTTCCATCGGGCAAAAATGCCACGGACAAAGTCTTCTTCTCAGTTGTGGTTGAGCTGGCCTTGACGCTGCCGTTTTCCCAGTCGAAGATGACCATCTTGTGGTACTCATCCATGCCAACAGACAACAGATACCTCCCGGTGGGATCAAAAGTCAGGTTTGTGATGGCCCGCCTGTGGTGTCCGTGAAATACCTGTACGCCGGTCATGCTCTCATAATCAAAAATATGGATGTAAGGAACTCGCCCTGCCTGTCCAACAGCGCAGATGGGCCGGTCGGGGTGAATAGCCAGGCACAAAATCTCGTCTTTGGCATCTTGAAAGAAGTCTTGGACGCTCTCCTTCACATTATACCGAACCACAGTGTTGGCGATGTTATAAATCAGCTGTCCACTGACACCGTAAAACAGATTGCTCCTACAATCGTGTCCACGGTAGCCGTGGATCCACTCGAGCGACAAGTCATCGTCCGGCTCCGTGATGTTCTCCGGGGGGGGACGGCTCGGTGCCACAATGGTCCTCTGCCAGGGTTTGATGGGCATGAAATCCGAGTCACGAGCAAGCTCCTCCATAGCGAAAGTGTAGGTAAGATCTTCCGTGTTGACAATCTCCCAGTTGGCGGGTTTGTCGAACACTGCCCCGTCGGCAAGATCCTGTTCGTCCTCAGGGTTGGCTTCGATCTTTCCCGCCTGCTCATCGTAACCATCGGCCTCGTGCCGCCACTGCATGACGCAGCAGTCATCAGCACCCGATGTAAATATGTACGCATCGTCCGGGCTGAACTTTACGTTGGTGATGTTGGCAGCATGGCCTCTAAACACAAGATAGTTGGGGTTTTTGTGAATTGCTGGGTATCTATACACCCGAATGCGCCCAAAGTTGTCGGTGGTGGCAATTAATTCCCCGCTGCTACTTCTTCCGCATGCGGTCACCTCCGCACCATCATCAAAAGGTCCCCAGGCACCCTTCAGGGGCCACCCCAGTGTACAGGTCTGAGTCTCCCAATCCGTGTCCCGCTGGTTCCTCGGCGTCTGCTGCTCACCGGTCTCGATGTCCCAGAACATTATCTCCCCAGCATCACTATTGCTCTGCAAGAAAACGGCATTATTCGTTCCAAACACCCTCCCGAAGTCAATGTGAGTAATTGCTCCCTTGTGTCCTCGGGCCTTTGCCTTGGAGGCAAAGTCTCCGACGTTGTAAACGTAAATGCACCTGTCCATGCTGCCAAAGGCGAGGGAATTGCCGTCTAGAGAAAACTTCACGTCAGTGAGGGTCTGTTTGCTGTCGCGAGCCTCGTGGATTATAGTCAAATCCTCCTCATTCAAGACAATGAATGCACCATCCTTTTTCTGCTTATTCTCCTTGGAACCCCCCCCTAGACCCACGGCAATCATGGTGCCGTCAGCCGAATAGGCGACACAACGAGCCATGGTGTCAAACACAGCCATTCGAACAATCTTCTGTTTGACCGCATCCCAAATACGGACGGTCTTGTCCTGGCCGACGGTGACGTACTGGTTGGGGTTGATAGGGTTGACGGCAATGCCGTAGACCGACAGCCCGAAGTGCCCTGAAACCAACGCGCCATCGTGAATATTGTACCCTTCCGCATCGTTGATCTCAAAAATCTCCGACGACCACATGCCGACAAGAATTTTCCTGTTGCTCGGGTCCCAGCAGACGCTACTAACGCTTCGTTCCACCCCCCCGAGGGCCGAGACATCAAACATGCTTCCGACATCCAAAGTGTCGCTCCAGAGCTGGACCTTTCCATCTGCACTCGCAGTACAAAGACCGACTCCCTCTGCAACGTACAGCGCAGTAATGGAGCCTGAGTGCGCCTTGATGGCGCGGACACAGTTCCTACCCTCCCAGACGCACAGATGACCGGTAGTGGCACCAGAAACGACGTACTTATTGACGCAAGCAACGCAAGTTATAGCTTGCAGCGAGATTTTCTTCCCAAAGAGTCCTCTCTGTCGGTGAAAAACATTTCCATGGCGGCTCCAGAAGTGTACGTGGTTTTGGCCGCAGGTAGCGAAGTAGTCATCTGTCCCAAGCCAACGTGCATCAAGGACTGGCTGCAAAGTCGACACAGAAGTGAAGAGCGCCGTCTTCGCCTTCCAATCATAAACAGCCAAAGAATGCCATTCATCCATTCCTACGCTGACGAGATACTCACCGTTGGGAGAGAAGGCGAGGTGATTCACTCCAACTTTGTGAAAACCTAAAATCGTCACTAGGTTCTCCATCGTGTGGCTAGCCCAAACGCAGATCTTTGGTTTCAGGCCCACTTGTCCAGTAGCAACGTGGCTGAATGTCTTACTCACGTTGTAAACAGCCAGACTCATGATCTTGTCAGTGTGCTCGATGCTGAACTTCTGCTTCCTCTCGTTGCCGTCGATAGACAGGTTGACACCCACTGCGCCCGCAGGATAGATGACGCTATCCCCCCTCTTGTTGTAAAAGACATTCTGGCGACTTTCCCTGGAATTGTAACCATGAATCCAGTCGAGGGAAAGTGTAGTCTCGGGAGCGTCGAATGGGATTTCCTTCGGTATCGTGGACGGCTCTGTGAAGCTAACAGTATTCTGCCATGGGTCGAGCGGTAGAAAATTCTCGCAGTAGCCCTTAGCCTCTATATCAAGCCAGGCGTCGCTACCTGAGTCAAGATCCATGCTGGCCATCATGCGCTCGGTTCGCTTTAGCGCAGGACCACCTTCCCTCGCCACGAGCGCCTTACTGAAGGTTTCACCACCGAACGAAGACACATCAACCTCATCGAGGTCGCCGTAGTAGTTGATCCAAGAGGAGATCTCGGGAGTTTTGATAGCATATTCCACGAAAAGGTCGCGAGAAATCATACCTGCTTCGCTGCCGCTAGTAGGGGCGTCGTCAAATGCAGCTACAGAAATCTGCTCAATTTCGGCTTCTGAGGGAGGGTCTAGTCCTGAGAGCTTTGTGAGCCCCGATATCGATGAGCGGAGCGCTAGCGTCATCTCGTCGACAGAGAGCAAGCCAGATTCATCAAAATCGTAAATACCGAATATATATCGGACTTTCTCCGAAACAGTCATTCCAGACAGAAGGGCGAAAGAAGACAGAAATTCCAGCGCGTCGATAAGGCTACATGTTTGTACGTGTACGTGTTATATGTAAGTTGGTTAGTGAGCTTGGTGGCGAAGGAGAGGACATGGCGTTATGATAACATGGGGCATGATCAAGTGAGGTTATTATCTCACCTATTTTCGTCGTCATCAAAGACATGGAAAACATCTTCCGCAAGAGCATTGATCTTCTTCTCACTATAACCAAGGTATTCCTTCAGCGTGACTCTAACAATCTCCTGGAACTCGTCAAGGGTCAAGCCGAAACCCTCAGCAATATCGTTGAATGCCTCAAAGAGCTCGAGGATAATATTTTTCGGCAGGTTCAGGAAAGCAAGGGTAGAAGGGAGAAGGGGCGCTTTACCCACAGTCTGACCCATGGGAGGATAAAGGCGTGCGTTTGTCGCAGTCTTTGGGTTTGAGTTGGTGTTGTAGGGGTGTTGGAGTGTCGAGAGTAATAGACGTTGTCTGTAGGTGATTTTTCAGCTTTGCCTGCTAAATTCCGATTTTCCGATACTTTCAGAAATGATATCGGAATTGAGCACGAAAATATACTCTGAAAACCAAGTATCAGGTTGCTGTGGATTGATTTTGATTTGAGCGTTTGGTTTTTGGGGAGAGTTGGGTTATTCAATAAGCTACCCAATTGAAACAGGTAAGTCAATTTATCGCCCAAAATGCGCCACATACCATTCAGTTGTGCCCATATTAGAGTAAATAAACTCGTTGAGAGAATTGACCAGTTACACTCTGAGCTCTGCGGTTAACCCGAACAACAACTCATTGTTACGGGCCTGACCAAATTCTGCAGACATGGTCTTCCGGACGTGTTGCGGCCAGCGAGAGTAGGAAGCACACCTACCAACAGAAAACACTAACATAACCCAAACTCTGTGCCAACCCCCCCCCCTACACACTCCTTCGCATCACTTTTCAGCACGACGACCAACATCCTTCTGACGAGTTAAGGACCATCAAGCAGAAAACCCACACCCATTATACTTTGCACGATTAACCTATTCTAGAGCGTACAGGTAAAATGATCCCGCCCCACGACTCCCTTGTGAAATATGACAACCCTATCCTAGTTTCCACTACCAAAGACTCAAAAAAGCAAAAGAGCAAGGCTGCTGAGCGGCGCACCTCTCAAACAGAAGATATTCTCAACAGCATCCTTCCACCTAGGGAGTGGGCCGATAGTGGACAGCTCTGGGTTCAATATGTTAGCAGTGTGCCGGCAACAAGGTTGGATGTCGTGAATTTGCAAGAAGCCTTAGATCACAAGTTGCAACAGGTGCGTTTCTCACACAAAGCGACGATTTACAAGACTTCTCATCGCCCCACATCTCACCTATCATCTATTCGTGATAACGCAGCGCCAAGCAAGAGAAACTGGTATCTGCCCTGTCCGCGAGGAGCTATACGCTCAGTGTTTTGATGAGTTGATCCGTGAAGTGACAATCAATTGTGCAGAGAGGGGCCTTCTCCTCCTGCGCGTCAGGGACGAGATTCGTATGTCGATCGCTGCCTACCAAACGTTATATGAAAGCAGTATCGCTTTCGGCATGCGCAAGGCTCTCATGGCCGAACAGAAAAAGACTGAAATGGAAAATACTATCAATACCCTTACAACTGATAACGGTGATCTTGAGCGACAAGTTGATGAGCTCACCAACAGAATAGATGTTATCCAGAAAAAGGAAGCGGAAAGGAGGAAAGCTGACGAAGCTGCGTTTGCCGAGGAGGTTGAGAATCTTAAAAAGATGAATGAAAATTTCAAGGCCAGTCTGGAGAGCATGCTTTCGGCTCCGAAGAAATAAACCAACCGGGATACTTGTCCGCTGTGCGAGGCGTATATTTGTATGATACTGACTACTATGAAAAGAGGCGAGATGGACTTTTCCAACAAAACGCACTATTTTTCTTTACTTTTTTTAGTGAAATCAAATTCGTTTGTTTTCTCCAGGTCCGAGAGAAAGTCCTTCTCTTTTTCTGCCACCAATCTTCTTCTCATCTCGTTTAGTCTCTGGGAGCACTCCTTCACTCCCTGCATGATACTGTCGACTTCACAGGGGTCGATTCGTGCAGCGTATTTGTTGAAAAATTGATCAGGATGGTAGCGCATTGTTGCCTTCCGCAGTGCAGCTTTTTTGGCACTGTAACTACTTTTATCATTCACGCCAAAACCAACAATCCGCCAGTCATCCTCATTCCTTTTCGATGCTTTTGCTTGAAAGGGATTACAGTCAAAGGTAGGCAGAAACGGGACATCAGCCTTTTTCACCAACCTGCAACCATTAGTTAGTTCAACAAAGGTATTCCACCTTTTTTCGTACTTATCCACCTCTGCATTGCCTTGGAGCATCCTCTCCCTCTTCTCTGCAAGTCTCTTCAGCTCCTTCTCCAAAATATCATCGGAAAAGTCGTGCTTGAACGGTTCGTTTGACATAAAAGGGTTATTAGGGTTATGTTTTGATTTCGGCGGACCATCAAGCCCTAGAGCGGCTCGATTGCTACGGAGGCGATTATTGCGAACACGCTCCTCCCGCTCACTCGGTAATTGAAAATTAATTTTTTTGTCATTTTTCTTGTCACCTTGAAGATGCTTGTCTGGATTTGGAAGAGGGGCCTCATCTTGATCTTCCGGACGCGGAGTGACACGGGGAGAGTATTTGGGTGTCTCAGATTGTGACGGATTTGGCATTTCTCTTCCTCTCCTTCTCCCTACTTTTGCCGCTTCCCTGTACTGCTTTTCAAAAAAGGCCTTGTCATACTTCATTTCAGAATCATCATTCTTCCCCCCCCTCGAATTATCCCATGCAGCTCTACCCAAGCCGCGGATTATTTCTTTCAGATCCATCTTCCTCCTCAGAGGTACCTTGTTTTTTTTGTTCGTGTAATCGCCGGCAGATGCTTGCCCGGAGGTTTGAGATTGAGGTTTTGATGAGGGTCTCGATTGTCTTGACTGATAGTTCTCATTGCCTATGTGTGAGTAAGTTTTAGGATTATCCCGGCGATGTTGTTGATTAGAAGTAGCACGAACATTGACAGACGGTTTCGAAGGGGGAACAGGAGAAGATTTTGACTGTTGTTCTGTCTTTGGCTTAGATTTCGGACGGAGCTGGGTTCTTGGTCTTGGTTTGGGCTTAGTCTTCTGATTTTGTCGGGAGCTGATTTTAGGTTTGGGTGCATTCTGTCTTTCAAAAGCTGACGAGATCCAGTCCGAACCGCCAGTACCTGTACTATTACCTCCATTTTCACCTTCATTTTCAACTTTTGCCTGCAAGACTGGTCCGGTTGGAAATTTGGGCACAGAAACGTCCGAATCCGAGTTAGACTTGCCGCCCGAGTTCAGCTCACGGCGAAGAAATACTTGCTGGGTCATCCCAAATTGCGTTATTGTTCAGGTTGAGGAAGGGGGGGGGGGTTGAATGCGAAACCCCAGGCAGAAGAACAAAAGCAGCCCCTCAAACAACAGCAGGAAACGAATATAAAGAAGACCCACCCAGCGAGTGAGAAACTTGCTCACTGTATGCCGAAGTGCTAAACTTTTAAAAAAGGGAGAAAAAACAAAGGCTCTCCAAACCAATAATCCTAACTTCATTCCAAACAGTCGTCGTCACCCTTTTTAATTTATTTACTCGGCAGAGTGAAAAAGAAAAGAGAATGTATTGGTGTTGATCAGGATATACATTTCCCCTCTCTTATTGCGTTGAAAATGCTGGCAAGGGACTATTCTAGGATCAAACCAACCAACAATGGTTCCTTTGTGCAGAAGCACTTCCCCTCCTCCATGGAGGGCTTTGGGGCATCCTCCCGCGCTCCCACGCCCCAGAATCCCAGTAAAATAAAGACGAAGAGGAGAGGAAGTGTATACGCAAAAACCGGGGAGAAAATTAGTTCTTCTGGAGGATCACCCTTTGGTCAGATTTCCTCTTTGACCTGCGTTATGTCCAAAGGGGGTGGGCAGATAATAATCACCGACGAAATTCAGCACTGCGTATTTCTCTACAACTCTGACGGAACACTTAAAACGAAAATCGGTAGCAAGGGGATAAACGAAACACAAATGTTGTTCCCCAAATGCATTGCTTTGTCAGGTGCGAGTGAGCAGCAACAACAGACAGCAGTGGCTGACACCAACAACCACCGAATTTTAATTTTTACGCCAGACCTCACGAGATATATAGGCAAATATCAAGCCCATAAGCATGAAATCAAGAAGGGCAGCGCTCCGGGGGAATTCACCAACCCGGCTGGAGTCTGTTGGACGACAATCCCCACAGGTGCAGGGTTGACAAAGACTGTCATGATAGATGGGATGCCTGAAGACGTCACCGAACCGCACCAGCCATCTTTGATTGTTGCTGACACAGGAAACAATCGTATTCAAGTGCTTCGGCCTGAGGGCGAGCCGCCATTGACCTTCGGGAGGGGGGGTGGAGGTATGGGGACCAAGAAAGTTGGCTATTTTAAGGAGCCGACGAGCGTAGCGTTTCACGACGGCTGGTCTGAACGCGACAAAGAGTACTCGCTGCGATGCAAAGAGATGAGAAGCAGCGGCGAGAATGTGCCGTATTACTTCGTAGGAGACAAAATTTCGAGAGTAGATTGCTTCGAGAGACTGAAGGTGGCAGGGCCAGGAAATTTCCTGATAAGAAATGGAACAGTTCCTGACACTTGGCGAATACTCCATGTCACAGCGGCCAGCTTCCGGAGAGCAGAGGTTGAAGAACAGAGTATTAAGCTCCGTGACGATAAATTCTACTGTCCTTTGGACAAGCGGGAGGATGGTCACCCGAAGGTCTATAAAACTATGAGTGATTTGGTCGATGATGGCGGCTGGATGGAACTGGAAGAAAGGGGCGAGACACGAAAGTGGGGCAGAATTGCTGTCTGCGACTCGGGAAATGATAGAATTCAGGTAGTTGGATACATCCCTCCCACCTACTACCAGTGTAAGGAAGACGGCAAGAGCGTCTGCCTGTTCCAACATAAATTTGCTGTTGTGCAAGTTCTGGGCACCGGTAGCAGGGGGAGTAAGGGACCTTGTCACTTGACAAGCCCCCAAAGTTGCGCCTACAATAGCGCAGGAGATTTGATATGCTGTGACTACGGTCATTGGCGAGTTTGCATCTTTGCTCCAGATGGAGAGATGGTCCACGAAATCGGAAATAGGTTAGAGCTTACTGACAATGGTTTCATGAAACCACTTGCATGCAATTTTGGGAGAGATTACGTTGGAAATGATAGCGTATTGATAGGATACCACAAGGGTGGCATATTAAATTACTCAGTTCCTCCGCAGGCAATCAGGGGCGAGCTGGCGCACCTTCCGAGGGAATTCGTCCTGGGAGCTTTTAGGTGAGTTGAATTTTTCATGTTCATTTTTGCTTATCGAGAGCGGCGCTTTGCCGAGCGCGCACCTGCCTACACAACACACAGATACTTACAACAGAAATTTCTTTTTTTCCTTTTAGTTTTTTGGATTACCACGCTGCAGGACGAGCAGCCATAGCGTGCAGCATGTTCAACAAAGTTTTCACGGAGCTGAGAGATCGCTGGGATCTCTATCCGCTGAGGCCCAAGGTCTTTGAAAGAATCAAACAGCTCTTCGTTGATTGGGCGCGAACAAAAGATGGGAAGCGCATTGAAGGGCACCTGAGTAGTAGAGATGCATACGCTGTCGAGGGGGAGAGGGGGACGGACATTAATTGGTGGATGGAGAATTATTATCAGAAGGGAAAGGTCATGAAGCAGCAAAGTGACTTGACGCGCCAGATCGAGGCGGAGAGGAGGAGAAAGGAGGCGAAAAGAATCGAGAAGGAGAGGCTCAAAGCAGGCGGATCAAAATACGCGCGTGAAGAGCTCACGGTCGAACTTGTGAGGAACAGCTCAAGAATAAAGGACTTGCTGGAAATGATAAAAACACTGGAATTGACCCTCACAATGGAGAGCGACTGGCGCTGGCAATTGTTGTGTGAGGATGAAGAAAAGGGCGAAGACGAGCTTCTAAGAAGGAAGGAAAAATTCCTTAAAAAGCTGATAATCAGTTATCTAAAGCCGCCAGTGGATGAACAGAAAATCAAAAGTAGTGGGGCATTTGTTGATTTTGATGTCAGCATCAGGTGTGCTGTCTGCGATTTGTGTGGTCTACCATTTTGGTGGGAAAACGAACGAGCACTGGAAATTCTTTTTAATTCGAAGGGAGTAGACAAAGAGATGGTCGACTACAGTGATAGACTGAGCAGAGCATGCGAAATCCACAGGGAGCAGGAGGAAAAGTCAGTGAAGGTTATGTATTATGAGGACTATTTGGACTTCATGACAACAGTTACTGAGAAAAGAATGGGACTTAGGGATTGGGGGGCGTCAGAGGCACTAGCGAAAGCCCCAGAACACTTGAAAGCGCCCCGAAGCAGCACAATGAAAAGTCCTCTAGTAAAAAATAGCACGTTTGATTACCAGGTTGGGAGAGCTATTCACTTCGTTGACAAAATGTTCAAGCCATTCGAGGAAAAGAAGGAAAGCAGTGATAGTGAGAGCGATAGCACAAGCGATGACTGCAAAGATGACGAGGAAGACTTGACATTGAGGGTTGGCTGGAACCCAACAGCAAAGGTCAAGCCTCGGAAGGGAAGCGTTTACAGTAGTTACAACAAAGATATTTCGGCAATGCGGAAGTTCTGATCAGAAGTGGAGCAAAAAACTGAAACAGATTGATCTCTTGTCTTGCTTAATTGTTAAAAATTTTGACTTTTTGGGTGCTGAAAAAGGTTCTGTTTAGATGATTTTTGATATACACATTCAATTTGTTTTGGAATATAATTTATATGTGCTCGGGCCGTTTTTGAGACCAAAATTTCGCGGACTAAACGTAACCGTTGGTTATAAAAATCGGCGTACCTATAGAAATGACTTGGTAATACGTTCGGGTAAATTTTATTAATAATAATTCGCGAAATTTTGCTCTGAAAATCGGGAAGAATGCAGGAAAAAAAAATGCAAGGGTGCGTTCGGGGGCTCGGGGGCTGGTCCGGATATCGGAGTTGCGGTGGCTTGCCCATGCTGCAGTCTTGCCTGCTCAAAAAATAACTTGGAGCATAAACACAGGTAAAGTGAGGCTTTTAAGATTAAAAATGGCACACATAGAAGAAGATTATGTGATTCACCACCCCTCGTTGGAAGGACCTTTCAAAAAAGATGGGAGAGAGGGTGAAAGTAATATATCTGATCTTGCTTCCCGAAAGGGTTTTTATGAAGGCTCTACAGTGGAATGTGCCATATGCATGGACGATGAAGTCCCAGAGACCATGACAAGTATGAATCGTTGCGGTCACACATTTTGTAACGGTGAGTGAGCTGAATTATGGTGATTTAAGGTATCTTGGAGAATCCAGACTGTACATCATCTCATCTAATCACCAACTTCGCAGATTGTATGAACAGCTTCATTCTGAATAAAATCCAATCGAGGGAGAAATTATCGTGCATTGATCCGTATTGCGAGAAGGATATTGATGAGAAGATCCTAGACAACTTTATTGTCTCTCCATTGGGCAGTCAACGGATGTGGGACCAATACCTCATTGACACTGATCCGCTGGTTCGATACTGTCCCAACAACCACGTGGTACGTCTGCAGCCAGAGACGTGGAAATTTTTCATCCGTTGCCCGGACAAATCTTGCAGGATCTCTCTTTGCCCACGTTGTGGCCTTAGAGACCACCCTTTTCGGTCTTGCGAGAGTGCCAGTAGGCATGAGACAACAAATGCTATCGCCAATTTGCATGTAAAAAATTGCCCCGGGTGCAAAATTCTGGGTGAGTATAAGAGTTCGTAATGGATCATGCAGAGATAAAAAAACCGTCGCGTTATAATCCATTAAAAACTAACAGCAAATTGACCCAAACATCCAACATCCAAAGTGGAGAAAGCTGGAGGATGCGACCACATGACGTGCTCACACTGCCATCAGCAGTATTGCTGGTTGTGCCTTGCCCCTTGGAGGAGTGGTAGATGCAAGAACAGATTTTGCAAATTCCACGCCTTTTACGACAAGACAGGATTGAGACGAAGCAACTGTGTCGTAAAATTTGTAGCTGGAGCAACTGCCTTGCCATTAGTTGTTGGCGCCGGTGCCACCGCAGGCGTCCTCTTTGCGGCTGGAGCGGTCCTTACTGGAGTGACCTTACCAGCTATTTGGTTGGTTCGAGCCCCGATTAGAGTTTGCAAGGAAAGGGCCAGCAAACGACGTTTTGAGCGAATCATTCGAGAGTATGAGAGACAGCGCTGCGTACAGAACGGAGTAGGAATTACTTTCGTCGGCGCATCGGCGAAACTCATCGAATATGCAAGTAATCCAACTAGTAGACATCATGCCAGGTTGCTCGCTGGAGAGAGTTCAACAACATACGTCCTTTACTTGGACTATATGTACAACGTACACTTCCAGCCCTCTGATCGCACACACAGCACACAGCATATTTTCGCGAAGCTTCCCGTCTTCTCTGGGGATGTGCACACCACGAGAGACCAGACTAACGAGAATATCCGCCACCCGATTAGTCGCGAGAAGCCCCATTTCGTCTTCCTCATGCACAATGTAGGACAGGCAGAGGTCGAATATGAGCGTGAAAAATGGCAAAGTGCTGTTGTTGATGACTCTTCACAGTCAATTCCAGATGAGACCCCCACCATTATCGACTTTGCGACCAGGCTTGAAACACTCATTCCAAACCTCCGCACTTATTACCTCTCCTCTGCTATTAGTGTGCTCCAACAGCTCAATGAGAGAGAATTGCTGGATATTAGTGATGTCATGGTGCAGAACTACTTGGAAGCGATCAGCGTGGATATTGCACGAATTCGCCTTATCGAAATCCTCGATAATGCTCGTATAAGGGATGTTTCCAGGCGAGCTCGATTAAGAGACGAATTCGAGCGGAGAGAGACCCTCACGCGAATCAACAATGCCGCCCGCAACCACCGCGTGAGTTTGGTTCGCACTGTTAGTGACTCGGAACTACCCAACGGAAGGCCCGTCAAAGGCAACAGGAGCAAAATGAGTGACTTCACTTTCGATATTTATTAGCTTCGATATTTGTAGCACTATGTTTGAAAGACGACGAAATCTATCTTCCATTTGACATATCCTTCTGAAAATTAGTCCTAGTAATCGTCGTTGACCAACACAAAATTCCACCGATTGTTGTACTGCCTCTCACGGTTTTCCTTAGCCAATGTCGTGATCAATCTCAGCTCCTCCATCGAGCGGATGTCGGGATGGGGGAAACGAAGTAAAAGTATCACCCGCAAGTGCCGCGTTGCATTTCTAATCTCATGTTCGTATGAATCGTCGAATACAAGCACCTTCCCATCTTGCCAATGAAACCAAGTCTCCCCCACCCTGATTTCACATTTGCCTTCCTCCTCAGGACAAGGAATTTTTAAACCCAAATGAGCTGTCAGCCGATGATCGGTTGCTGCACAATGAGCCTTAATGTGAGTATCAGGACCCAAAAAAGAGAAAATGATTTCACCACCACCGACCTCAGCCATCTCAACAGCATCAGTGCAGTGTTGCTGAAGAAGCGAGACTGTTTGCGGGGCAAGGTGAGGCTCCGAATTCCTTCCGAACAGCACTACTTCCTCCCAATTTCCCTCGACAATTTTGTGATCTTCAGTGTCACCATGCCAGCCAACCGCGTGGGTCTTATTGCCTTTCAAAATAGATGTCGCCTCGCCGTATATCATCCTCCAATTATTTTCCAGAATTTCGGTGAAGTCAAATGAGGAAGAAGGCCAAATGGCATTGGACGAAAGGCGATTTTCTTTCCGAGACACAAAGAGCTTATAAGACTGGCCCGGACGCTGCCACTCAGAGCTCCAAAGGCCACCAAACGAGTGCGAAAATGAGTGCTTGGCAGCTTCCCTTGCTCCTTCCATATCCTGCATGTCCTCACACGTCTGAACCCACTCTACATATACATCGTTTGAAATCTGAGCCGCCAAGGCACAGTCACTTAATTTGAGCGTAGACTCTAGGCAGAGTTTTGCACACTTGATTGCCTTTATCCTGTATTCAGATGCTTTCCCCTCATCGACTGGCGAGACGTTTGATCCCATGTCGGAAAAAGAATAGCACAAAAATCGGAACCTCCGGGCGACAACAACACGCAGCTCATCAATCGATAGTCCCTTAGGGACGTTGAAATTTCGCCCGGAGTCTAGCAATTCGAGGATGAGACTCAGTATTTTATCCAGATCGCTAGTGTTCTGTATAGCTGTGTCGAGGGCTTTGTCAATTTTTGAATGGGTTCCTTTTTTCACAAACTGTATGAGTTCGTTCCAGCTATGGTTGATTATGTGATGAAGAGGTCCGAGCAAAACATAGCCTGAGTCAGGAGAAGACAGCAAACTTAACTGCTTTCGGGAAGCTGATGTTGGTTGGATTGGGGTAACGTGGAGGATTCCGCCTGTCAGCAGATTGTTGACAGCCGCTCCAAGAGGGGTCGCTGAATTATCGGTGTCATAGAAATATATTACACCGACTGAAGATACATCCCGACTAATTTCTCTTTGCCACTTGCAATCAGAGCGGTGGTTGCCATCAAAATAGTGTATTTTCTGACAGGACTTGTCATGATAATAGTGGCAACGGCAATGTGTGCACAACTTCGGAGCAGACTTAATAGGAAGCAGGCAACCCGAGCACCGTTTCAAGTCGATGTCTTCCAGATTCTCCATTCGTAGTCAAAATTAAGATAGAGAAGCTAGTTTGAGGTTTCCGGATTTTTTCTCAGAATCTCAGAATGTTTGACTGGGAAAGAAACATTCATTGTAAGAAAGAATTTGATTGCCGCACTTTTTTTATAAGACAGCACGGAAAATTCTACTTTTTTGTCGTTAGCTGAGAGATTTTTTCGGGCCCGTTCCTTTCCAATAAGGGAAAGAGAAAAAGTTAGAACTGCTTTGGGGGTCTCCTTCTGGCCATTGCTGCTACCCGTAAAAAACAGGAAATCGCGTAGTCGACTCCTCCTCTCCCTCTGTCAAGTCCAATCAACGGGTGCCTATCATGGGGAAGAAGAATAAATCGAAAAAGGATCCGAACACCTCATTGTCCTTAACATCTAATTCCGCCGTAACCCTAGACTTTGGCGCATCATCTCCTTCTTCTCAAAAGGTCACGGCTATCTCCCAAATCCCGTATTTCATCGACAAAGACTGCCCCAAAACACTGATAGCATCAATCAACCTCGCCTACAATGCAATAACATCCCTTCAAAGCAGTGAGATTCTCAACACCAGCCGATACAATTTATTCCAAAACCTCACTACGCTAAATCTTGCCGAGAATGTCCTTACAGATATTGACGGCATCGGAGAGCTAAAAAACATCCGCAAGCTGAATCTGAGTGGTAACTCACTTTCAAATCTCCCCTCTTTGGATGAGTTGTCTTGTCTCACCGTTTTGGAAGAGATTCGTCTTTGCAGGAACCAATTTCGAGGTCTGGATGAGTTCGAGAAGCTTTGTGCGTGCAAAAATCTGTGCAAACTGACAATGAAGGGGAACCCTTGCTTAGAGCTGCCTCACGCCAGGCCGTATGTGATCGCTTCGGTGCCGAGTCTTTCAGATGTGGACGATAAGGAGGTGGGGGCAGAGGAGAGATCTGAAGCCCAGAGGAGGTTTGAGAGGAGCATTTACAGCGAGGTCGAAAAAGAAGTGGTGGCAGGTGCGAAGGGATTGAGGGATACTGTGCATGGTAGCTTATTAGCTACGGATGCAGTACAGATTGGTACTTTAGCAACACCGGAAGAAGCAGCAACAAAAATTACAAAAAAAACAGAGAGCATAATAATGCCACCATCATCATCACCACCGGTACAACCACCACCCCCACCAAGTAGGAAAATGAAGCACCAAAACCATTCCAACTCGATGTTCTCTCAGATACTCCTCCGAGTGTGGAACCTCGCCGACACTAACCTGGACAATGAGATTACAAAACGCGAGCTCATCTTCGCCCTCCGAAAAAACCCAGAGGTAGCCGAGCTCTTTCATCTTGCTCGCAGGACAAGGCAGGAAGATGGCTCCCGCGACAAGTTCGAACTCCTGTTTCAAGAGATAGACGTCGACGACTCCAGGACCATAAGTTGGGCAGAGTTCTACAACTACTTCAAGAATAGGGAACATGACTCTATGGGGAAAGACGACGAAGAAACAGAAGTCACCTCTCCGCAGTCAAAATCCGAACACGGAGATGTGATGAAAGAAATAGTGAAAAAAATTTGGCATTTAGTTGACCCTAGTGAGGAGCAGACGGGTTTAACGACCATGGGTGAACTCGTTTACAGGCTGGAGCAGAAACCTGATTTAAAAACCTTGTTCGACTTTGCGCGAAAGAAAGCGCAAGAGCAGAACGGCGGTAATGCCATAGACTACTATGATCACTTTTTTGGAAGCGATAAGATCAAGCGAGAGAAGTCAATAAATTTTGAATACTTTCAGAAGTGTTTCGACTCCAAGATTGAGTACAAAACCCTTGAGAGTGTTGGGTCTGACAGAAGAATGAGAACGGTTAGCGAGATTGGAGTGTACAAGCCTAGCACTGTGGAACTGAGGAAACTTATGTCAAAAGAAAAGAACGACGGCGCGCTCACCGGTGTTGACAACAGCGACTATGACTATACATTTGACCGGGGGAACGACGTTAACGAATCCATAGAGCTTAAGGCTGCAGAGCTTTCTATCATTGACTCGGAGAGGAAGAAAAGCAATAACAGCGTGAGTTTTGACCCGGACCTAAAGCGTAGCTTCACCGGGGCAGGGATCATGAGCAAGGCAACGGAGAGTTTAATCGAGATTGCGGCGGAAGGAGGGGACGCTGGGGAACCGAAAGAGGGTTCCCTGAGCGAAAGTTTGGCGAGCGAGACAAACTTCTTCAACGAAGAAGCGACCAATGACGACGGAGATGACGACGAAGACGACGATGACGACGGACACGACGCCTTGAACAAATCCTACGAACACACATTTAGGCTCGCAAGGGAGCGGGAGGACGCGTTGGTGAGAAGGTGCGAAAAACTGGAGGAAGATCTGAGATTCGAAAAGGGGGAGAGGTTCGAGATCAGCAAGGAGATGAGAAAGCTCAGGGAAGAGATCAAGCAGTTCGAACTCAACAATACTAGCATCGACTATGATTATAAAAGTGCTGCGAGCGAGCTCGAATTTACAAAGAAGAAGGAGAGAGACGACGAGCGAGAGCTTCTTCGGGAGAGCAGACACTTAATCGATAAGGTGACAGGTTCTGGTCTAGATGCAACAGCTTCTACGACAGCCACAGCTGAGACGGGTGCTTCTTCGGCGGCGGGAACCACGGCAACGAAAACGACCAAAAAGGAAAAGACGGCGGCTTTTATTGCTCATGAACTCCACAAGTCTCTCGCCAAGAACAACGTAATCGACAGATTCGACGAGGCCACGGCGAGGGCGTGCGTCGACGCTGCTCTCAAGACCCTGAAAAAGTTTTCCGAGCTCACCAATTACACCGATCCAGAAAATAAGACGAAGGAAGACGAGGAAAGAGACTTAATTAAGCACAGGTTGCGGGCCATGAACCACGACTTGAATGAGGAACATCAGCTGCTCATTAGCTGTAGGAGAGAGATCGGCCATTTTAACGAGATGAAACACAAGCTGCAAGACAGCTTGCTGAGCTTGGAGAAGCAGGTCAATACAGCAAAGATTCAGCTTCAAGCCGAGAGAGATTTAGGATACAGCACTAAGCAGGCTCTGGGGCAAGAGGTCTCCAAGTATAGGGAGGCAAGGGAGGAGGCAAAACGAGAAATGGAACTCTTGGAGAAGCAGAAGGAATCAGAGAAGCAGACAATCCGAATGCTGCGCAAGGATGTCGACGGCGAAAACACTCATCTCACGAGTCTTCGTAGGATTTGCGAGAGCGAGTTCGAGGCACTTCAACAAAATGTGAGTGATTTAGGCAAGAAGGCGCTGCACGTTCAAGAAGACGTCAACCTGAAGAAAAAAGAGCAGGAATCACTGAGCGAAGTTATCAGGAGTCTGCGGCAAACGAAGGCGAGCATGATCCGTGAGTGCGAGCTGGAGAAAGAGAGGAGCCAAGTCGAGATTGGCAAGGCCCGGAACTCGATCTTGATGCACGAAGAGGCGCTGGTGCACGCAAAAGAGGACCTCTTGAGGGCACGGGAAAGAGGCGAAGAGACCATGGGGCTGCTAGAGGATGACGTAAAAAAGTGGGAGCGAAAAGTCGAGGAAGTAAAGAAGGACTACAAGTCGCAGAAGCAGATAGTGGAGGAGAAGAAGAGGAGATGGAAGAGGGAGCTCGAGGACTTCAAGAACGAATTTTTGCAGCAGCAGAACAGCATAGGCAAAAGGAGGGAAGAGCTGGCCGACTTCAGGGCGAAGGAAGAGAAATTGACCTTGACATTGGCCAATCTGACGACAGCTGTCGACGCAAAGAGAAGCGAGGAGAAGATGCTGAGGCTTGAGATTGAGAGAATGCACGACGAGAGAGTTAAAGTGGGTGACATGCTGGGGGAGCAGGTGCGGAGTCTAGAGAGCGCAATCGCGCAGGGGAAAGTGGTCGCGAATAAGTTAAGGTTCGAGGAGGGAGAGCTGAACGACCTTAAAGAAGAGAATGACTTGTTGAAAAAGACCAACGAATTGCTGGAAGTCAAAAAAATGGAAATGGAGAAGAAAATTAAGGAGATGAAAATGTGGGAGGACGAAGTGATCAAACTCGAGGAACGTGCTCAAAAGAGTAAGCTCGAATTTGAAGAGACATCCCTAATGGCCTCCAAGAATGAGATGGAAGTGAGCCGGTTGTACGACGACAAAAACAAGTTGGCGCTCGAGATGGTCAAGTTCAGCGGGGAGGTCGAGAAAATGAAGGGAAAATTGGCCAATGCCAGAGAGATGATGAAGATAGAGGAGGTAAACAACGGGAACCTAAAGCGCGAGAACGACATTCTGAGCCGAGAACTTGACGATCTGAAAAGCAGGGTGTCCATAGAAAAGACCGAGATTGAAGGGTACAAAGACGTGCGGCTCACTTTGAAAGGGCTGGAGGGGGGGACGAACGAGGCCCTGGCGAAGAGCCGCGAGGAGTTGGCAAAACTTAATGAGACGAAGAGGATACTGGAGCTACAGACTGAGGAAATATCGAACAGGAAGCAATTGAAAGAAGAAGAGTTTAGCAGGTTGAACAGGCTGGTAGAGAATGCTAGCACAGAGAACAGGAACTTACACAAGGCGAACATGCGGCTGGAGAGCGACCTCAGGCTGAGTAGAAAGCTGGAAAATGACATAGACTTGTTGCAGAGGAGCAGGGACTTGGCCAGTAATGAAGCAATGAGAGCGGAAGAGGCGAGCCTATACGCTCGCGAACAGCTACGCAGTTTAGAACAGAAAATTTTGGTCGTCAGCAACATGAAGGTTCGAGGTGAGGGGAGTGTTGAAGTTGGCGGGTTAGGGTTAGGGTTAATGGGGGACGCAGATGAGCCTGTGGTGGTCTCCGCCGGGAGAGATAACATCATAAAGAACGAGGCCGCGACGGTGCTTAGGGACACCTCAGATCCTGGAGGGGAACTTTTGACAACTATTGGCGGTGATTTAAACATTTCTGCCATCCTTGAGGACGAGAAAAACCTCGACAAAAAAGCCAAGAGCCAGCTCAAGGCAAGGAAGAAGCAAAACGCAAAGAGGAAGACGCTGCTCGACACTGCTATAAACAGCGTCAAGAGCAATTGATGTGGTTCGAGGGAGGGAGGGGGGACGACAGCATGCATTTATACGTACTGTAACTGTGTTGTGTGTGTAACAATAACTACGAAGCCGCTACAAGTTAGTGTTGTGTGTAAAAGCTGTATGGTATTTAAAAAAAAAATTTGGTCTGTGTTGGCGGTTTGTGCACTCATATTCTATTATTTGCACTCATATTTCTATTTTTGCACTCATATTCTATTATTTATTCCCTTTACCAT
>Ga0115556_1000316_pt1 | contig 31447 bp, 12 predicted proteins | sample COGITO_mtgs_1104_5_FD_87282 | JGI IMG/M metagenome (GOLD analysis project Ga0115556, IMG submission 87282) | Pelagic marine microbial communities from North Sea - COGITO_mtgs_110414 | ecosystem: Environmental > Aquatic > Marine > Epipelagic | place: Germany:Helgoland, sampling site Kabeltonne... | reverse complement strand
TGAAAAGGCACATGCGTATTCACACGAACGAGAAACCGTTCGAATGTGATGTGTGCGAGAAACGTTTTCGTGAATCTGGTAATTTGAAAGTCCACATGCGTATTCACACGAACGAGAAGCCGTACGAGTGTGATGTGTGCGATAAAGCTTTTCGTACATCTGGTCATTTGAAAAACCACATGCGTACTCAACATCATTGAAAGCTTTTCATAATAGCAAGTTTACATACACACACTTTACTCAGTACAACAAAACCTTAAATAAATTTCCTTCTGAGCGAATTGTACTTCATGCGAGATGATACAGACTTTTACACGTGGTAGGTACTACTTTTAAGAATACGAATACAAAAGTACTTTCACACTTTATTAAGAGACGACGACAAATATTGTTTATTAAAAAGTCACGCCTCTTCTGACTTTTCCGCGTTCGTTGTTGTTGTTTATATCCGCACCCGCGCACGCCGCTTCCAACATGTCCATCGCTTCTCGGCCTAAACTCGGCCTGAACTCTCTTTTCTTCACTCGCACTTCCTCTAAAAACACGTCTATGCTTTGCGAAAATCCTTTTTTAGCGCGACAGGCGTTGAGGCAGGATAACACGCGCACGGCGAATGCTCGACTGTACGGCGGCTGCGCGAACTCGAGAAACTCAGAGAGGAAGCGTTTCACGTGAGATTGATCGATGCGGTTCGGCGTCCAGACTTCGACGCACTCGTCGAGCGCGTCGGTGATAAATTCCTCGTAGTTTTCCAAAGAGCTTATTTTCTCGTCTTCAAATAACGATAAGATGACGTCGATAGCGGCTTTAGGGATGTCGTCGCCGCAGCCGCGGCCGGCGACTTCAATCGCCGTCGAGACACACTCTAAAGCGCGCAAACGCAACGTCGGTTGTGATTGGACGCACGTCTCGAGCAAAGCAAACGCAACTTTGTGTGACTTTTCTGGGTCGCGTCGAATGGCAGATTCGATCCATGTGAGGACGGCAGCTGTGGCAGGGAGCGACGATGAAAGTGTTTTGAGTTCAGCGCACTTTTCGAGAAACTCGCTCGGCGACAACTTTTCGTTCACCCCGGATCCATTTTTCCTGTCGTCGTTGGTCAAAGTGGTAGAATTATCGAACGTTTTCGACGCTTGATTGCATATTTGTAGAGCCGAAAGTAAATCCTTGCGCGAGGCGTTGACGTCTTCTTGCACGTAGCAATCGTTCGCCGTCGCGAGCGCTAAAATCTCCACGCACAAAGCTTTGGGAGAATTCTCCGATTCGCCCGACGTCAACGCAGTCACGAGTTGATGGAGGTTAGCTTCGTACTGAAATGCTTCCTCAAAAAGTGCGCGCAACGCATCTGGACGACGCAACGGTGCCGCCGACGGTTTCTGACGTCCTCCGTTGTCGTTCTCTTTGTCATTTTCTCCTGCTTTGTATTTTCCTAAAATCTTCTTCAAGTCCCACGTGGCGAGCGCGCGTTTGCCGTGCCCGCCGCCACCCGCCGAAGCCGCCACCGCGGCAGCTAAGACCGCTGAACCACCGCCTGCACCGACGTTGAAACCGCCACTATCACTACTCCCAACACCACTGCGCAACCTTTTGCGACTCGCGAACGAGGACGAACCTAACGCGAGACCACCGATCGGTTTCCCGGCTGCTTGTAACAAATCCGAAATCGCCGAAGCGACGTCCGCATCCTCACTCGTCACACTCAACGCCGTAGCTATCCTCCTCACCGCCGCTGCACCGTGTTTCTCCGCTGCAGCTATTTCTAAATCTTGAGAGAACCGTTTCGCGACGTCTTGGATGACTGAGTTGAACGAAGATTTGGAGGAAGAAAATTCATCGCCGTTGATGATATCCGAAAGCAAAATCTGCGCAAACATGTACGCTCCGACCGTTCTCGTGCACATATCCGTGATCGCGATCGTGTCTTTTCTAATCTTTTCCTCTAACTCGCCCGGCGCGGTATTATTATTAACACTACTCTTCGACGAAGCCGCCGCCAACACGTTCTCGCACAAGCTCGTAAAATGGTCCGCCATCAACTCGTGAAAGACCCCAAAATACGCGCTCGCCGCCGACCCTAACGCTCGCACTTCTCTTCTCAACCCCGCTCTCCACGCGTGTTGAATCGCTAAATCGATCAACAAACAATTCTGGTGCCTATCTGCCAATTTAAACAACAACGCTCTCCCTCTTTCCGATCGAAAAATCTTCTCCAACCACGCCGGCGGTTTCCCTTTAAACTTATCAAACACCGCGTCCGCTTTCGACGCGTCAAAAGTGCGTTCGATCAACCGCTCTAACAAACCAATTTCGTCCATGGTTCCGTCTGCTAAACCTACTTCGTTATTGAACATCATCGCGTGGTGGTGGTGGTGGTGGTGCGCCGCCGCGGTCGTCCCGGCGCCGACTACTTTTAAATCCGCCGCGGTCTTCGTCCCGTCTCGCATCACCGCACCTTTCTCACCATCCGCGCTCAATAGTAACGAGGGATTATTATTCACTCCTCCCGTCGGCGTCTGTTCGTTCGTTCCTTTCACTCCCCGGACGCCTCCCCCGTCCTGCCCTTCGTTTCGCTTCTCATTCAGTCCCATTTTCCCTTCGTTCTCCTCCTCCTTCTCGCCGCCTGCGTTGCCAAACTTTGCAAAGCTGACTTTCGGTCCCGGGCTCGTCGTCGCGCTCACTCTCGGTGGTCTCGTAATTTTCAGCCAATCGCACACTAAACTCGTCATTTGCGCGTACCCTCGGTAATTGCCTCCGAGCAATTCCACCGCCCTGTTCGGTTCCCCGCCGGACAACGTTGGGTGCACGTACTCTCTCAAGGTTTCAATAACCGACGCGTCCATGACGAAATCTTTCTGCGAAAGAATCTGCTCCAGATAAAGTCGTCGCTTCTCTTTGTTGATGTTCTCATCGTTGTCCTCTTCTTTCTCGTTGTCTCCTTCTTCGAAAGTCATGTTTAATGTCTTTTCCAGGGGGGCAACGGCGATGTGAAACTCTGAGGAGTTTTGGATGCATTCGCCACTTCTCTCACACTGAATGGGCGCGAGACGGCGAAAGTTGAACCGCGAACTTCTCGGGATCGACAGAGCAGACGAACGGGACGACGAGGAGTCGTTTTTGGGAAGTCAAGGTTCGCGTTTGCTTCGTTTTCTTCTTCTTCTTATTAGTAGTAGTCTTTCTTTGCATGCATCATCCCATTCTGTAACCGCTTTTGTTTACTCACACAAATGGATTCTCTTTTCTCTCTCTGTTCGAACGGGAACTTCAAAATCAAAAACAGACGACCACAAACGACGGAAACGACAGCGAGAAAAGTACATCGAAACTCGAAAAGCGACGAGCGAAGCTTTCGTGGCGATTTGCGCAGTCGCGGCGGTGATTTTTGGACTCGTTTTGTGGGCGCACACACACCATCTGTAGGAAAAAATGGCTGCTGCGCAGCGAAGAAGCGCGGCGGCGAAGCGCATCGAAGAGCTCGCTTCGGAACCGACGACGGCGAAGGCTTTAGCGAAACTGATTTATTACAGCGCGGCGATGATTGTGACGCCGTTGGTGACGTATAACCTGTCCATGACGAGGTTTGTTCCGTATTTGTACGAGAAGTACGGCACGGAGTTTCTCGAGAACCCGACGACGTGTAGCGGGTTGTTCGCTATATTGAGCGTGCAAGTTGTGTTGGTGATGTACGTGATTTCCGCGTTGAGAGAAGATGGTTCGTCACCGGCGATGAAAAGAGAGTAGTATAGATTCTGTTGTGCGTTTAAAAAGTACAATATTTTGTGTGATATTCATATTTATAACAAAGAGCGCTTCCAAATCACCAGATTTATATGGTTCTTCGCGCTTCGCGCCTTCTCAAAAATGTATCAATGAAAAACTATTCAGTTGTGTCCGTAGTCAACTCTTGCGCTCGGTTTCTCGTCGCCATGACGTCTGAGAAGCACGAGTTCCAAATGAGCGTGGTTTGTAACCACGCCACTGGGAGCAAACTCAAGAAGAACAAAAAGCCGAAAATGCACCCGCCCAAAAACTTGTCCATTTCTTTGTACCAGAAATCGCCGTAGTCTCTGCACACTTGCAACGAGTTACGATACCCGTACGCCACGCGAGGTTTCCATCCAGACTGTTGAATAGGGTTACCCTCCGCGTCGAGGCCCGTTTTCAACAAAAAGTCTAGCGAGTTCTCAATTTGGTAGTTACCGATCAAAATGAAGGACTCGATGATGACCGAGTTGACGCAAATCGCTGCGACCGTGGCGTAAAAGAGTTGGCGGAATACCCACAAGTTTGGCACGTGTTCGTATAACAGTGCGCCGTACAAACCGATCCACAAGATGACAAACGCGAATCGAACGCCGCCGCGAATGACTGATATTTTCCAAAGTTCGTCCGGTTGCATCTTACGATGTTCTCGGTCCATCAATCGCGTGGAGAACAAGAATTTTTGGAGCATCATCAAGACGCCCATGATAGCAGACGCCATGGCGATGGTGATGCAGTTCAAGGAAAACTGTTCATCTTGCGTGAAGCCTTCAATGAGCTCGGTACCGTGGTAGGCACCAATGAGAACAAAGATCAAGACAAAACGGCCGAGTGCAGAGAAGCACACGACGCCGAACTTGTACCAAACAGAAAGCATTTCGCGGTAGTTCTCCAACATGCCCGCGTGCCATTTGTTCCACGAACCACTCGACACTTTTGGTTGATCAAACGTACCGTCTAACCATTTTCTCCAATCTAACCACGAACGTTGCATCCAGTAGAGATTCAAACTTTGCGGAGAGAACCACCACGGGGCAATGATGAGACAAATAGCAAACGGCCACACCGACCAGGCGTACAAAATTGAACTCTTCACCGACGTGTTCGCGTGGAACAAGAGGAGATAAAAGAGAACCTCGAAACCGAGGTACAAGTGCGATTTGGCGTACAAACCGTACAAGACAACCATGGAGGCGTTCGATAAAACGTAACCCCGTTCGGTACCGATATACATAGCCTGACCAAAGATCAACGATCTCATGTAGTTGTACCCTTTCGTAGCCATGGTGAAAACGTTGAACGCCCACGATCCGGCGAGCTGCGTTTCTAGAGTGTACTCCACGCCGGCGCGGAAGCCTCGATCCATGATCATTTTCATCAGTAACGGAAGAAGCGTGAGCAAACCAATCTGTAACGCGTAGATTGAGTTGTAATAACCGCCCTCTTCCTTTGAAAGAGATAAGGTAGTTTGCGTCTCTGTCATTTTAAAGTAACGATAGACACGGTACAATTCCAAATCCGCAATGGCTAAACTCGCGTGCGTCAAGGCAAAGAAGTAAACCGCCCACGCAGTTTGCATGACTGAGACGTAGAAACCAGGTCCGGAGAAGTACAATGAAAAAATTCTGAAGAAATCTAGCCCGCGATGAAGTCTGAACAAATCTCTCGACATGGAAATTGTACCGGCGGAACCGGAAATCTTTTGTTCGAAACCGTTAACAGAGGTAAAACCCATATCTCGTCCTTTGCCGCACTCGATGAATTCCTCAAACAATACCTTACCGCCTCGGGCGATGGCATTAACACCGCCGAAGAAATCCTCGGCGACGTGAATCATCTTTGAAGCTTTCGAGACGCCTCCGTTGGTGCACGCGAATGCTTTGTCCCAAACGTCAGGGTGACCGTAGTGAAAGCGTACCATCAACGGCCACGTCATGAACCGCTGAAAGGTTTGGAAAATGAACTCAGAAATTGCGGCGAATTGCGCCACGGCACCATGCGTTTCTGAGAAGATTACCTCAGGAAACCCGACCAAGACGACGTCGTCGCGAAAAACATCCATCAAGTTACGAATCTTGAAAGATTCACCCATGTAGTTATCTTGGTTCATATCCAAAGTTTGCAAGTAGGAACCTCGCGTGAAGATAATCGCATGGTTCTGGTTCTCCGGTTTACCTTCTCCGATAATCGGGTCACCGGGCAGTCTGACTTTATACGTGAGTTGCAAGTTACCCTGGTTTTCTTCGTCTATACCCACTAAGCACGAAGCAAAGCCGTTAAAGTTTTTCTCATCTTCTTGAGCGTTTTGGCGCGGCATGTCTACGAAGCACACCTTCAAGTCGCGATGGGATTTGATCAATCGTTCAATCTCCGTCGCTTTCGCCCGATCCATCGTTCCGGGTGCAGCCTGACGCATGCGCCCGAACACCTGACACGTAACGACGTATTCGAACTTATGTGAAACTAACCGTTCGATGGATTCTTCTGGTATCCCTTCTGCGCGCGCTTGCAAACGCAAAGCATCCCCGTACAAGCACACACCTCGAATGCACCTTCCCAACGTCTGCGAACGATCAGATGCCCACCTTTGTGCCTCGTCCCAGTGCTCGTCAAGAATAGTCTCGTCGTCTTTGTGCAAAGCTTTCACGCGTTCTTTAAAGTTTTCGTAATCGTCCGGAAACGTTGCGACGATGAGCGAAAAGAGCGTCTTTTCATCCTCCAAGTGCGCGGTGAGTTCATGGCGTTGAAACGCAACATCCTCCGCATAATAAGGCGTGAACGCCGAGAAGCCACGCATCGTTCGAATATCAGATGGTGTTCTTAAAGCTGTGAAACGTAAAGAGTTTGCAAAAAACATAAGTTGTCTTTGCCCTTCAGCCGATCTTGGCTGACCACCTGGGTTACTGGAATTCATCGAACGCAAGAGAGCGTCGATGATATCGTGCATCTCCGGCGACGCTGCCGAAGCTGCAACAACCTGTACGTGGTTCTTGTCTCTCAACAAATCGGATTGGATCATATCGAGTAACTTTGAATACAATTGCGAAACTTTGTATTTGTATTGATTGGCGTGAGCCGACCATTTCCCAGAGTCGCGCTCCATGGCAAATGCGCAAATCTTCCTGACCGCGAGCAAGACATCATGTAAAGCCTCCGCGACACGCTCACCTCGCGTGTCTGAATTCTCTGGAAGCGTGATGTTTTTATACCTTTTCGCTTCCTTTCGCTTTGTCTTTCGAGCCTTTTTGCTTGAACCTGCGAGCTCAGCTTCGCGCTCTTCGTCATTTTGTTTCATCTCTTCATACGCCGCTTTTTCAGCTTCGGTGAGTTCGATGTTCTCTTCAATCACAAAGCATGCAAACCTGCCGCCTTTTTCGCGCATCTTCTTCCTCGTTTTCTTGCTAAAGAATCCGGTGCATCCATACTTTAACTCAAGGTTCATCGCTTCGAGCATTTGCTCTTGTCTGGCGAGTTCTTTTTCACGAAGTTCGCGTTTTTGGCGGTTGTACCTTTTCCTCGCCAATGCCTTTTTGATGCGCTCAGCTTCTTCCAATTCGCCAGCCGCTGTGAGCCTTTCAATCTTGTCCTCATCGTCGTCATCGTTATCTGATTCCGAGTCAAAGTCACTATCAGGCGTTTCACCTTCGGCTTCGACATCAACACCGCACGCTTTCAACTCCTGGAGCAAACGAATGATAGCGTCTCGTAAAACCATGTAGCTCTCGATATCTCCAGTTTTGCGGTGGTGCATTTGCTCGTTTTCTACTTGCGCGATTTCTACGATGATCTTCATGAAGTCCTCCAAGTCTCTTGGAGCGACTAAACGCAAGGCATCGGTAAACAAGACCGCAAGCAAATCTTTCGTTTGTACCATAGTGCGATAAAATGCAGGATATGCCTTCATAGTGCCAGTTTGGAAAGACACGGTTGAAAAGACAGTGGAGGTCATCATCGCCGGCAGGATAACATACTCCGGGGCATGGAAAATCTGCGACATGTCACGGCCAGACAAAAAAGTAAAGCACAAGTCGTGATATTCAGCGTCACTGAGAAGGTCACGATCGCGCAAATTCTTCGCAATTGCATTCCACGCTCTTCCAAAGTGTTGCCACTTTATGTCAAGCGCATCGGCGCAGAAGTCCGCCGGGTTGGTTTCGTATGCATTTGGGTCCGTTTCGTCGATTTTCTCCGTGATTGTAAGCAAAGAATCTCTGCCAGCTCTTGAATCATCGTCCATCTCATCGATGTGCGCACTGTAACCACCACCAGATTTACCTGTTCGCTTATCGCTCAAACCTTTCGCCATACCTAGCATTTTATTGCTCGGGTTCTCCATGTCGTCTTCTGAATCCGACTCTGCCATCTTCTGGCTCCCTTCGCCAGAACGCACGACAAACTCTGGCTTCGGCCATTTTCTGTTCAAGCACTTGTCGCAGAAGAGATACGGGATAGTCGAGAAGCTTCGCAAGAAGAAGCTCCAGTTTTGCGCGTGCGAAATTTTACCCCACCACTGAAGCGCAATTGTAAAGGCAGTCGCGTACACGGTGTACCAAACAAAGGTATCACAAAAGTACGTTACCAACGCCGGTAAAACGCGCATTACTGTCATGAGGTACATCAAAACGGTACTCGCGTGCACATCGTAGTAACTCGACGGGATTTCACCTTCAATTTCTTCACCAATGTAGCCCAATGAGGCGAGAGGCGTGATGTTATCGCCCCCACCCAAGATGGCGGCAAGCTTGCCGATATTTCCCGAGAGATCAAAACTTCCCGAATCGGCACCAGATAATAAAGTACGACGACGCATAGTTTTATCTTCCTCGTAGTCGTCGTCGTAATCGAGCGGGTCTAACTGCTCAGCCAACAATTCTTCCTCTTTAGTGATATCTTGCAAGAAGTACTTTTCTCTCGCCTCAAAGTGCAAAGCATTTTTCAACGCGTCGCCGTCCAAGTTGATACACGAGGTGTACGTATCAGACTCCTTGTTCCAGCACAAATCTGGATGTTGCAATGCATTCACAGACTCGCGCAAGGGAGGAATAAGAAGATAGTGACCAAATGCCAACTTTGTGGCCAACACGAATATCCAGAAAATGGAGTAAATGCAGCGTTCGCGGAACGGTGTTGCGAACTGCGCACTGCCGCCCATGTAGGGCTCTCTCTTGATCACCGACGTCATGACGCCACACATGGCTAAGGCGTAAACAGCAGCCAGAGCTTGGAAGTATGGTGTTTTACTATCCGGGTGGAAAGACTTTTCCAACCCATAAAATAAAGGAATCATGATAAACGCGAGCGATCGCGTGATGATAACGAACCAATCTTCGAAGGATTCCTGTTTCAAGTTGCGAAAGGAGAGGGTGGCAAACTCGCAAATAAGCTTCAAAACTGCGTGCGTAACTGCGGCAGTGCACACATATCCCCAATCGAAACCATCAGCAAATGCGCACACGCACGAAATGTGGAAGCACACCGCATGAAATACGATGACCGTGTTAAAGTTGACGTAAAGACTGAACCATCCAGCAACTTCGCGATGCGTCTTGAAAAATGTCTTCGACAACCCCTCGCCGGCACCAAGCGGATGCTTCGCCTTGTTCATCATGTACGCTCTGAAATGTGCGTACATGCGTTGATCAAGTGGGTTGTCGCGCATTTCCATAGGTACACCAATAAATTCAGGTTGTCGGTTCTGCTTTTCCTCTTCTGGCATTTCAGCTTCGCGTTTCTCGACGTCCTCGTTCGCATGGCCGTCCACTGGAGGCATGACTTCCTTGAACCTATTGTACTCCCAAAAGAACTCGTTGACGTCATCGTACATGACCCGATCAACAATTGGCGCTTTCGCGCGTTCCTTCAACTCGCGGCGCATGAATAAGTACATCGGAGTGACAACGTTGTTGAGATAATCGCACTCCTTGTATGGCATTTCAGACCCCTTTACTGGTTGCGCCAAAATGAGTTCCGCGTTGGTCTCGGGATCTCTTTCTGAACGGTTTTCGAGCGTAACTGCGCATAATGCGCAATGAAAGAGATAACAGAGTACTTCAGACATGTGGCGTAAATTAGCGGATTCACCGTAAAGCAAAAACCAAATCGCCAAATGATGGGCTTTCGCGTTCGTTTCCACCTTCAAGAACTCTTCCCGATTGACGTTGTTGAAGAAGACTTCGTTACTTTTGCGCTGTGCCATGAAGAGCGCAAGAATCGGGGATTTCTTCTCTTCCGAACCACTGTTGTCGATTTCGAATGCCTGCACGTCCGCGTTTGTCTGTGCTTGATCAAGCATACCGGTGTAATCCACCCAGTGTTTGAAGTTTAAGAACATGTGGCCGTGTAAGTGGTTGATCGCTTCCGCCCACTGCGCCTCACTCAAACCGTCTTCGGAGATACCAGCTTCGTCGGAATACGTGGCAATGGTGTTTTCAACCCATCGCGACATGTTCTCAAGTGCATTGTGCATGTTCGATTTCACTTCAACTGGTGTTTCCGAGAAGTTCGAATCAGGGCACGTCTTTTGGAATCCAAAAAGAGTAGCTTGCTGTTCGAATAATGGCATCAAGCGTTTCTTGATATCTTCGCATCTCGGATTAATGGCCGACCCAGAACCTGGAACGGTCATATCGCGAGGCACATCTGGCAAGACCGTCGGTGCCGGACGTTTATATTTCATGGACTTCACGTGCAAGCCGATAACTTTTCTGAAGAAGAGTTTAAATCCAGAGAGTTTTTGACGCGCTCTCGAGGACACGTCCGATCGGTTGATGGACGCAATCATCTCTCGTCTGCGCATTTCAACCGTCAACACGGCCGCATACGCGCGGTTGAACAACGCTCTAGCGTGTATGAACGATATTGGAAACAAACCAATAACGAGCAAGACGATGTGCAAAATCGTACCATTGATGATATCGATTTCTCTTGCCATGAAGTCACCATAGGAGCGAAAGGACAACATGAGCCCTCGGAACGCTCTTGGAGGCTGATCCGAGATGAGACCAAAGACTGCTGAAGTGCAGCTGATGAACACGTAGCCAGATATTGCGAAGACAACGGCATTAAGGAAATCCCATTGATTCATTTGCGCCGAAAACAATCTTTGACAGAGGAAGTGATGCAAAACCACGCACACGATTTTGAAAAAGTAGCCGTAAATCAAGACAATGGATTGCTTCGTAACTTCAGATAACGTACCTTTGCCAGCAAATCGCTTCGCGAGAGACACTAATCTGTGTGGCCACAAGAACTGCGGCGATAAGGCAAAGTAATACACCGCCGCTAATAATCCAGCGGCAACACCAGAAGTCAAGATAATAATTGGACGCAGCGCAGTGGTAGACGAGGCATCTCCGACGTTCAGCGCTGCAGCCGCGGCCAAGGAAACAATTATAGGTCCAGGAACGAGTCTCAAAGACACGTGCCAAAACTTTACAGACATTGGAAGTTTTCTCCAGTTACGCATCGTATCTGCGCGCCAAGTCCACCACGTTGGTTTATTCCCCAAACCGCGTCTGGCATTGACTTTCTCCTTCGCCGTGCGCTCGTCGTCTCCTCGAGGGATAGAGTCCAACCAGCAGACCCACTCAGCCATACCAAACTTGATCATGCCACTCTTGAACGTTTGCGGATGGAATAACCAGGGTGCCATAGTTAAGTTCCAAATTGCAAACCAGACGTGCCAAGTGCTCGAGAAGAATTCGTGTAAAGGACCGAGCGAAGAGAGCGACATGATAGCCCCCGCCACCCATGCCATTTCTATAGCCGGTTTGATGTGACTTTCGGCGTACTTAGAGTACAAGCTGACGAAACCAGCGCGCATGGTCATGCCACGCTTAGTCTTCATGTAAGCCGCTTCACCGGTATTGATTGAGCTGTCCAATGAAAAACCTCTCATTTTAGCGATGAACATATTGAAAATAAAGCTTCCGGTAATCGTGTGGTGATACAGCTTGGAAAACATATTCACAAAGCCGCCGTCGAGCCAGCCTTCTAACATGACTGGCCAAGCCATAACAAAGGACGCTTGAATAAACCAGTGCGATGGATATATATTGTGCGTACCGACTTCCTCGTGGAAACCAATGTTATCGAACGCATCTCCAGATTTGAAGTACGTTTCGACGTGCACCATAACTATGATAAGTTTGGTCACTACGAACGCAAGAAGTGACGCGAATAATACAAATTCCGTGAACATTATGCCCGCGGAGGATTGAAAAAACGACAGACCTCTTAAGAAATCGAAGGACTTTGATAATCTGTGGAAATCACGCGAAATGAGCTGCATACCGTTACCGGTAGCAATCTTCGCGTGAAACTGGTTCGCGCCGTCAAAGGAAACTTCTCTGGCTTTACCAACCATCTTGAAACCTACGTATCGCACTTTCCCTCCTCTTAATATGACATTCATACCACCAAAGATATCTTCAGATAAGTGCAAAGATTTAGTAGCTTTCGAGACACCACCATTCGATCGGACCCACGCCAAATCCCAAACGTCCGGGTGACCGTAGTGGAACCTCACGCACAGCGGCTTCGCCATGTACCGCTGAACCATTGTACCGAACACTTGCTCAGACAAAGCGGAAAATTGCGCGACTGAACCGTTCTGTTCGGTGATCATTTGCTCGGGGAAGCCAACGATGACAGTATCATCATCATCCTCGAAAGTACGGATAAGATTTCGCACTTTCAAACCTTCAGATAATTGAGCGTCTTGATTCATATCGATTGTTTGCATGTAATTCCCTCTGGCGTAAACAATCCCGAGATTCTGGTTCTCTGGCTTACCTTCACCGACGATCGGATTTCCAGGTAAGCGAATTCTATGCGTGAGCTTCATAATGCCGGCAGGATCTTCTTCGTAATCGATTCGAGATCGGCACAGGTAATAATAGCTCCCCGCGTCTTCCATACTCTTCGCCGCCAAATCGGGCTGCTCGTAGTGCGTGAGTACGGTGTGTGGATGTGCCTTGCACATCTCAACAATTTGTTTATCCTTGGCTTCCCAGCCTTTAACGCCGTACATTTGGCAAGATAACACGTGCTCGTACTTCAAGAGAACGAGCGCTTCAATCTCTTCTTCTTTTATGCCTTCCAGTCTCGCCAATATTCTCGACGCATCTGCGTAAGAGGAGAAGCCTTTCACCGTGCGTGAGAGCGTCTGCGTACGGTCTGACGCCCAACGCGAGATTGTCGCAAGAACTGCGACATCCTCTGCCGTTTCCGCGTTCGTCTCGCGTCTCCCTGCGAGTTCATCCAAGAACGCTTCGTAGTTTTGGTGTGGCAAACGTAAATTTGTTCGTTCAAGCACGTTTGCCCATTCGCGCGGAAGCATGGTAGTCAAAAATCGAAACGTGGAGACGTTCTCCCCATCGATTTGCTCCCTCAAATCGTCCGTCGTCAATTCAACTTCTTCGACGTACATGGGAGTGAGCGTGGATAAGGCCGGCGTTTGTAAGACACTTCTGGCTTTCTGCAATTGCGGGTCGGTGAGAGATTCCAAGAAAAATCTTAAAATTTCCCGAGCTTCCGCGCAATCTGGTTCCCCCGTAGGATTCGCAGTGGAGAACGTTCTGTGAAGAACGTCGACAACGCGCCTACCTGGAGCGGTCAACAGAGCAGGCTTCACTCGCGATCGTACGTGCGACGCGTCTTCTAATTTAGTCGAATCCGAGAGCACCTTCAACAACGAATCGCAAACCTGGCCCAACACGACGTTGGTTTCTTTGTGCGCTGCCGATAACTTTTCGTTGTCATCCGCGACGATATCGTTCTTGATCAATTCAATCGACTTTTCAATGTTTTGCTTGAAAACTTTACACGCCTCAACGAGTGAGTTGCCGGAGGCGTCCTCTTCATCGTCGCGTGCTTTGCGAATCAACTTGATACCGTCGTGGACCAGCGTGCGAATATCGATGAGCCATTTCGGCGCGCGCGTCGACTCTCGGCGAACGACGACGCCCATCAGATCCGTCGCTGACTTCAACAACGTGCAAAACTCTGCGCGTTTGCTCGAATCTACGACGCCTAAAATACAAACAAACATGAACGCCGAGACATCAATCATTTGCGACATGACTGATCCCAACAAGGCGTATTTCATGCTCGCGTTACGCTCTGCGCCAACTTTCGAAAATACCGGCGCGGTTAACATTGTAGGGAATAACACGTACGTATCAGAATCACCACCGAGGAAACTCTTCACAGTTTTTCCATTCAGTGGTGCAAACGAAAGCGCGCTGCGCTCTTCGTCGCTCAATAAATCACGCTTGCGCAAAGATTTAATCACCGCGTTCCAGGCACGCGCAAATTCTCTCCACTGCTCCGAAGCAGCTTCCGCGCATAAATGTGTCGAAGGCGACGATGCCGGCATTGGCTTGAGCTGCTGAGTGGAAATAATCTTCTCCCCAAAAGCGGCAATCTTGAGCGGAAGCTCGCGAACAACTTTCGACCATCCGTCTTCCACGCCTTTCCAACGCAAACGATCAAAAGCTGAGGCGATACCCAAGCCGATGAGGTACCAGAAGAAGGTATCCGCGTAGTACAAGAGAGTGCTCGGAAGCCATCTTTGAATGACGACAAGGTACTTGTACGTGTGTCGTCGGAAAATGCGGACGATGTGGATCATAAACTCTGGTAACATATCGCTGTAATCGTACTGATCGCAGTCTTCGCCGGCAAAGTCGTACCCCCAGCAGTACAAATCGAGCTGTAAAATAGCTCTGGTTGGTTTTTCAAGCGGCGAGAGGATGAATACGAAGTCAAATAAGAACTTAGCCGCCAATACGACGATCCAGAAGAGACGATACCGGAAGCTGTCGCTTCTATCCGTGCTCACATCTTCTTTCGTGCCTAAATATTCTTTTTGGCCGCCCATCGGAACGAGTCCACTAAAATCAATTAAACTGATCGCGATGTACGCGTATCCAATTGGAGCAAACACGGTCAAAGAAAAGAGACCGCAAGCAGTCAAACCAGTTACAATCAACGCCGCAGAAGCGATTGCAAGTTTTGCAATGCTCATAGTCTTGCTCTTGTAGAGTTCTCGACGGTGCACGAGGAGGACTTGCAACTCAACGAAAAAGTCACATCCAGCCGCGACGCCTGCCAGGAACGAGTAATATTGCCACTGTAAACCTGCGAACAAGTAAATAGTCATAAATGCAAAGGCACACGTCATGAACGTGAACATTCTGTGGAAATTCAAAAGGACCATGGTCCATCCAAGAAATTCGTTGTGCGTCTTTTCGAAAACTGCGCCGAGCGTCTGATCGATTTCCGCTGCAATGCGTGCCCGGCGCATGTAGTTTCTGTAGTTCACGTAAGACACCGTCGTTCCATCCCCAGTATCGTTCGTTGTCATTCGCTTTAACTTACTTGGGATCAAGTAGCACTCGTTGATATCGTCGTAGCCAAGTCTACGGTACACGCGCAAATCCGAACGAATTTGCGTGGCGAGGAATTCCGTCACGGGCATAATGATAGACTCAACAAAGTCTCCCTTCTCAAACTTCATGACCTTTGAGTTCACTGGCTTCCCGTTTGCAGTGATAGCGTTGGAACACACGTGAAAAAGAAATGCAATCATTTCAGGCATGCCGCGGCAGTTTGCGGCTTCGTCCGCGATGCACTCAAAGAGCACGAGCGATCTCAGCTTGTTCTGCCCCATTTGTGACTCTAACGATCCAGAGTGCATAATGCCTAAATCACCAACAAAGTTACGCCATCGAACGTAGTTTCGAAACGACTTCGCATATCTCTTTTCGATGATAAAATCTTCACCCTTGCCTTTGGATTCCTCGGTCGAGCCAATGTTCCAAAGTTGACCAGCTAATCGATCCGCGACGTTTTCAACCGTAGCACCAACGTTATCGTCTCCGGCGCTTTGGAAACCAAAGACTGACGCTAGTTCTTGCGCGATAGGCAAGATTTTGTTCCGCCATTTCGTCACGGCGCGTTCAATTTCAGACTTTCCGGTTGGCTCCGGACCGCGGCGCGTCAAGTCTTCGCCTTCTAATTCTTCTAAATCTTGCCCACTCGTCGTGGCTGGTTCAGAAGCCAAATCGGCGGCGAACCTTTGCGAAGAAGGAGGACTTTTCGTCGATTGCGCCGCCTTTTTGGTGAGCTCAATTTCTTCTGGTTCGTGCGATTTCGAAAACCACGAGAACACCGGCGTCTTCGCTCTCACCAGCGCGTGAAATGCATCTCTCCAAATTCTGCCCAACTGTTTTCGCTTCAAACCAAGGGCAATGATGATGTAACCAATAAAGATAAGTTTGAGCCACGTTTGAAACTTAAGATCAAGCATGTTCAAATCGTATCCGTCGGTCCCCGGGCAGGAGGTATCCCCGGGCTGCGTCCACGTCGAGTTTTCTTTTGCAATAAAACCTTCGACGTCGAGCGCGAAAGTCGGCGGTGCCGGACACACAGTTGGTGACTTTTGGTGCACCAACATTTGGTGGTGGCAAGACAAGTACGGCGACTGCAACGACACGGCTGTCGGGTTAATGAGCCCCGGCGGATGCGACAGAATGGCCGAAAAGTTCTCGAAAAACGCAAACTGCGGCACCAACTGTCCCGGCTTCAACTTAATTTGATGCCACGCTTCGGCTTCCGTGTGTGCAAACGCGTGCACGGAAGCGTTGTGCGCATCGTTGATTGCTTCCCCACACTTTGGAAATTTGAGTGGATCGTACGCTTGAAGTTCCTCACCGCCGTAAAACGGCGTACACGTGCCGCCTTTTTTCCAGAGGAGTTTTAACATGAAGTAAACCGCTCTCGGTCGAAGTAAATCAACGTGATTCACTTTGCACCTTTTTTCTACCGCCATCATCCCGAAATACTCCTCAGACGTGTATAAATCTGGCTGCGTCGGCGACATGTAGCCGCACGGAGAGTGTAACTTTTCTTTCAAACTCGGGCAGACTTTTTCGATGATTGGAATTCTTTCATCCGTGGTCGGCACAGCGGTGACTGCCTTTCCCTTCCAATACTCGTCCACCCACGCCATAATAGATCCACCGGTAACGAATCGCGTGCCACAGCCACTCGCGCACGTCGTGGCATGTTTTTCTAAATCTTCAATCATCGACGTCGTCCAATCGGCTTGGGCAATTTGGTCTTCTTCGCCCATAGTATCGTAGCCGTTCCATCCTTCGTGTTGTGGAGCTAATTTATACGCATCTACGCCGTATTCAGAAACTATGAACGGCTTTTTGGAAACTAAATGATACTTTTTGAACAAAGTGAGCGGCGACCAAAATCTCCGCGTGTACATGTTCACCGCCCAGAAGTCGAGCTGGTCCATCCACACGTCTGAATAACGAATCCACGCTAGTGCCCCCCACATTTGCATCCCAACGACGTGTTGTTTTGTCCTCGGTAAGTTCACGTTCGCTAAAGCGGTTCCGCACAAGACACCTTCGGAACGCACGACCGAGCACAACAAGTTGACGGATTTCATCAACTTTTCGATGGAATCTTCGAATTGACACCCGCTGATGCCAAAGTTCTCCGCTAAATCTTTATCGCAAACGAACAAATTCCACGGTCCATTCAACTCATTTCCTACAATCCAAGCGCCAATGGCTGGGTGCTTTGCGGCTCTAACTTGCGATCTAAGTTTTCTTTGGACTTTCGTCATGGACTCCTCGTCGTTGAAGAACGACTTGGTTCCGTCTTCGAAATCGTAACCAACAATAATAACAATCCCATACTGGTGACACAAATCAAAGAACTGCGTGTGTCTGTGCGAATATTTCAACGTATAAATACGAATCGCGTTCACACCGGCATCGGCTAGGAGAGGAATATCTCGTTCAAAAATCCCGGCGTAGTTGGACGTGAAATAATCCCCATACGGTTCAAACCAATCCGGGTCGGCTCCTACTGGCACTGGAGAATAACACACAGCGCGCATTAACCATGGTTTCCCGTCTAAGTATAAAGTTCTACCTAACCTACGCAACCTACCGGTATCTAAAGTCGTTTCGTTCAAATTTGGTGGGTTCCTAAACGCCTCCAATCGCTTTCTACCCTCCGCGGATAAAAACTCCTTCTGCGGATTGTGGAAAGCCGGGTCGTAAATATCTACGTCATCGTCTATAGCTGGTGCAGTTAAACCGGTCGCGTTTACCTCTTCTTCGTGTTCGATTTGTTTCTCCATTTTCTCTTGCTCGTCCGCTTCTTCGGCGCTTACTTCGGCTTCGGAGTCTTCGGTCAAGTCGTTCGCCGTTCCGGGATCTACCCCAGTAGCAGTGGACGTACCCGTCCCGTCGTCCGCACCTAACTTGCTCAATTTAAATGGCACCGATCCTTTCACTGTTTCTTTACCACCGCTCGGTTTTGGTCCATCGAACGGCCATACCATCCCGCCGAGTTTCGCGTTCAACCTTTCCAAGGGAGAAGGAGATCCGTGAATGGTACTCTTATTCTTTTTATGACTCGCCGTACTTCTCGCGCCGCGGAATATCGCGTCCGCTTTGCGCCCGCTGTTGTGATCGTACTCGTACTCTTCGTAATCGTCTTCGATTTTATATTTGCGATCGTTCACCAAAGATGGCTCTTCGCTCCCGTAGCGCGCAAACGCGATGTCCAATTCACTCGGTTTGACGCGGCTTTTCCCCGTCATCGAGCCACCAGACGAGGCGACGAACGTTGTCGCGAAGAGCACGGCAAAGATGGCCGAGAGGATCACGCGCCACGACATTTTCTTCCTCTTCAGTCCTTCCTCCTCGTCGTATCGCCGATGAGAGTCGTCTGGAGGTGCGAATGTCGCGTAGCCTCCTCCGTTCATCAACGCTCCAGGAGGAGGTGGTCCTCGTCCTCCTCGGGCAGCGGGGGAGGAGGAAGTCATTTTTGTAGACAAAAAGCAAAGAAGAGAGACAACTTCCTTTGTTTTTTTTTACGAGATGTTTATCCGCGGGCAACGAAAAGTGCCTTTGTTTGTGTGTGTTTGTGTTTGTGTGTGTGTTTGCGTGCGTGTATGTAAAGCGCGCGCGGTGCAGAGGAATAATGACGCGAAGAGCAAACAGAGGGAACGATTCGATTTTTGCGCCTTTTTTTTTGCTGATACCCTAAATAGTTTTTTTGTGTGTTTTTTTCTCTCTCTTTCTCTCTCTTTGTATTACAACATCTCTTCTCTCTCTCTCTCTCTCTCTCTCTCTTTTGTGTTTAGTAGTATTTATATTATGTTTGAATTCACTTCTTTTCTTCTTTGTCGAAACTCGCAGAAGAGGTGGTATCGCAGAAGTTTTCATCGTCTTCGCAGAGCGCGTTGGAGGCGATTTTACCGACGTACCACGCGGAGAGCGCGGATAAGCCGAGCGCCAACAGCGCGGGACCGATTTGTTGGACGGTGGCGCCTCCGCCGGCGGAAATGGTTCGCGCGACGTCGCCGCTCGCGACGTACGCCGCCGTCCCCGGTATCATGCCCAAGAAGGACGCCGGAGCGTACTCCAACACCGAGACGGATGTCAAGCCGTAGAGGTAGTTGGACACGGAAAACGGTAAAAGTGGGCTCAAGCGTAACATGAAAACCACGCCGAATCCGTTCTCTCCAATCGCCTCGTCGATTTTCCTGTACTGCTCGCCGAACTTTTCGCTCGCCAATTTTTTCACCGAGTCTCTGGCCACGTACCTAGAAACAAGAAACGCCGCTACCGCTGCCACCGTCGCGGAACTCACCACAACCAGAGTCCCTTCAAACGCGCCAAACAACGCCCCTGCAGACATCGTCAACGGAAACGCCGGCACCGCGAACATTTCCAAAACGAAATACCCGAACCCGAACAACAACGGCCCGTTCACGGGACCGAGCGAGTCCAAATACGAAGCGTATCCGAATAAAGCCTCCGTGATTGGTTCTCTAAAGTACACCGAAGACGCCAATATCCCCAACAGAACGCATCCAAACGCGACGAGCGTCGTCTTTGAATTCGTCTCGTCTCGCTCGTCGTCTATGGAGTCTCGAGAAGCGTCCACGATATCTTTCGCGCCTAAAGTTTTGAGTAACTCCGTCGGCGAAGAAGTGCTACTACTACTATTTCTGTTCCCTTGGTTCTCGGGAGAAGAATCTACCGCCGCCGCCGTCGTCGCTGCTTTCGTCGCGCTTTCTTTATCCTCGTCCCGAGAGTCGAATATCGCCTTGTTTCTTCTTATTCTTCTCCTACTCCTACTCCTACTCCTACTATTACTGCTACTCCTACTCTCGTTACGTCCTATCGCCTCTGTTTTCGTTGTTTCCGTTGTTCTTAGTGTTGCTGTCGTCGTCATCGTTCGTCGTCCTTTCCCCTGCCGCCGCGACTCCGGCCAAAACAAAGTCTCAGACTTTGCGAACGATGACGACGGTGATGACGACGAGGCGTGCGTGACGACGACGCCATCGCGCGACGACGACGTGCTCCTGCTCCGCGCGAAACTCTTCCGGCCTCTCTTCTTCAACAAAGCATCGTTCGAAAAAGAACAACCCCCTTTCCTCGCGTTCGTCTTCAGAGACAAAGAACGCGAAGCGTGAAAAGAAGCGCCGTGCATCGTCGGTATCGATATCGACGACGTCGTCGTCGTCATCCGTGCTAAAGAATATACCTTTTACTGGAATGCAGACGAGATTTGGATATCAGCGCGTTTAAGAGAGAGAGATCTGCTCTTTTTTTTTGTGCGTGTGTGTGTGTATACTACAGCGCTGTAGCGGTGTCGCGCTCGGTGGTGTGTGCGAGAATACTACTTCTGGGAATTCTGATACTATACAACCGCGCGAAAGAGCAAACGAAGTGTGACGCGATGCAGACACTTCTTCTTATCTCTTTCAACTGCTTTAAAAAAAAAAGAGAAAAAAAGCAATCGAGAAGCTTCGAAAACGATGCATCCAAGCGAGGAGGAAAAAAACGAGACTTTGACGACGCGAAGATACTATCATCGTCTCAGAAGAACGTTTTACTCGATCATTTTTTTATCCCGCACGCGGTATTAGTGTTATCATTATTGTCGTTAGTATTAATATTCTTTCGCGATCTCTCTCTCTCTCTTTGACTATTTTACGCGCGCCGCTTCACACGAGCTTCGCTCGGCCTCGCGCGGCGTTTATATTCCTGCTCCTGTGGACCTTCTCCGCGGTTTCCATTCCTAAAAACGCAAACACGATGAAACACCCGGTCCATTGGATGTTCGTTAACGTTTGGTTTGGGTTTCTAAATACCGAATAGACGGTGCTAAAAATCTTTCTCGTCGTCGTGACCGTGGTGAGGACTAAAACGTCAAAGCTCGTGATGGTGTGGTAGATGAAATTTTGGCCAACCGCGGAGGCTAAGGAATAACTCACGATCGCTTTCAAAACTTTCGGGTATTTCGCGCAAAACGCGAAACCGCTGGTGATTTGACCCGTCAATATGGCAAAGACCAACGCGACGATGGCTCCGGATAAGTTCGTATACAACATGCTCTCGTGCGCGCTCGGTTTCGCCGTTTTTCGGTGACCCGGATTTAAAACTTTCGTGCTCGTTTTCACTTTATCTTGCAACCCGCCGGTAATGGCGTCGAACACCAAGGATAAGAAAATCAAACTCAAACCGTACGTGGAGTTTTCCGTCACACTCGCAGACTTCCCGCTCGACGACGACGCTTTGCCGTAGTTGAACAAAAATACGCCAAACGTAACAAACGCGACCGAGAGATATTGAAACCTCGAAAACTTCCTCCCTCCTAAAACCAACCCACCGAGCATGACGGGAACCATCTTACAACTCTTCCCTAAAACCTGCGTCGGGTAACTGACGTACCTCAACGCCTCGTTCGACGCCGCCATCGCTAACATCTGCGACGACCCGCTGTGAAAAATTTCCTTCAGAGGCAGTTTATACCCACTCCCACCAAAGACAAAAATAGCCAACAACGCGCACAACGCGTTCACCGCTCGCTCGAACACGAGCGCAAAAAACGTCATCGAAAACCTCTCCCCTCCGTTTTCTCCTTGCGCTTCGTACACGTCCTCTTGCATCACCGCGAATAAGCTAAACGACACGAACACGCCCACACAGCAGACGATGAGTTCCAACTCTCTCGACATCATCCCGAAAACGTGAAAACTTTTCCCATCGGGTAAAAAGTTAAATCCAGAGTTTTTCAAAACGCCTTTGTACCGAGGCGACGGGGTCATCTCTCGCACCACCCGCGGAGATAAAGACGATGCCTGTCGTCGAGTCGTTGCCGGCATTAGTAGTGGTAGTAGTATTAGATAAAATGTGGTATTCTTGTTGTTGTTGTTGTTGTTGTTGTGCGGGGAGGAAGTGGTGAATGCAGTTAACACACACACAAAGAGGAACACAAAAAAAGGTCGAGAAGGGGCTCCTCTTTTTTTTTGACGAGACCTTTCTCTACTTTCCTCATTTTTTACCGCACTTTACATCTCGAAACGTGTGCATTAACGCGCTTCTTCTTCTCCAAAAGCGCGTCGTGGTGTGTCTTCTCTCTCTCTCATCCTTCTCTTTTATTGCTACCACTGCGCGTGGTGTGAAGATATATATATAGAGAGAGACGAACGGGGAAACTTGGAACCGACGAGAGAGAAACGGAAGAAGCGATCTCGAGGAGAGTTTTATTTTTCTAGTAAAGCGCTTTTGCTGCAAAATATCTTCTCTTCAAAACCAAATCATCATCGCGCTTTGGAAAGAAACGAACGATGATGGATTTCACGTCGGTCAGCGATAAGATCTCCACGTTCACCCGAAACGCGAAAATGGAAGCGGAGCGATTGTTTTTACCGTCCGCGTCGAGTTTAGGATTACCGGTGAGCTCCGCCGAGGACGTGATCATGGCCGAGAGCGAGTTTGCGAGGTTGTGTGCGCAGTCGCAAGCCCCGGAGGAGGCGGAAAAATATAAAAAAGAGTTGGACGAGGCGAGGTTTCGATTGGCGTGGGCGTTGTCGCACAGCAGACGGGAGGAACATTTGAGACACGCGGAGAATATTTTGATGGACGAGACGTTAGAGTGGGACGACGTTTTGACGCATAGAGATAGGTATTATTTGAAGGCGGTATTGTATTACAATCGTAACGACTATTTGTCGTGCAGAGACAACGCGTTTACGTGTTTGAGCGTAGATCCGACGTGCGTCCAGGCGCAAAATTTGAGGCAGGCGTGCGAGGAATATTTGGCCAGGGATGGGATTATTGGAATAACGGGCGTTGTGGCCGGTGTGGCGGTGTTAGGAGCGATGTTCGCGTCGAGACGATAAGAGAAGAGAAGAGAGAGAAGAGAAACAAATAAACACGCAGGGCTTTTCAGTCGTAATTAATAAATCTGAATAATAATAAGGGCCCGTGATATACCTCGGTACAATTTTGTGATCATAATACTAAACTATTACAACAATTGCGGCGGCTAAATTTACCATCTTTTAATACTACGACTATCTATCTCTAAACTACATCTACTGTTTCAAAATTTACTTCGATAGCTTTCTCTTCGCTAAACTCTTTTTGTAGTCGCGAATGGATTTAGTCATCTTCGTCACTTGTTGATTTTCGCAAAGCCAAATCTCTTTTGCCACTTTCTCGATTAAGCGGAAATCGTGCGATACTAAAACTAATCCGCCGCTGTACTCATTTATCGCATCCGCTAACCCGTCGATGGCGTCTATGTCCAAGTGATTCGTAGGTTCGTCTAATAACAAAATGTTAGGTTTGGACAAACATATCATCGCAAAGACGAGACGCGATTGCTGCCCCGCGGATAAGAGCGCGATAGGTTTCGTTTGCGCCTTGCCGGAAATTCCGTATGTTCCTAAATACGAACGCCAATAATCGTCCAGCTTTTTCATGTCTTGAAATGTCCCGGAAAAAAATTCCAACGGCGTCGAGCGCGGATCGAGAGATTCAAACGAATGTTGCGTGTATCTACCAACGATGACACCGTTTCGTCTTTCGACGACGCCAGTTGTCGGTTGTAAATCCTGGGAGAGCAATTTCAACAACGTAGACTTACCGGCGCCGTTTGGACCAACCAACGCCACGCGGCTATCCATATCGATGCCAAAATCTACGTTTTTCAAAATGTCTATTTCGGTTCCCGGATACCGGAACGTGACGTCTTTGAACGGCAAAACCGGAGGCGCGATTTTTGCCCCGCAATCCGGGAATTTAAAACGGAACGAGTTCCTCTCCTCGCTCGGTTCGGGAGTCAACCCTGCCGCGATCATCTTATCGAGCACTTTTTGACGCGAATTCGCGAGTTTCATTTTATCCTCAAAAGTACCGGCTTTGGCGATGAACTCTTTAATCGCTTTGACTTCCGCTTGCTCTTTGTCGTATTTGCGCTGGTTGACTAAATCTTCGCTCGCTCGTGTTCGCTGGAACGTTTCGTAATCACCGTTATAATACGTGAGTTTCGTATTTGTGAGTCGAATAATGTGCGTACAGACACCGTCGAGAAAATCTTGCGAGTGACTGACTACGACTAAACACTTGTCGTATTTCGCGAGATAGTTTTCCAACCAAACTACGGCGGATAAATCCAAATGATTCGTAGGCTCATCGAGTAAAAGTAACGCAGGAGCCGCAAAAAGAGCGCGCGCTAACGATACTCGCATTCTCCATCCCCCAGACATGTCTTTCGTCGAGCGTTGCATCATATCTTTATCAAAGCCTAGACCGAATAATAACTCAGCCGCCTTCGTTTCAAACATGGACGGATCGAGCTCTTCTAAACGTTCGTAAATGAGTTGTAAACGCTCGTCGCCGGGACCGTAATTTGCCATCAAATCTTCCTCCTTCTTTCTCAATTTCTCAATCTCTAACTTGACGTGGTCGACGACCGATTCCAGCGCGGTTCGGTCTGAAGGCGCGGCTTCTTCACGAAGGTGATAAATGTCAACGTGCTCCGGAATAGGAATCTCCCTCTTGGCAATAGCAGAAAGTAAATTGGATTTCCCGCATCCGTTTTGACCGATTAAACCGTACCTACGCCCGTGGTTTAGTTCTAAGTTGCACTCAGAAATCAGCTCTTGTCCGTTGACTTGCATAGAAAACCGTTCGATTTTAACATCGAGCGCCGTTTCGCGAGACGCCAATACGCCCGTCACCGTTCGATCAACATCGTCGTCGTCATCTTCCTCGGATATCGTCTCGCTGTTATCTTCATTCCCATCGTTAGCAGTGCCAGGTGATTCATCGTTTCTTTTCTCGCGTTCGAGTCGTTTGCGTCTGGATCCACCGACTTTTGCACTCCCTACGCCTCGTCGTTCGTCTTCCGAACTCGCCACTTTGCCTTGGAAGACGCGCCACGTGTCCGAGCACACCTCACCGACGAACGCGGCATTGTGCGAAATGGTTAGAACACCACCTCTGAACTTTTTCAGCGCGAAAATTAAAGCTTTCAACGTTTCGTTATCGAGGTAGTTGGTAGGTTCGTCCAAACAAATGACGTGCGGTTTATTCCACATTGCCGCCGCCAGAACTAAGCGCGATTTTTGGCCTCCGGACATTCTTCGAATGTTCCCATCCCCGAGTTCGGTTGATATGCCGAAATCCGCCAAGTGTTTATACACCTCCGCCGACGTCAGCGGTCGCACATCTAAACCAGATTGCATCGCTTTGTACGTCTCGTCGAAATTGAGACACATTTTCTTACAGTAACTGTCGCGGTGTAAAAACTTTGCGGGCTCCCACTTGGTCACGCCCGGTCGGTCGCCGTTTTTTCTCACTTCGTAACACAACTCGCCGCCTTTGACTGCTCTTCCTAGAATTTCGTTCACGTTCCCGCGCTGTAATCGCGCGGATTCTTCTTCCTCAGTTAGTTTCATAGTTTTCATCGCCGCGAGCTCTTTGTCTCTTCCTAAGAAGAAACGCGTTTGAATGTACTCTTTCGGCGTCAAATGCAGATTGGATTCTAAATGGTGCATGCTGTGCTGCGAGACGTACGCTATCCTCAAATTATGGTGTTTCCAAATAGTTCCCGATTGCGGTTCAATCTCGCCAACGATATTCTTCATCAACGTGGTTTTACCAGCGCCGTTCGCACCTACAATAGCAACTCGGGAACCCAAGTACGCGCGCACGCACACTTGTTCTAAGATGTTCTTCTCGCCGCCGTCGTATTTGAAAGTGACGTCATCGAGTCTCATAACGACTTGGCCGCGATTTTTAATACCGTCTAAAACGCCTGGATCTGGGAAAACGAGCAAAGGCTTTTCGCTCGAGCCTCGAATGCCTCCGTTTATTTCATTTTTACCGACACCGTTGCTTCCTCCTATAGTCATCGCGCCTTTGTTCATCGCGGAAACGAGTCCAGCCGTATTCTCCAATCCTAAAGCTTCGCGACGTGCGAGTTCTTTCGATTTATCCAGCGACGACGCATCTCCTCTCATACCATCGTTCGACCCATCGTCCACGTCTAACCCATTCTCCTCCGCGTGTTTCGAAATAGCATCCAAAGTTTCTTTCTTCATCCTCGGCAAGACTAAATTCGGCTTCTTGGCGCGAAAGCCCGGGAACCCGCCGTCGAACACCGTGAGCTTTTGGTTTTCAAAATGCACGATGTCCGTGCACACTTTGGTTAAAAAGTCGTAATCGTGCGAAACAACCAAGACGGTAGAATTCGATGCAATCAAAAAGTTAGCCAACCATTCGACCGCGTCCACGTCTAAATGGTTCGTAGGCTCGTCAAGTAATAACAAATCCGCCTGTTGCGTCATGGCCGCCGCGATTGCTAATCTCATCCTCCATCCACCGGACAATTCGTTCACTCTCTTTCCCATCATCTTATTGTCAAACCCAACCTCTTTCAAGCACGCCTCGGAAGACGACGCGGTTTCGTCGCCACGACCACCGCTCTCTTCTTCCTTCTCCCTCGCAAACTCACTCACCGTCGCGTTCGATAAACTCAAAATCTCGTGTCTCACGAACACCACGTTCACGTCCTCCGGAAAACCCAAAATATCTTTCGCCGCGATTCGATTCATCAGCGTCGTCTTCCCGGCGCCATTCTGACCAACAATGCCGTATCTCTTCATCTTCTCAAGTCGTAACGCGGTCGGTTTCAACAGAATCTTCGCCCCGAACCCGAGTATTATATTTTGCAAATCCACCAAAAATGTTTTCTGCTTCTTCGTTTCCGTTTCACCGTTTTCCTCTCCTTCGTTTCGCCTCGCATCTTCCTCCGCACGACCACGCATCTTCGCCCGCACCAACGCGTTCGCGCACATATCCCTCACCTCCTCTTCCGTCACGAACGCCTCCAACATGTCTCCAACATTCTCCGAAATCGATTCCACGTCCGGAGTTTCGTTTTCTTCTTCTTCTTCGAAGATGAGGTCCAAGAGTAAATCTTTCACGTATTCTAAAACTTCCTCGTCGACGGATTTCGAGCGCAGAAATTCGTGGACGAATTGTTCCACATCTTCTCTTCTTTGTTCTCTCGTCGTCGTCGTCGACATAAAGGCGACTGTTGTTCGATGAGCGTTTGGTTTTTGTGACGAAAGAAATGAAAGAAGAGAAAAAGTGCCGCCAAATATCTTCTTTTTTTTTCTTAAGAATTCTTTCTTTTTTCTTTTTCTCTCGCATTTTTTCAATTTGAGCACTTTAACAACCGACACACAAAAAAACAAGCGCTTTTAGATACACACTCACACACACAGCTTGCGCACGATTTTACGCATCACCGCGCGGAAGAAGAACAGAGATGATACCCAAAAGCGCGACGACTACTCTCAGACGAGGAGATTCTGTGGTTGTGTTTTCATCTTCTTCTTCCTTTTCGTTGTTCGGGAAAAGAAGAAGATTCATCCTCCCTCGTCCGTGTCCTCGTCGTCGTCATCGAAATCACCAAACGCATCGTCATCATCATCATCATCAACCGAAAAGGTATTCTTCCCGTGGAGTCCCGTCGTTCGCGGCGGTGAACGACGACGCGAATGCTCGCGATGAAGATTTCTTGCACACGTTAGGGGTGAAGTTACGAAAGGAGACGGGGAGAGAAGCCCAAATGCCTCCCGGGAGAGTCGGTTTGTTTGGCGTTCGAGAAACGCTCGAATATCTGATGGACTCGAACGCTTTCGTGGAAACGAGAGTGAAGAAGTACGGACCGATTTTCAAGACGGCTTTTTTCTTCAAACCGACGATCGCGTTCGGGTCGAAAGAAGCCGTGGATGAGTTTAAATCGTTCGAGGCGAGTTTACCGGCGGATGAGGCGTTGCCGGAGACGTTCAGGGAGCTACACACGGAGTACGGCGCGTTGAAACAAAGCGGCGCGAAGCACAAAGCGACTCGGAAGAACTTTTCGAGAGTGTTGGGAAGAGAGGCTTTGGAAACGTACGTGCCGGAAATCGCGATGCGAACGGAGGAATTCGTAAATAAGTTGAAGCAAAGGAAAGTGCCCTTGTTTCTTGGGAAAGATATCAAGCGGTTCGCGTTGAAGACGTTGTTTTATCTGTTTTTGGGTAAAGTGCCCGAGGATAGTATTATAGAGGAAATGTATTTGTACAACGCCGGATTGTTGTCGTTGGGAAAGTTTGACCCGACGTTTAAGAAAGGGGAAAGCGCGTTGGAGAAACTGACGCAATACGTGCTCGAATACTATCTGGAAATTAAAAAAGACGAGGCAAAGTTGAACGCACCTGAACATTTCTTTCTAAAACAGTACTCCGAGGCGACGGATGAGTTTGGCGATACATTTTCGGACGAACGTGTCGCCGTGACGGTCGTTTTGATGGTTTGGGGTTCGTACATCGAGGCAGCTGCGTTAATGGGACACTCGATACGTATTCTAGGCGATAAAGGAAACGCGGATGTTTTGAAAAAAGCGAAAGAAGAAGCGCGGGCGTTGCGAGAAGAAGAAGAACAGACGCTCTCCACGTTGGCGCAAAAAGGGAAATATTTGTTAGCGGTGTCCAAGGAAACGTTGAGATTTCACCCACAAACCGCGGGTGGGTTGAGAGTAAACCCAACGGATAGGACGTTTTGCGGGTACGACATTCCTGCCGGTTACGTGTTAACCGCGGACCCGCGCATCGCGTTCCTCGACGAATCCGCCTTCTCCGATCCGAAAGCGTTCAATCCTTCGCGGTTCCTCGAAGCTTCCAAGAGCGAAGACCGTTTCTTCCCAGGCGGAATGGGTCAACATCAGTGTCCGGGGATTAACTTAGCGACGACCATGAACGTGATTTTCTTGACCAAATTCTTGACGACATTTTCATCTTGGACGCCGTCAGAAGGCATGCCCGAGGAGGTTCCATTGGTGCAAGTGCCGATCGTTATCATAGCGGATGAGTATAGCGTAGACTTGATGCAATAAAAAAATTAGTTACTATTGTTTGTATCTCTTTGAGGTGTTTTTCTCTATCTTATTGTACAACGCGCAATGACGACTTCTATGCGTATGACTTCTATGTGTGCTTTATGTAACTACTTATTCACGGAGGAGATTTTCAGTCCTCTGTACTCCATCGCCAAGCATTCAAACGGCGAATTCTCAATTTCTACGAGCGTGAACAAACTCTCCGGTGTTATTTCTGTTATTTCTAGCTCCTCCTCAGTTTCAGTTTCAGTTTCAGCTTCTTCGTTCTCTGTTCCGTCCAAATCGTAATACGTGCAATCTCTATCGCCATTCACGTCGTAAGGCGGCACGAACACGTCCAATATCGCCACGTCCGTAATCGCGACTATCCTGTGTATGTTCTCTTCCGGTGAACATACCTGAATCCCACCGCCCGATGCAACTATCACATCATCCGACACCAAATGACACCCCCTCGGTTTACACGCTGTCGTATCTTCGTACTTACCATCCGCCCATTTATACTTTTGCACCCTCGCCGAGCCGTATAAACATTTCGACAACACCGTCATTTCCGGGTGATTGTGCAAAGGGATTTCCATGCCTTTGGGAATGATAAACGTGCATATCTGAAAGTCTTCGCCGCCGTAAATCCTCTGACTGTACACTGCGGGCGGCTTCCCTCCCTCTTTGCTCCCTCCTAGTAGAAAGTTAAAAGCCTGAGCGGAAACGGACGAGGATTTCTTCATCTTCATCTTCTTCTTCTTCGCCCTCTTAAACATGCTCGCGAAGAGCGATTTCAGCGGGTCCCGCGCAAACTCTTCTTCCTCTTCCGTATCGTCACCGCTCGTCGTATCCTCTTCCTCCTCCGTCTCGACGAAATCTTCTCTCCACCTCAGCAGCCCAACTTCTCTGGCCGTCACGCGTTCCAAGTGCGGTTTTAACCGTTCGTAAATCTCCCTCGTTCGTTCGCGCTGCGTTTGTCTTCTCGCCGCGAAAGAAGTCGTCGTCGAGGCTGTCGTCACGTTAGCAGACGTGGACGAAGAACACACTCTCTCGCACGCTCTGAAAAGCCGCTCGATCGCGTTCGCGTCCATCTCGTCTCCGTCTGAGCAATACCTGTTGTTCTGATCTTCGTCTTCTTTTTCTTCACCGCATCCGTTCGGACAATCCTCGAATAAGAGTTGTTCAAAACTCTTCTTCTTCTTCTTCTTCTTCTTCTTTCTCTCGTCTTCGGTTTTCCCGTTCGTTTCGAGCATGATTTTCTTTCACAGCGCGCAGTCACCGACGTCTCTCGATTCTCGCCCTCCAATTAATCGCCGGCCGCGCGTTGTTTGTCGGCCGCCGCGTCAGGAAAAAGGAAAAGAGCAGCGTTTCGCCGAACCACCGCGGGCGCCCGGACGACGGGCGAAAGAAGAGAAAGCACTAACGGTTTTTGGAGGGAACGTTTGTTGTTTTGACGTAAAAGACGTCTGTCTTTTCTTTTCTTTTTCTCTCTCGAGGAAAAAAAACGGCAATTTTTCTTCTTTGACGAAAAAGAAATCATCTCGCCATTTTAGTAAAAAGAGACTTTGAGAGAAAGAAGAAGAAGAAGAAGAAGAGGACGAGGAGAAGTTGGTGTCGCGAGACAAACGTCATGTCTTCTGGAGCGAGGACGAGAGCGCAGAAAAGGCGGATCGAGGAGAGAGATTTGTGGAGTTTGATCGTGAAGTGCGACGATATTTGTTTCCAACACATTCTTCCGAGATTGAATGCGACTGATGTGAAATTCTTGTACGGAGTGAATACGGAGACGAGAGCGTTGATTAAGAGATCATCTCGAGCGAAAGATTTGAAAGAGAAGTTTAAAGTTGAAGAGATGTCATCGATATCGACTTTGGAGTTTGTGTGGGAGAATAAATCGTTGTGGCCGATAGGCTGGCGCAAAGACGAACCATATTTCTGCTATCGAGTTGCTACAACGAATAAACTCGAGTTGCTCAAGTGGATACGAGAGGAGAAAGAGTGTGAGTGGAGTGATTTGACGATCGATATGGCCGCACGTCAAGGTAATCTGGAAATGGTAAAGTATTGCGTTGCAAATGAGTGTCCTATCGATGAGGACGCGTGTGCATATGCTGCCTCAAACAGTCATCTCGAGTGCCTCAAATACTTACGCGAAGAAGTCAAAGCGCCTTGGGATTTTCTTACTTCCGCTTGGGCGGCTCAAAATGGTCATCTCCACATACTCGAGTATCTTGTTGAGCGTAAGTATGATCAATTTAACGTGCATGCGTGTTGGTTTGCGGCCGAGAACGGCCACTTAGACTGTTTGAAGTACTTACACGAAACCGCCAAGGCGCCGTGGGACTATTTCGCCGTACGCGACGCGCACAAGAACAACCAACCCGAGTGTGTACAATACCTCCTCGACAACAAC
>Ga0115556_1000309_pt1 | contig 31816 bp, 29 predicted proteins | sample COGITO_mtgs_1104_5_FD_87282 | JGI IMG/M metagenome (GOLD analysis project Ga0115556, IMG submission 87282) | Pelagic marine microbial communities from North Sea - COGITO_mtgs_110414 | ecosystem: Environmental > Aquatic > Marine > Epipelagic | place: Germany:Helgoland, sampling site Kabeltonne... | reverse complement strand
GGGGGGGGGATGGGAGGGGGGGGGGTGAGGGGGCGTTGAGGGGGTTTCTTCTGGAATAATACTGCCAAAGAACAACACAGAAAAGAAGAAAAAAATCGAGTTTTTCTTGGTCGCCTGGCGAAAATCCAAAGAATGGTTTACGGACCCACTTTGGTACGATCTTTATTTTTTTAGAGCGGATGAAGATATGGGTGTTGATTTTGTTACAGAGAAGAGGGTTCAGGGGTTTTTGGACGATTGGGGAGCGAAGGGAAGTTGTATAGGGCAGGTTTTTTTTGTTGACAAGGAGAGTTCACATTGAGTGAGTGAGTGGGACGTAGTATTTTTCGTATATATTCGATATTGAAGGGTAGTAAAATCCGTCTGCTTTTTTGTTCTTTTTATGGGAGCAGGGTTTTTTATTGTCGGTTGGTTCTTGTGGTGGCCTTTTTCCTTTTTTTCTGGCTGGGGAGTTGGTTTGTTATTTCGTTTTGTTATTATTATTGGTCGGTTGTCATCGAACGTTGTTTGTGTACCACCCGATTTATTTCGTTATCGTTTTCGTCGTCGTCTTAATAATCTTTCTCGTCATGATCACCGTCGCGTCGTGATCACCAACCATTGTTTTTCGTCTTGTCGTCATTGTCATTTGTCATTGTTATTTCATTGTTATTATTATTATTAAGTTTTTAGCCCTTTTTTTTCTCATATCAAATACAAATAGATATTACATGGCAATAGTCGCGAGGATCTCGTTGACCTGCTCGACTGTGATCCTCTCGCTGGGACGCCGTTTCAGCAACCCCTCGATTACCAGCCTGTATTCGGGGGATATTTCGGCGTAGGGTCCGGTCTTGGACGCCTCGTCGATGCTCTCCTGCCGCTGGGAGGAGGAAAGGTCGGAGTGGGTTCCGGGTATAGAGTTGATTCCCTGCGCGACGTTGTAGAGCGAGATCTCGTTGATTTCCGGATCGACGTCCCAGTCCTTTACTTTCCCAAAGATTCCCTCGTGGAGCTTCTTCTTGAAGGAGGAGTCGTCCATGTCGTCCCAGTGCTTGGTGCTGACCCTGAAGGGGGTTCGGCCAATTACGAATTCGTAGGCGAGGACGCCGAGAGACCAGTTATCGACGCTTGAGTGGTATTCTTTTTCCACCAGCATCTGTCAAGGAAAAGGGTGAATAGTCAAAATAGTCGTCAAATTTGTTAGTCATGATGTTGTCATGATGTTGTCATGATGTTGTCATGATGCTGTCATGTTGTCATATTTATTCCCTCAACTTACCTCAGGAGGAACGTATTCCGCCGTTCCGCATAGCGTCGTCCTCTTCTCGACGGGAGGGGGGGCATGAATCGCCCATCCAAAGTCGCTGAGTTTGACCTTCCCGTCCCCCCCAATGAGGAGGTTCTCCGGTTTGATGTCCCGGTGGATGACGTGCCTTTTCTTCAAATAGATGAGGGCGTTGGCAACGTCGGTGACGTACTTTGTAGCGGTAGACTCGGGGAGGATGCCGCCGGAGTCGGCCATAAGTTTGTAGACCTCGCCTCCGGAGGCTTCTTCCAGGATTAAAAATATGGATTGAGGGTCACAGAAGTAGCCAAATAGGCGCATTATATTTGGGTGGTGAAGGCGGGCCTGTGATCATAAAATAGTGAGGTTGGTCAGATCTTGTAGATCGTACGCTGTATTCTATTGTGTCGCATCCTATTGTATTCAACTCACCTGTATCTCAATCTCTCTCCTGAGCAAAAGGGGCGCGCTCCCCACTGATAGCTGATTCTTAAACATGACCTTCAAAGCAACAGTTGTTTTTGTGCGCTTTTCCTTGCCTAGATACACATTCCCGAACTTGCCCCTTCCTAGGGCCCGTCCGATGGAAAAATCTGCCACTGTCCAAGGGCGGGCAGGGGGGGAGGGGGGGTTAGAACCCAACGATTTTGTTGAGCCGGGATTGTTTGTCTTGTTGTTGTAATATTCCTCGACGGAGTCGAAGCTGTTGTCGCAGTTGTTACTGCTGTCGTTGATTTCGTTGTTAATTTCGTTGTCGTTGTTGATTTCGTTGTTAATTTCGTTGTTGTTGTTGTTGTTGTTGATTTTGTTGCTGTTGTTGTTTGTAGTGGAGTTTTTATTGATGACCTGAGGAGGCGGAGGAGGCATCGCATTAACTTCCTTCACATCCTGCTCAGCATTATTAGTAGTAGGTATCTCCTCGTCTTCGTCGGCATCCTCCTCCGCACCTGCTACGACCCTTTTCACACCACCTGCTTTGCTCAGAAGAGAGCCGAACGGATTTTTATTTAGCTTGGAGAGTTTGGAGGTTGTTGCCTTACCAGTGGTGGAGAGTGGGCGCTTCCGCTTGGAGGAGGCAGACTCAGAAGAGATAGCCTCGGATGAGGCGACCTCCTCCTCGATGACGGGTCCCTCGATCTTTGCTTTTCTGTTCATACCCTCACTCTTCCTCTTCTCTTGGAGACGCTTCATCGAGGGGGAGCGGAAGCCGAGATCTGTGCTGAACTTTGGGGAAGTAAGACCGCCAGATAGACGCTTCGCACCGCCTCCAAGGCGACCCTTGGGGGATAGCAACTTCGGAGAAAGGAGGGAGGAAGAGGGTAGGGCGGAGGCATTTGTGCTAATCGACAGGAGAGGGCTGTAATAATTGCTTGTTAGCTTTCGATTTCCTCTCAATTTGGGTGCAATGATAAACTGCTGCCAAGCAAGGACGGACGGCATAAAAACTTACCTTCTCATCTCCCCCTGCGAATCGCGCTTGGTTGCCGTCGGGCTCGTTAGCTGCTGTGGACCCGATCGGATATTCGTTTGCAAGTTGTGACGGGAGGCGTGTGTCAGTTTCGATGAATTAATATGTCTTACTTCCTTTGAACGTGACTGTTTGCTCTCCGACAAGGAGTGAAGTATGAATGGTGCTTACCTTTCGAAGCGATTGTTTGCCTTTGGGAGAAAACATAACTACTAATTCTGATTCTCTGCGCGAAAATGCGTCAAGGGCGGTGTTAGCAGAGAGACGTGGACAAAGGAACCGAGAAGGAACGGACAAGTTTTCAGCGACTGAAGATGTGTGGAAACCTCAATGATTTATTGAATAAAACGTCGATTCGGCTCAAATGTCTTTGTTTGAAGCTTAATGTGGGAAAATACTTACAATTTATGTCTTTTGCTGCAATAAACGAATCTTTCTTTCCTTGGGCCTCCCCCAAAAACCAAACTGTCGTGACTCTCGCATCTTACCAAAATATGGACTCAATTATGACAATATTCGCCTATTTAAGCTCGGCATTCATTCTGATCCCTGCTGGGAGGGATATTCTGAATTTCAGACTCAATCTCCTCCCAGGGGAGAAGAAGACGAGGCCGCTGTTGATGGCAAAGGATCCCGAGGCTCGTACGTTCATGTGGGGTGTTTGGGGTTTGAACCACTGCGCTCTGAGTCTCCTGAAGCTGTGGGCAATCTACGATGATGATGAGAAGCTGCTGGCCTTTCTGACTTGCACAGCTGCCATGACGTTCATTTACCTTGTCAGAGAGAGGAAAGCTATCTCCCGGGCAGGAGGCGATGTCGATGGCTTTGTCGTCGTTTGCGGGCTCCAGTCTGTCTCGCTTGCTTACTTGGCATTTATGTGAAGGCTCTCCCCTGGCTCTCCCCCCCCCAGCACACCACCCACCCACCTTACCTTACGATCACACTGTTAATCAAAAATAATGAATGAATGAACTGAATCACTTAGCTTGTTCAAATTAACACTTTTTTGTTACTCTTCGTCATCATTCCGGTTTGAGAACTGATCCTTGGAGGCACCGCACTCAGGGCATTTGTAGTCATCTGGGAAGAATTTAAATTCCCGACCCTTTGCGGGGAAAAGAGTGTAGCCGCAGTTGCCGCACTCGTACACTGCGGTCCCAGGTACAGGTGTAGTTGCTGGTGTTTTTTTAATACGTCCCTGGGCGTCGTATAGTCTTTTTCCGTCTTTGTCAATTAGACCCCTTGCCATTTTCATGCTTTCACTGAGATCAGCATAATAATCTTCTTCCTTCTTTCCCTCATCGAAAGGCGAATCGATGGCGAGATTTCCATGCTCGTCATATTCTGGTGAGTCAGACTGATACTTGTAGTAGGAAAGAGCATCGCTCTCAAAATCTCCGCCCATGACCTCGTCGAAAATGCTAGTGGCTGTAGCCTGGTCCAGCCCTAGGACATCCCACCCGACCGTCAATCCCTCCTCCTCCGCCCTCTCCTTTCCCCTAGCTACGACGGCTGCCTTGTAGGCCGTCTCACCCATAGACTTCTGGCTGACATCCACTATGTCGGCCCCGCCGGTGCGATAATTGCTTGCAAGCATCTTACGGATGGGCTGCAGCGACTCCTTCCCCTTGGCAGTGGTCAGAATTCTTTCGCCAAAGAAAAGCAGTTTGCCCCTGCTCGCCGGCTGTTTCCGCATACTCTCCGCCGTTTCCACAAGCAAAGCACCTGTTTCTTCCTCCGAAAGCTTGAAGAGAGAAAAGACAAATTTAAGAGCGAGGACAGCCTGCGATGTGACGACTTTTTTCTTCATGAAAACCTCGAGGTACTTGACCATCATTGCCTTTCGCCTTTGTTTCGGTCCCAGCTTTCGCTTAAACTCAGCATGACACATTCTCATCTCTTCTTCGTCCCCGCTGTGATACACCATCTCACTCGCGTAGCTATCAACGAGTCGATCCTGGCGTCTCTTGAATGCGCGTATCCCAGTGAAGGAACCACCAATCACAACAGCTCCGCTCGCTAGGACGGGAGCGACTACGTTCATCATCAGCGCTCTTCCGTCCAGCTCAGTCTGCTCAGCCGGAAAACTACTCTGGGGGGTCGGGTCGACCTCCTGGTACTTTTCTCGAACCTCGGCAGACTGTGCTTCCTCATTCAGAGTCCCATCCTCGTTGTACAGTTTTGTCATCTGTGCCTCCTCCGTCGAAGATACAAACATGTTCTGCGAGTTGTTTGGCCGTGATATAGTTATTCGGTAGAGTTTTGAATGACAATTTTATTGGTAGGAAAGTTAAGTTGGTCAGTTAGGCACGCTTTTGAGACAGTTTACACGAAAAGCAGCATTCTCTATTCTCTCCTCCTCCACCACCACTGCACAACAAACACTGCCGATTATGCACATCGATCAAAGGCTTAGCGCTTAAAGAAGTGCTATTTAGACGACGACATATGTTCATCTGACTAATAAAGCTACATACAAAGGTCTTAGATAAAGTAATTTTCCCCGCGTATCTCACTCACATTGAATTTCATCGTCGGTCGATGGCTGCCGTGCAGTTGCTGGTGCCTAACGAGTTTCTCGAGAAATTCCTCGCCCCCCGTCGCATCATTATTGGCCAGTAAGGCGAGTGGCCGGCGGGCGTTGGGGAGACCGCGGAAGATTAGATGTTGGTGGTGAAGAGGGGGGCCAAAAGTTAGAGAGGAGGAAAGGGCGACGAAGATCAGCGGGAGAACACTGCAAAGAAGCATAATTTCCTTCCTGCAGGCCGTTTATATCGATAATAGGAGTATGGTAAGCGTAATTATACAAGGTAAAAAATGTGATGGGTATCGTTTTTGGCCACAATGAGTCGTGCACCCCGAAACGCATCGGTATATTGAAGAGAAGGATAATTTCACAAAATCTGGACTTCTGTTGATCATTTTTCCGTCATCCACACTGTCTTGACCCAGAAATCACCCGAAATTTCCCAAAAAAACGCCACACTGTCGCGAAAATCTCCTGGGAGAAAAAGCGTTCGTCACCACCCACACCGACAACCCCACGGAGATATAGCACCATGAGTGTCCTGCCAGTCAGCAACGTGTGTCTCTGTTTTCTCTTCCTCTTCCTCTCCGCCCCCTCGTCCCATTCACTCTCCTTCCTAGGAACCCCCCTCCGCAGCAGCCCTATGACCTCATCAATCCGCACAAGAGCAACAACAACGATGCTGGTCGCCCCGAGCGGCTCAGACTCTTTTCCCCAGATTCTCACCAGTGAGTCACCGACGGCGTCTCGGATCCGCACTTTGCCCACTCCTTTGAGGAAGATGGCTAATGTGGCGGCCGTTCCGCTGGCAGGGGCCGTGGGGGCAACTTTGGGAGCAGGTGGGGGCGTGATTGGGAGGGTGGTTTTCGGCGCAGCATGTAAGTTTCTTTTTTTGTTGTTGACGACGTTTACGGCGTTGAGTGTTGGAGAGTGGTGTTGGCTAGCGAGCGATAGTTGGAAGCGAGCGATAGTGTACAGACTCTATACAGACAATATTACAGACTCTATACAGACTCTGAGTGATTGCGAATGCCCAAGCAACTAACATGCACGCACCCACACGCCCACACATGGCCTCTCCCTTCCCTCACTTCCTCTCCCACCAGCCGCAATTGGCGGCGCCTACGGTCGCGGTAAGTTCCTGGACCTCGAGAAAGATTCCGCCCTCGGCGCCCTCGCCTCCCTCCTCTCCTCCAAGGGAGTGGACGACGTGACCCCTTCGATGGTGGAATCCATAGGGGCTGAGTACGGCTTCAACGGGAGGTTCGGGGAGAGGGAGTTCGGGAGGAGGAAGGAGGAGATCTATAAGAGGTTCCTTCTTGCTCAGATGAAGTCGCCTGGGGGGGGACGGAGTGGTGATGTTAAGGAACTTATGAGGTTGAAGGAGGTTTTGGGGTTGGGGGGGGTTGAGGTGAGTTTTTTGGAATTTGTGGATTTGTTGAGTGATTTGTTCTTGGTAGTGATTGGAAACTAGTGATTGGAAACTAGTGATTATTAGATGCTAACTCTTTATCCAACTCTAACGAACAACTTACCAAAACTCTAACTAACTCTCGCCCCAACCGTAATCCCATTCCAATTTTAGATCGGTCGAGCGCACTACGAAGCCTCCGCCCACATATATCGGGACCACGTCATGTGGACCTCCAGCGCTGATCTCTCGGACCCCGCCTCCGAGGACCGAAAGAAAGTAAACCGTATCCTTTACCTCTCGGACCGATTGTTCCGTCAGTGCGAAGGCGACAATGAAGAGGCGTACAAGTACGAAATGGGTCGTGTCGCGAAGGTTTTTGGTCTGGAAGTGGACGCGGCGGAAGTGGAGGAGAGGATCCTTGACGTCAGCTCGCCGTTCTACTCCAAGGCGTTGAGATCCGCCCGCGATCCGTCCAAGACAATCACCAGCGAGATGCTCCTCCGCGCCCGCCGCCAGCTCGGCATATCCGACACCCAGGCCGCGCGAATGCACATGGAGACGTACGTCAACGAGATCAAGACGCTACTCGTCGGCGTCGGTGCCGACGCCGGTAAGGACGCCACTGATGCCAGGTTCCCTCCTGACGGGGGAGAGAGGTTGAGCGAGCTCAGGGGCGTGCTGGGGTTGGGTAGTTTGGAGAGCGAGAAATGTCTCGAAGGGGAGACCACTCCCCTCTACCGTCTCGTCGTTTCCGATGTATTAGACTCAGCCTGCGCCGAAGATCCTAATCTAAGCAACTTAGTCGGCCGTCTGGCCGTTAAGAAATCGGAGCTCTTGATCACCGACGATCAATCCTCCGAAGTCATTAGAAACTCCATTCAGCGAAAGCTGAACGACGTGTTCGAGCAGGCGTGTCAGTACGCACGCGTTCAGAACGAACAGGATTCCGTCGCGGCCTTGCGCGATATCGCCACCGTTAAATCGCAGCTCACTGAACTGCTTGAAAAGCTGGTAGATGGGTCAGGGTCAGATGACGACGTGTCGGAGACGTACTTTGCCTCTGGTTCTCTCGGCGGATCTGCTGATGCTGGCAGTAACAAGAAGGAACGCGCGACGCTATACAGATACTACTTGACTGATCTGCTCCAACGGTCGGACAACAAACTCGACGAGGACGCTAAGGAGGACCTGGCCAACATGTCCCATCTGCTCGGCGTGGGAAAATTCGAGGCGGAACTCATGCTCAGGGACACCGTCGGGCCGATGGTCAAGGAGCAGCTCGAGGTGAGCACTCAGGACATCGCGATGCTCGGCGGCGACGCCGCCTCCGCGAAGACCATGAAGGAAAAGAACGAGGAACTCATCGAGGATCTCAACTTCCCCCGGGCCCTCGCCGTGGACTTCGGGAGGGACATCTACCAGAGGAGGCTAGTGTCCGCGTCGGAGAAGTCTCCTAGCGGGGTGCTGACCCAGGAGCTCAGTGATGGGCTCAAGGCGCTGAGGGAATTCTTGGACCTGGAGGAGAGCGACACGACGCCATTCCATTTTAGTGTCTGTGGACCCGCGTATAAACAGAGCGTTCTTGAGGCCATGGGGACTACGGGTGTTATCCCGCAGAATGTTCGGGAAGGTCTTGCGAAGCTCCGTGATCGTCTGAGGTTAAATGAGAGCGACGCTGCGCGTCTTTACAATTCTGCTGTAGCGAGCAAGCTCGCCCCCATGGTAACTGACCTGGTCACCGTGTTGAAGGAGAGCCAGATGACACAGGAGCAGAAAGATCAGCTGGCGAAGGAGAGGGGTGAAGACGCCGAGGGGGGTGGTACTGGGGAGATGGGGATCGGCGCGAGTGTCGGTTCAGGTGACATCCTCGATGACTGCATGAATCTGATTAAATTCTACGACGCGAATGACATTGCTATCAGGACCCAAGTGGGGGTCGAAACCAGGGAGAAGAAGGTCATGGTCGAGAAAGAGGTGCAGCAGAGTATCAGCGGGGGGGCAGGTTTGTTAGGTGAGGAAGAGGAAGGGGAGGAGGCGGATGCGAAGGCGAAGGCGGAAGGGGGGAAACCGAAGACGGAAATGGTCGAGGAAGTTGTCACCGAGGAGGTGCCTGTGTACACTTACGAATATCCCATCCAGGCCAACAAGCTCGGCGTCGACGTCGAGGACAAGGAACTTGAGGCCCTTTACCGGCAGTTTATTGTCGCAATTTTTACCACCAAGGACGCGAAGCGGGCGAGAGTCTTTGAGGAGAACGCCGAGAAGTTCGGTAGCATCTTGGGATTCGACGGGGGTGAGATGGAGAAAATCAAGGGGAGCATAGGGGCGACCATCTACGAGAACTACATCAGCAGCGCCATGACGAACAAGAACGAGCTCGACCAGCAAGACATGATGTTCTTGGCTTCTATACAAGACAAGTTGAAGATGGGGGAGGCGGTGGGGGAGAGATTGATGGTCGAGACTCAAAAGACTCTGCTCAACAGGCAGCTCGAAAAAGTTTTTACTGCTGGCACTAAGATCACCGCCGAACAGGTCAAGGCAGTCCGAGAACAGTCTGTGGCCATGGGAATTGAACTTTCTGGTGACCTCGGTATTGATGGTGACCGCCTCGGTCGAATGTTCACGCTAGAGCTGGAATCAGGCATCGAAGACGGCTCGTTGACACCTGATACCGCCAGCGAGACAATCATTGAGATCCAAGAGAGCCTGGGACTCAGCGTCGAAAAGGCTCAGACGCTTCTCGGTAACATGATCACTATGAAAAGTAAAATTCTGCTGCAGAATATCAGTAGTGACGTAATCCGCGGGAACGATATCCGCGCGGTTGAGGATACGTTCAAGCTGATCAACTTCTGTAACTTTGTTGATGCGGATAGCATCGACTTGGAGATCGGGACGGTGATGGCGGAGAAGATTGTCAATGTCTTTGCTGCGGCGAAGGATAGTACCAGCCCAGAAGTCGAGAGTTTGCGGAAGGTCCTGATGTGAACGTGGGAAAAGTATGTGAAAGGTTTGAAGGAGGAGCAGTGTTTGACAATGTAATACTATTGAAGAAATTGCGCCCAAATTGGTTTTTAGCCGTGAATGTTTATTTGCTTATTATTGGGAACGTTGGTTAGCTCGATTCTGTTGGGCTTCGGGCGTGTGTTGTAATCATTTGCCTGTTTCAAATGAAAAAGTAAACGATTACTCTTTGACCGTCGTAGCAGAGATAATGGAAGACAAAGACATTCATATGTGCAAATCATAAAAAGTACCCAAATTTTAGATCTGTAGCCTCTTAACTGACGCTTGGCTCATCTTGCGGGAAAGTTTACTCAAACTAACGGCATAATCACAATGTCTGTTGCCTCTTCCTCTTCAAAAACCTCAAAAACTTACAGTGTGAATTCATATGAGACGGTGTCACTGTCCGCGAACACCGGCAGTTGGAATGCTGATGATGTATCGCGGAAGGTAACGCAGATGCAGCTTTTAAAGAAGCTTTCTAAAACGCATGCTGCAGCAAAGACCAAGACCTCTGTTCTCCTTGCTGCTAGAGGGAAGTCAACAGCGCAATCAATCGCTCCTGCCCTCGCTGCGATGTCCTCTTCGCCAGTAGTCGAGCCGCTTGTGCGTGCCGGGGCACTGTACACACTGTCTTTGCTTTTATGCAACCACTCCATGACAAAAATGAACCAAAATATTATTGAGAAAATCACTCCTGTACTGGTCAACTCTGCCCTGGTTGCCAATCCTGCCCATACACGTGCTGAGCTAGAAATGAACAACGAAGATATTGATAGAGGTGTGACAACGAAGAGAAAGAGTGGATGGATCAACAGCAATTGCTGGGCCAACCAAAGTTCCAACGAGGAGTTTATGAAAAGCGAGAAATTGTATCGTCGAGGGATGCGAAGGGTCGACGGTTCCGCTAATGCGATCCTGCGAATGCTTCGCGCTGAAAAGAAAAAGCAGAGGAATAATCTGCAGGCAGTCATCGATGCGGGGGGTAAGAAAGGCAAAGACGCTGTTGTGATGGACGATGGTGATGAAGGAGACCAGCTCATCATGGTTAAAAGCGGGAAGGATACAGTCATGGCAAGTAGTGTTCTTTCCCCGGAAAAGGTGAATGGTAAGAGTGGTACTGACAATGACAATCTTAATGGTGACCAAAATGAGAGCTATTGTGAGGATAACAATGACCGATATACTGGCGAAAATGATGGTGATAAGAGTGATGATGATGATGATGATGATAAGAGTGATGATGATAACCTGTCGAGAAACACTGAGGCCGCGATCATCGAAGACAAGGCGCCTTTGAGTGTATTTAGCATCCGTAGGGCCGGTCTAATTGGGTTGATAGCACTGCTACGCAACCTGAAAAATTCAGGGAGCGAACAGGAGAACGACGCAAGCATGAAAATGTTCGTCCTTTCGGGAGGAGTAGACGCGCTCTTGCTACTTTCGTACTACAGATTTAGTGACGACCTCGATGGCCGATCTTGTGATATTGTTATGAATGATTCTGGAACAAGAAGTCAACTCTCCACCAACCCCCTGATCGCCAACTCTACCACAATCACTCCTTCGGCGAATTCTAATTTGGATGTACCTCCATTATCCGCCCGGTCTGCAACTTCCACCTCCACATCACTGACTAGCTCATCTATATTTAGCAGCAGTATCGCAAGTTCTACGGTGACAAACACGAAAAGCAGTAGCAAAAAGAGGTCGATGAAATCCCTTATGAAAAAACAATCTGTGAACGACGGTTCAGACATGTTTTTTCCTCCTCAGGACGACCACAGACAGTATGTAAACGTATTTCTGCAATACCAGGCGACTCAGCGAAATGATACAGCGTCGTCAAACATTAGTAGGATCGAAGAGGACGAAGATTCGAGCGTGTATTACCGAGACGTAATGAAGACGGACGACAGTGTCTTCAGCAACCTCAAAAGCAAGACAACAGTCTCGTTGGAGCAGCGAGCGGCACAGCTTCAGGCTATTGAACACCTTGCGGATGTTAACGAGAGCACTGAAATCTGTAACTCGTCTCTTTCCCTCTTGAATTCCTCGGACCTAAAGAGGCTCTTGGTCACGAGAACAGCGAGTCTACGCTCCTTCTTGGACAAGTCGCACCCCAGCGATTGGATGTTTGAGGTCGACTGTGAGCCATTTAATTTCTTTGGGGGTTGGGTCACCACTCCGCAGCAAAATGTGCGCTCCGCTGGAGGGGGGCTGTACTGGTTTGTGGACTCTCCACTGTCAGAACTGTACGAGAAAAAAAATCGGAATTCGAAAAAGTGGAAAAAGAAGATGAAGTCTGCCAGGGAAATGCAAAAGGCTGGGGCAAAGCAAAAGAAAGACGGAAGTTTGGACCTGCGCCGCCGCCTAGCTGCAGCAAAAGCCGAAGCGGAAGGGGAGACGGCAAGAGGTCTGCTGGAGTCTGAGAAGAAAGCAGAGAGAAGAAGGAAAGAGATGGAAGAAGAGGAGAGGCAAGAACAACTCGAGCATATGAAAGATCTCGCAAGGAGCACCAAGATATTGGTTGCTAGTTTAAAGGCTGATGGGGTGAATGTGGAGGAGTACTTTAAGCGAATCGAAATAGAGGAGAGAAAGGAGGAGCTCCAGAGGCAGATTGATATGATGTCACAGGCTAGCAATAGCACCGTTGAACCGAGTTTGGCGAGTAACAGGAGCAACGAGAATGCTGGAGACGGTCTAGGAATGGTGGAAACGGAGCTACAGAGGAGAGACCGCCTGAAAGAGGAGAGCAAAAAAGCCAAGGAGAGCGAAGAGAGCAATGCAGTTCTAAGAGAGGAACTCGAAAGAAAAAGGATCGAAATCATCAATGAGGAGGAAGCGAATCGCAAGAAGAACGAAAAGAAAGTGGCGGCACTGAAGAAGAAGGAGGATAGAGAGTATATTCTAACGAGGATGCGAGAACTGAAAACAATGGAGAAGAAAAAAGAGATTGCCGAAACAAAGCTGCAGTCGGAGCGGAAAAAGCATTTCGATAAATACTTCAACAAAATTCAGAGAAAGGTAGAAAAGGTTGAGAGGGATCGGCGGAACGAAGAAAGGCACAGGGAAGATAGAGAGGAGAAGAGGAGGATCGCTTGGAAAGCGGAAGAGGATGAGAAAGAGCGGTTGAAGGAGGAGGAGGAATTCGAAAGGAAGAGGAAAGAGGAGGAAAAAGAGGAGAAGCGGAAAGCTGAGATCGAGGCCATTCGAAAGAAGAAGCAGGAAGCTATCAACGAGAAGAAAAAAATGTTCGCAAATCTTAATGTATTGGCAGACCAGAGGTTGGCGGAAGGTTGCACATGGCTGAGGGACAAGAATGGGGACTTGAAATTTTATGACCGGGTGGAGTGGCCGGAGGAGGCATTGAAGTTGAGAGAGACATACGGACTGGTCAAAGAGGTTGAGGTCATCGAGGTGACCACCGAAGCTGATGAGGGGGGTGAAAACAACAACGAGTCTGCTGTAGATGAGGCTAAAATTGAGGAGGACGTGACCAGGAAGACTGGGATTGCAGCGGGATCTTCGGGGGGGAAGGGAGGAGGGGAGAGCGAGTGGATTGCTATGGAAGACAAAGCCGGCAAGAGATATTTATATAACCAAGTCCGTGACGAGATGAAATACGAATCTGAGGACGAGAAGGGGAAATAATTGGATGACTTGAGTAGAAAGTACTTAACAAGGCTTGAGACAAAAAATTTAGAGATAAAATTCTGAAGTCATGCGCAAATTCAACTTGCATCCCGAATCTCACAACCAGCTTCGGCTTCAGAAAGCTTCAAAGTTTCTTTAAAAGTTGTGATAAATTTAATGTTATTCGCTTGATAAGCGGCTAAAATGCCATCACTCAAAATACTGGATCCCCAAGATCGTGAAGAAAAAATGCCTTGGGAACCTGATCATCCAATTAATATTAGTGACAGCCAAAAATACTCCACCAACCTCAGTGAGAAGGTGACACGCTCCAACCTGCAGAATGCCGAACGTACAAAATGTCCTGAGATTGATACTGAGCCAGTTAGATACGTCTCGTTATTTTGGGTTGCTCTCTTCTTTTCGGCTAATCTTGGCATATTATTGTTGCGAATAATTATCACGAGCCATGATTACCTGGTGGAATTACCTTTTGGGGGTCTGCTAACGATTCATGTGAGTGTTAACATAATGGAGAGAGTCTCTGTGGGTAAACACTTTCTCTAACACGCTGTCTATACCCTTTCACAGTTCTTAGCCCTTACTCTGTCTCCTTTTTCACTCTTGACCTTGCTCATGGTATTCTCGTGCAGACCATTGCAAGACAAATTGTACGTCCGCTTTTTGTTTCTGGCATCCACCCTGTTTATTTATGGACTGCGCGTGTTCGAGCCTGAGGACTTAACCTCTATGTCAAGGAATGTTCTGTTGGTTAGCGTCTTCTTATTTGATTTCATTTTGATAATGGGGGCTAAGCTCATGTATCGCAACGCGGGCCGCCTTGCAAAGAGCGTATTCAATAATAACAATGCAGCCTTAGAGAACTTCAACCTATCTTTCGTCCCTTTGGTGGGCTTGAGCACTTTGCTGAGTATGCTTTACGTCGCTTCAGAGACTTTGGGGTGTCTGTTTGAAGATGACAACTTTGGAGTTAATGTGAACAACTGCGTCGACGTTGTAGATAGCAACACCAGCTTGCTGTATTTTATGGTAATCTCCGCTTTCACTAAGGTCTACATTCTCCCGCATCTCCCGAATACCTACACCATTGATGAAGTTGTAAGATTCGCTTTCAACTCACGAGAAATGGTACAAGTAATAATTTACGGATTTTCCTCCGTCTTCACATTATTCATTTTCGCAACTGGGACTGAAATCAGCAAGTTTGTTGATATAAGCGGCATTGTAAATGAGAACAATACCCTTGAGGATGTAATTGACAAAATTGAAGTAGATGAGAGCTATTACGAGGTTGTGGACTCCAATTCGACAGTTAAATTCAGGATGATTCATAATGGGGCATCACTAGCAAGGCAAGAGTTCGTTTTTTGGAGGTGAGAAGAGTGAATATGTGTCTCCTGCAGCAAGAAGTGAGCGCGGCGATTTGTTCCTCGCTAATTCGAACGTGTTGATTACCGGCAGTCTGGCGTTATTTGCTATGGTGCCAATCACACAGCTTTTGAGGAGGGGATTTCTTTCCAGCATTTGTTCCTCCTTCTCAACAGAACTTCGAAATCGAATAGCTCCTTTTTATACACATCTTCTGTCCCTTCTGAGTTTCTTGATAATTGTCGCCACTTCCTGCTACGCCTACCTAGCGTGGGCAACGGCAAGTGGTGACCAAGCATTAATGCTCGTTGAGAGGTGGAGAATTATCACCTCTGATGTTTTACCTCTGCTGATGTGGGCTATTTCGTTGCATTTCATCGGCAATCCCAAATCAAACAAAAATGAGGAAGTCAGAATGTATCTGTCCTTACTGGTCTTCTTCGCTCTTCAAGCCACGGGAAACTATAGTCAGTACACAACAAAAGGTTACACGGATATCGCGCACTTTGGAGAGCCTTTTCGTGGTGATCGTTACGCCTCGGCTGTTGCCAACGGAGCTTGCCTTGTGTTATTCGCCGGGCCTATGTTCTATATGCTCGACCGAGCAAGAGGAATGCTCGCTTCAAGTGAGATTAACAAAATTGACCGCCACTTGCAGGTGAGTGGGTTATTTCCACTGCTGTCCAAGAAAAATCCCAAGTGGCTTACATTTAAAAACTCCCTTCACTTTTTGCAGAGTTGCCTCCTCCTTGGTTTCACGGTGTTACCTCCCATACTTTTTCTTATAGCTGAGTCCAGTGGCTGCGTGATGTATTCGGAAGAGCTTCGTGTTTGTTTTCTGCTCCAGAAATCAAACACGGCGACTGCTACTCACTTCATGTCCGGGTACCTATTTTTTCTCATGTTTGCATTCCACGAAACGGTCAGCGTCAGTCTGACTGGGTTACTCACTCTCGAAGATTTACACTTTCATAATCTTGTTCAGATGATTCTTCTTATGTTTTCAACCTTGGCATGCTTTTTCTTCTACGGATTTCGGCACAGTGAGAACTACGTCGATCAAATGTACTTGGGAGAAGAACCGAATAGTTTTGATAGCTTCCTCGCCTCATCCTGGCCCCTAGCTATCGTTTCAATTTCTTGGATTTTCATATTCGCCATACAGATTCAGTACAGCGTTCGCGTTGAGACCGAGAGTAAATTTCACCATCGAAGCCTCGATAGCCCGTTCCACTTAAATTGCTACAATCGGGTAATGGGCGCTCTTGACCAGTACGTTAAAAGTGTGTTGACCCGCATTGAGGTCAAGGATGATGAGGCCCGAATTGGCTCGCCCTACCGCGTATTTCTCTTCGTTATGAGCTCCTTGTCTTTTTGTGCAGATGCAACGGTAATTTGGGGGCAAACCACCCTTTCACGCGAGTGGAAATACATTCTGAGCTACTCTGCAAATTCATTAAATACCTTGTCAACGACTGCCGCAGCCTGTTACGTTTTTACGGACTTGACTCGCATCCACTTAGGAGATTATCTAGTGGTTCTGTTCTGTTCCTTTTACTATCCTGCTGATAGTTACAAACGACTTCTTAGGGATAAGGATCAGGTGAGGTGATTGTGCGGCGGTGTACTACGACATGATCGTGAACCATAGCTGCCACCAACCATGCGCTCTTCTCTTTCTCCGATATTGACCCTATTGCACAGAACCTGAGCTTGGTTTTTATTCTCTTTTACCTCACTGTCGCTATCGTCATGATTAGGCTGAAGAGAAAACTCGTCAGCAAAAAATGGAATGGTCACACGCAAACAGTATTGCAAGAACGTGCGCAGAGAATATTCTTAAGTGGAATGGGCAGTATTCTTCCGATAGTCTTTCTCATAAGTGAGCACGTCGGCTGTTTGGTGCGGTTTAGCTATGAATTCGCCGACGACGATGATGCCAGTTTGTTCCCATATGACAAAGAGTGTAAAAGTATTTATTATGGCATCCAAAGCGTAAGTTCGCAGCTCCTCTTCTGCTACCTACTTTTTGGGATTTTCCTGCTCTTCTATGGAAATGAAGTCACCTTTACACAGATCACTACTCTTGACCTCTCAAATCTTGCCTTGTTTAGGTACTTTTTATTGGGGTTCTCATTCATGTTCGGAATATTCATGTTTGGGATCCGAAGGGAAGGTAATGAGCATGTCAGTGATGTGACGAAGTATTTGAGGCGAACTCTATACTACTTTATCTCCGTGGCGTGGTTTATCGTTGCCATCGTTGAGGTGTTCATCAGGCGATCTGAGGGTAATATCATCGCGAATGGTATTAAGACCCCTCCGAATCCGAGGGTGTCGACAGAGAGAGAAGGGGTCGGGGTCACTTCTCCATCGAATGTGCCCCGTATTTCCCTGATTGAAGCGAAGAAGAATGCCTTAAGCGATAGCGCGAGGGCAATGTTTCGGGTGAAGAAAACTCCACTAAGAAAGAAAACCCCGCGAGGGGAAAATCAATTCAGGGGGAGCTCGGAGATGGACACTAGAAGTACAAGAGGATCGACATCAACTTGTCGGGACAGAAGGTCGGAAGGAAATTTGGAATTATCGCCAACGCAAAGCGGAGGGGCCGATTTCACGCTTTCAATCAACCCTGGACTCATATAGTCCTTTTCTTCGCAAAAGGGAGGGCAAAGAGAAATGTTGTGGTGGTTGTTAATAAATTAGCAAGTAAATTGTCCTGCAAAAATAGCGCTATACTAATCATTCTAAGCTTTGCTTGGAAGATAGCCTGCGCTTATTGCGCGCTTCTTGAGCTGCTGGGCTTCTCTTCTTGTTCTTCTTCTTCTTGTTTTTCTGCTTTTTCGGATTCCTCTCGTGGTCGTCGTCATTCGCTTTGGTGATATCATCAGTGCTAGTATTGACCTCTCGTTGTCGTTTCTTTTTGCTTACGTATGAACCATTAGAATTCGTTTTTACGGGCCTGATAGCGCTTGTCTCACTTCGCATGGCAATGACAAACCTGTCTGTTGACGAGCTGTTAGCTCCGGCACCACTCTGCCACAACCCATCGAAATAACTCGTCGAATTCGCAGAGGATCCATGCCAACCGACAGAAGCGTTCGGGTTCCCGGCGAAAATGTTGACTTCTCTGCTCTCTCTTCCCCGCACCACTTCCAATTGATTGAGTCCACCACTTTCGCTGGTGTCGACGCGATCGCCATCGTCCACCATCTTAATCTTGTTTCCCCTGCACATAAGGTTACACAGCTCTCTCGCGATCATCCTAGTAAACGACAAGTTATCTGAGACGAATATAAATCTTCCGCGACCATCCCCCAGTAGCGATCGGCCGATTATTTCTAAATTTTCGTTCTTGAGCATGTGCCCGGCAGACTCATCTTTGTCCCCTGACCGCTGTTGAGGAGGTTCCGGGAAGTTCACATAGACGCATTCCACAGACTTCTCCCCGACAAAATCTCTCAGCACCTTCCCGCATTCGCCCCCAGCAACGCAAAGATTATCGATTCCTCCAAGGGCCATTTTTTCAATTTGCTTCGCGATCCTATCACTCCTAAGTTCAATCGAGAGGAAGTTTGCTGGCGAAGGTGACGAACGACATTGGTTGATGACCCAATCACCGTTTCCGGAACCGATTTCGATTCGGAGCGGATGAAGTGAGTCTTTTCGATTTTGGGAGAAAATTTCTCCAAATTTGAGCTTGTTGGTATTGGCATCGAAGAGGGGATCGTAAGGGTTGAGTGTTTGTGCCGTCGAGGAAGAGGTTCTGAAGCCAAAATTATCGATCAATGATGTGAAGAGTTGATCTTTAACATCCGGCAAATTGATCGTCAAGTTCACAGACTTGTGGATGTTCTGATTGTTGCCAATGCCGCTGTTGCTGCAATTATCGCTGCCGCTGCCGCTGCCGCTGCCGCTGCCGCTGCTGCTGCCGTTGCCATTGTTGTCGACGACCCGAACACCACTGCTACTCGAATCTGTAGTTCCTCCTCCGCCAAAATAAAATACCCTCCGTCCCATCAAGTCAAATAATTCGTTTTTGGAATATCGCGATTTGCTCGCCTCTCTATCTCTCATTATGCTCTTAAGGCGGTCGAGCTCGCTTTTCATGTACGAGCAAGCATGTTTGCGGTAAAGAGAGTTGGATTTTTTTCTGGAGATATCGTTTGCATCCTCGTCTCCTGGAATATTACCCCTTCCTGCTGATCCATCCGACTCTATTCTCCAATATTCCTCGATCTCGCTGATATCGGTTTCAATCTCGGTGGTGTCTAACCCATTAACATTGAAACCCAACAAGTTTGCCTTTAACTTGCCAATCCGAAATTTCGTCCAGGTTGTCTTCATCTCTATCGAACTCATGTCCTCCAGTGAAAGGACTGAGCTAGCAGAATTTAGCATCTCTTCAGCTTTTGATATTTTGAAGCTGCGAAGGAGGATGTCCACCATGTAACCAAAAGATGAAGTGTCAAATAGAGAACTGGCTCCATCACTCCCACCACTGCTGCCCTTGCTACCTCTACATTTACCGCCCTTCTTTCTTCTTTTCTCTTCGCTCTTCATACACATACGCCAACCTTCAACCGCCTCCTTGACCCCGCCGCACCCGCCGCTCCCCCACAAGCATCCCCTCAGAAAAGTATTCAATGTCCTGCAATTTGGATAGCAATTAAATCCATATCTTGAAGTGGGAGAGAGCATAGTCTTCAGCAAGAGCAGACCCGCTCCTATTGTTTCTCCGTTTTTGTTGATGGAAGTAAACGTTTCGCTAGAATGAGCAAAACCCTTCATCAAACTGGTTAACGCAACCGTGGAAAGAAAATTTTGTCCCCTTTTATCCCCTCCCTTGGCCCGTGTCACCTCGCCTTCGACCACTTTCAGTGCTGTACCAGCATCTCCGCTTCTTACGGCGCAGTTAACGACTATCGAAACCACGTAAGAATCGATTATTGATGAGGGAGCAGCCTCAAAGAGTGAGAGGGCAGTGGCAAGGTCCTTCGCAGAGGCCAAAGACTGCAGCGTTTTTGTTAATTCATCTTTCGTTGAGATTGAAGAAGACGGTGCTGCTATCAAGTGTGTCTTCATTTTCAAAACCTGAGCCTCTTCGACTTGATTTTTCTCTGGTTGCTTTTTTGTTTTGAGATCCGAATGTCTCCTTTGGAAATGAGCCCCTGCACGGAGGATTTTGTTAAAAGATCACGCTATGCTCGATCTTCAATTTTAACCTGGCTTACATTCTATTAATATCGAATTTGTATTTAGCTCCTCATTTCCCAAACTCCCTCCAAGGTTCTCCCCTGCTTTTTACTGTTTACTGCTGTCCTCTGCTCTCTTCTCACTGAATGGATCCCGCGATACGACGTGGTGGCGGTGATGGTGAAGGTGGTGGCATTGGTGGCAGTGGTGGTAAGGCTGTAGACACACCACAGTTAATTCGATCGCTGTGGCCACTCCATTTTCCCGATGATGAGTGTGAAGACTCCCCCACTGAAAACAACGGTAGAAATGATGGTCACCTATCGATGATCAGCTCTCTGGTCAACATTTTTGCGAAAGTATCCCGCAAGGGCAAAGAATTAGTTATATCTGAGCCACCTTCGTCGTCTGAGTCGCTATCAAGCAGCGGGACTTATGAGCTTCAGAATCTTCTGCAGCTGTCGAGGCGATCTATTATCGAGAGTTTGAGTGCAGATTCGGTCAAGGCGGAAAGAATTGACAGTCTTAGCGGCGACAGTATCGCTAGCGATAACTTCTTCGCAGGGGAGTCAGGTTCTTCTGAAAATAACCCGTCCCAGCCCTTATCTGGCGGTCCCTCGAAAAAATTCCGCGTCTTATTCTGTCATACAAGTCTTTGTACTCTTCTGAATGCAAGTGGTGACAACCAGCGGTTCGAGCTTTTCTTATATCATCAGGTGAGGTCTTTGCTATGGAACTTTGAGTACATAAAATTTAGGTTAATGTTCTCACCACCGGCTTCTCAATCATGCTCACAATAATGGCAACGATGACGACAATTATGATGGCTATGCCAACTCCAGCCGAAAGTTGCCCTCGCCTGTCTTGGAATTGCAGTTGGCGTCCTGCGTAAGGAACCTGACGCTCTGTTTACTGTCCGCATGTTTAACTTATTGCCCAAGTACGTCGTCGGAATGCGAGACATAGTCACTGCCACCAAGGGCAAGTTTTTGTCATTGAGGTGCCACGCACTCAAGGTCAGCCCCAAGAAGTTGATGGTAACCGAAAGTCAATTCAGTTGCAATCGATGTGAGCAAGATATCAAGTGGAAGTTTGCTGACGGAGTGTACACAGAGCCAACAAAGTGTCCTGGAAAGGACTGCCGGAGTAGGAAGTTCGAGGTAAGTTTCTCTCACTAATCAAATTCAGCTTCGAGCAGCACATCTTACACGACCGTAACCTTGACAACGGTTTTTTCGCAGCTACTTAGGAGTGAGAGTAAGTATATTGACAACCAGCGAATTACTTTGCAGGAGATGGAGCAAGACAATCTTGACGCAGGTCGTGTACCTCGGCAGTTGCACTGTGAGGTGATGGGTGATCTAGTCGACTCTTGCAAGAGTGGTGATACTGTGATTGTATCAGGGGTGATTAGGTCCGTCAACAGCAACCACTTTGCGGGGAGAGGAGGGAAAAGCAGCGTTAAAAACGCCTTGTCGATAATTTACATCGAAGCGAATCACGTCGCCAATGTCAGTGGGGGGAGCCTATCGAAGAGAGGGGGGGGGGGAGGTCAAGCCGACAAATTTGATGGAGAGAAGTTTAGCTACGACAAGCTGAAATTTATAAATCGGCTAGCCAACGCAGATCCCGGGGTTGGCTTTCCCGAGTCGAGAGAAGCCTTCCCATTCGACATGCTTGTGAGGAGTTTTTGCCCCGAGATATATGGGCACGAGCTCGTAAAATGCGGCCTGCTTCTTTCTCTCCTTGCAGGAACGGAGGCTGATAGTAATGCCCGAGAAACAATAACTGTCAGATCGAACATTCATGTGCTAGTGGTTGGGGACCCCGGAATGGGAAAATCTTGCCTCCTCCGGAGGGTGAATGAACTCTCTCCCCGATCCGTTTTTATCGGGGGCAACACGTCTACTACCACGGGCATAACGGCGTCGGTGTCCAAGGAGGGCAAGAATGGGGATGTAAATTTGGAAGCTGGCGCCGTCGTTTTGGCGGACGGCGGAACCTGCTGCATTGACGAATTTGATAAATGCCACCCCTCAAACCACGACGGCCTGTTGGAGGCCATGGAACAGCAATCAATTTCGATAGCGAAAAGTGGTGTTTGCGCCTCAATGTCCGCGCGCTGCAGCGTCGTTGCCGCCGCAAATCCAAAGGGGGGGCATTATAGCAGAAACAAAAGCGTCAGCGAAAATATTGCCATGAAGGGACCAATCCTTAGTAGGTTCGACCTGGTCTTCGTTTTAGTTGACAATGCTGATGGGGATCAGGATGCCAGGCTGGCGGACCACATCTTCAACGCCCATGTTCACGCGGCCGACGGCGTTGGTACCGTCGATAACCACCCCAGCGATCCCAAAAGTCGCAAACGCCAAAAACCAAATGATCGCTTGGCCGCCGCTTGGGCTGATTCGCAAATTGACATGCTGGGTTCGTCCCAATGTTCATTCCTGCCGACGCAATCAACTAGAGGGGGGGAAGTGCTCCTCGCGGAGACCGAAAAGACTAATGTTGTTCGCAGGATTCAGAAGGTTGTAGAGACGCAGAAGAATTCGATTCCTCAGGAGATGCTTAAAGCATATATTCAATACGCCAGGGACTATTGCCATCCAAAAATGTCCAAAAAAGCTGCCAAGGTCATTATGGACTTCTACTTACAACTGAGGGGGCAAATGAGCTCAAGTTCAGGCGTACCCATCACCACCAGGCAACTCGAAAGTATGATTCGTCTCTGCCAAGCCAGGGCAAAGGCCTGCATGCGGGGGTGGGTAACTAAGGAAGACGCAAGTGATATTGTGGAAATCATGAAGCTGAGCATATACCAAGTAAACATCACCGAAGAAGGATTCCTAGACAGCTCCCGGGGAGGAGCTGGCGGAAGGAGCAAGAATAAACAAAAATCGAAGGTAATTGATGCAATGAAATCGCTTAAAAGGCGAGGTTTTGATCGCGTCAGCCTGGCTGACCTCAAAGCAGAAACTTTACAAACCTCAGGACTCTCACATTTCGATGATTTTGAAGAGTGTTTGGATGAGTTGAGGGAGGTAGGAGAGCTAGTCAAGCAAAAAGATGAAAGAGGCAAGAATGTGTACAGGCTGCCGTCGTATTGAGATAATTATTTAGGGATAAAAAAAAGGTAGGCACGACACACTTTTAGAAATTTGCTTGGTCTGCCAATTCATAAGATTACATCGCTTTGTGCTGGATTGCCATGAGACAAGCATTTTAACCTTGCGAGGCCTTCGTTCCTCTGTTAACACCTCCCTGGCAACATAAACCCTTAAAAAATGTATGTTCAGACCATCTGCGAGCTGGCCAAGAGAAGTTTGAAGTCTGAAACTCCCGTTTCGTTTCGTGACTAAGAGATATTTTCTTCCGCTGGCAGAAACGAAAATGGATTCTTTTGACGGCGACCAGCAGCAGATCCATCTCTAATCAGACTCCATATTGGGTGCCATTCGTCAGCCAGCCATATTTTCAGCCAGGATCAGAGACATGCGTGCTTTTGCCTTCACTCTCGCCCTACTGATTCTCAACCTTTCACCTCATTCCGAGGGATTCCTTCTTGCCCCTTCCACCCCTCTGGGTGTCACGAGTCGAGTGTCTAAGAGATTTCCTGCGAGAGGTCAATGTATACTAAGTACTCGGACACGCGTTCTGCGGTCGAATAGGGTTTTACTTGCATCAGCCCGCCCAAGTCCGAAAATAGCTGTGATAGGTAGGCCGAATGTAGGGAAGTCAGCACTGGTGAATAGACTGTGCGGGAGTCGTTCCGCTATTGTGGCCGACGAGTCTGGTGTGACCCGCGATAGAACGACACAGCAGGGTTCATTCGGCAAACATTCGTACTGTTGCGTGGATACAGGAGGGCTTGTTTTTGATGACAGTGAGGGGGTGTTCATAAAGCAAATTCGAGATCAAGCGATGATTGCGATTGATGAGAGCGAGGCTGTTATCATGGTTGTTGACGGTCAGCATGGCCTCCATGCTATGGACCAGGCTATCGCGGAATTTTTACGCAAGGAAGTACGACTTCCTGTCTACGTCGCTGTGAACAAGTGCGAGAGTGAGAAAACAGGTTTGGCTCAGGCTGCTGACTTTTACCAACTCGGTCTTGGGGAGCCCCAGGCTGTTTCTGCACTCCATGGGGTAGGCACGGCCGAGCTTCTGGAAAGAGTATTCGGAGACAATCCCAAATTCGAGGTTTCAGAGGATGACAATAATGATGGTAGCGAGTCAAGATCCGCGAGGATAAATGTTTCCATCGTTGGGAAGCCAAATTGCGGTAAATCTTCTATTCTCAATACGTTGACGAAATCTCAACGCGCCATTGTGAGTGAAGTTGCGGGCACAACGCGTGATGCCCTCGACGAAGTGGTCGAAAGAAACGGGAAGGAATATCGCTTTGTCGATTGTGCTGGCGTCAGGAAGCGTGGAAAAGTCGATTTCGGCGTCGAATTCTTTATGGTGAATCGTGTTCTACGATCAATCAGACGTTCTGATGTCGTTCTTCTTGTTATCGATGCCACTGTTGGAGTGACTGAGCAAGATAAGAGGTGAGTTCAGCCTGCTGCACGGATGGCTCCATTTTTATGGGAGAAAGCTTACTCACAATTGCGCTTCGTAGGTTGGCACAGCATATTTACGACCAAGGAAAGGGAATAATTGTGGTTTGCAACAAATGGGATTTAGTCGACAAGGACGAGACGACTTACGAGAAATCGCTTGAATATGTGAGAGAGGAGTTAAGTGTTGTTCGTTTCGCCCCTATAATCTTTACATCAGCGCTATCAGGGAAGCGAATCGAAAACCTTTACGCCTTGGTGGACAAGGCTGTGGTATCTGCAGAGAAGCGCTACCCAACCAGCGTGATTAATGAGGTGCTGAGGGATGCAATTTTTTTCAAGTCGCCTCCAGCCAAACGAAACAGTGTTAAGGGGAAAATTTACTATGCCCAGCAAGTGAGCGTTAATCCTCCTACAATCGTTGTGTTCTGTAATAATGAGAAATTGATCCCCGATAGCTACCAGCGATACCTTGATAAGCGCTTTCGAGAGAGCCTTCCTGGTTATGAGGGAACGCCCATTCGGTGGTTCTTCAGGGGACGGAGAGAAAGAGATGTGGAGCGGAAGGGTAATGCAAATGGAAAGGGAACGAACTATCCTTTTCCAAACGCATCATAACGCTTGTCGAATCGTCGAATGGAGAGGATGTTAAAGCTAATTTGAAATATAAGGTAGTTTTTCGCCCACTAACTTATTCATTCAATCAGTGATGAAATTCGAAAGAAAAAGAAGCAGAAGTGTTGGGAAAACTCTCCTACATCCAATTTTTTTACGACGAACTACATATCTTCAGGCATATCTTCGCCGTTTCGTCTGAATTCACGCACGCACACACACTCCCTATTTTAGAGTGTATCTTTGCTGGTGGTCCTTCAATTTGTAATTCTCTCCAACAAAATTGATGGTGAAATCTATGTCTAGATCACGTTTGTTTTGGGAATTTTGCTGACACGCGATAGTTCCCGTTATCTCTTCTCCTGCGGAGCCAATAATTTCTTTATCGGAATCTAAGAAAAACAAAGTCTGCTTCCAGTGTGTGCATTTCGCAAATGGGGCTGTACTAAAACCGATTGGCTTGTGAATCTGAGTGAAGGCGCATTCAAAGTAGGAGACAAATCCGTGCACATAATCATTCCTGGTCAGTTTCAGTTTGAATTCGCTCCTAAAATTTACATCCTCCTTGTCACACGTCAATAAATCGAGTGCAAGGATTTTGCTGCTCGTTGAGCAGACATCTGTGGGATTCACAAATTCAACTGTTGGTTCAGTTATTGCTATCTTCTTGATGGCACTCAAGTCAAATCCGTAAACGTTGTCCCAAAAATTGATTTTTTCTGCTCTGTAATCGCTTTCTTCGACCGCTGCTAGGTACAGAACAGCCTTGTCAGGAAGCAATAGACCCCCCGGTTTTAGCCATTTGTCACGAGCAAATAAAACTGTGTCGAGCATTGATTCATAGAGGAGAAAATATCCCATCCACTCGGACACGATAATATCGACCTGTTCAACCGGCAGCTCAATATCTTCAATTTTTCCCTGAATAAGCGTTATCTGACCATTCAGATTGTTCGCAGAGACAATTAATTTCGCTTGTTCTATGATTCTTGAGCAATCAACCCCGTACACATGCTTCGCACCTGCCCTTGCTGCAAACATGCTTAATATTGACGTACCACATCCAACGTCAAGGACTATTTTTCCCTTGAAAAGATGCGGGTTCTGCATTATAGCCCTCTGGTAAGATTCAGTCCTGACAGTGTCTTTTAACATTTCTTCATGAATTCCAAAATGCTGATAAGAATCAAAGTAATAGTCCTTTGAAGTGGGCTCTGATGTCTCCGGAGCTGCCGAGTCTGTCATAGTTGGCCAGCTGTCCACAAAATATGGGCTTTGAAGGGAGAATTGGGGTGATGTAAAATTGGAACACTTGGAACACCACGCTCGTCGTGAGCTGGAAGATTTTTTCGGGCAGTTCTGTAAAGAAACAACTAGTGTGATAAAACGTTATTTATTGTCGTAAAAGTTACCTGAGAGTGTTCTACTATGAAGAAGGCCTCTAAGCGCCGGATGTCCCGGCGAACATCTGACGTCCTGGCCCCACTTTTGTCGCTGCTGGAGAAAGACGAAGTTACCAGGAAAAAGCTGTCGGATCTGAGCATTGTAGAGGGGAATGAGATGCAATCTAATGCGGTAAGTTTTGTTACAGCAGTAGATGTCCGTCTTAAGTCATACATGTATCGAGTAGAGCTTGTTGTGCTGGGCAGTTGTCAGGCCAGTTGTTGCACCATCTCCTATTTCCACACTGTATTGTGGGAAAACCTCAGCTAACACAATCCAAACACATTTTGCTGTCTTAGAATTTGACTGACAACGTTTGGGTTTTCGACCGCCCTAATGGAGAGTGGGTGCTAGCCACCTACGCTGAGTCTGGCAGCACGCGTCAACTGGGATCCACTATCAGTGTAATAATCCCTAAATCCTCCCTCAACCCGGACGAAATTGTTAGAGAGGTTCCCATTGAAGACGTCCACGAGTTCGATTCTTCGCACATGAAAGGTGAGGGTGCTTAGCTTATCTCTTTTTTTTTATCTCACTACAATACTAACACCCAATACAGACTTTGATGATGCTGCCAAGATCAACAACTTGCACGAAGCCCCCTTGCTCTTCGTCCTCCTCCGCCGCTACAATGATCGAAAGATTTACACGAACTGCAGCGATGTGCTGATCTCTGTTAATCCTTACCGTCATATTGATGGTCTCTATGGCGAAGAGGTTATGGAGATGGTGGCGACCTCCAAGAATCCGAGTCCTCATGTTTACTGCATTGCTCACAATGCCTACACCACCATGGTCAAGCAGAATGCGGGAGGAGAAGGGAGCTTACGCAGTACGAAGAGGAACCAGAGTGTAATCATCAGCGGAGAATCTGGAGCCGGGAAGACTGAGGCAAGCAAACACGTCATGCGATACCTAATTCGTGCCAGCCGAGTTCAGGCGGAGAAGGAGGGTCTAAGTAACGTTGAGGACACCGCTGGTATTGAGAAAAGGTAAGCATAAGCCGCACAGTATAAGCCGCGCATGCACTCAATTCTGCGCCTGCCTAACACAGACAGCTAACCCAAACCACCTCTCAAACTCCTGAACCCAGCATCATGCAATCAAATGTTATCTTGGAAGCGTTCGGAAACGCTAAAACTGTCCGTAACGATAATAGCAGCAGGTTCGGGAAGTATATCAAACTGCGATACGACGACAACAGCCACTTGAAGGGGGCTTTTACCGAGCATTTTCTTTTGGAGAAGTCTAGGCTGCTGCAGGCTGATAGGGGGGAGAGAAACTATCACGTCTTCTATCAGTTGTGCAAGGGGCTCCCAGAGGAGCTCAAAAGTGAGTTATTCCTTGAGAAGTCGGAAAAGTACCGAATGCTGACCAACGGCAGGTGTGTAGATGTGGACGGTGTCGACGATAAAGAGGAGTTTGCCTTGCTTGACGGAGCCCTGGAGACGATCGGGCTGACGATGGAGGAAAGAAAATCCCTTTATCAGTCCCTTGCTGGACTCCTTCACTTGGGGAACGTCAACTTCGTGGACAATGGCGAGAATGAGATGATTGACTTCACGCTCGGGGAAGGTTTGACGGGTGATGCATTGAGCAAGCTCTTTAAGCTCGACTTCGACGTGATAAAGACGTCGCTTTCTGTGCGTCACAGTCGCTCCGGGAGAGGCTCTTACGTGACAATCAACATGTCGGCACAGCAAGCCAAGGAAAACCTCCATGCTTTAATCAAACACATTTACGGGAGTCTTTTCAGTTGGCTGGTGCAGAAAATAAATGTTAATAGTGGCTATACCAAGGAATCGGCTTCTCAGAGCAGGGACTTTATCGGAATTCTTGATATATTTGGGTTCGAGATTATGCAGCACAATAGCTTGAGTCAGCTCTGCATCAATTTTGCCAACGAAAAGCTGCAACAACAGTTCAACCACCAAGTTTTCGTCCTGGAAAAGGAGCTTTACGCCAAGGAGGGATTGGAAACGAATGTCATTTCGTTCAAAGACAACCAGCCTGTAATCGACCTAATTTGCAAACGTCCAAACGGAATTCTTTGTCTGCTCGAAGAACATAGCTTGCTTTCGCGTGAGATTGTCACTTCGCAACTCATCAACGCTTTCGAGAAGCCGCACCTGAATGTACACGAGAACTACGTTAAGAGCCGGTTCGGGAACGAAGACTTTATCATCAGGCACTTCGCCGGAGATGTGGAGTACAGTGGCAACGAACTGATTAGTAAGAATAATGACTCTCTCCAGGAAGACCTTCTCCGGATGCTGAAAGGAAGCAGTTCCCTCTTTTTACGTAATACTTGCACCACGGAAAGCGGCACGGTTGGAGAGCCAGGATACATTGATGTTATCGAAGACTTTGCCCCCGGAAACGATGAGGAAAGTGACGTTTCCAAGATGGCCGCTACGAACACCGTTACTAGCGTTTTCCGCGACCAGCTTAACAAGCTCGTCAACACTCTTCACTCTACGGAACCCCACTATATCAAGTGCGTCAAGCCAAACGGTAGTAAAACTCCAGGCCTGGCTAACGGCGCCTTAGTGTTGGAGCAGTTGCGTTATAGTGGCGTCCTTGAGGTTGTCAGAATTAGGAGAGAGGGGTTTCCGATTAGACTGCCCTTTGTTGAGTTCCACAAGCGCTATGAGATCCTGTGCTTCGGTGAGAACTTTCCCAATAGCAGGAAGGCGAGTTTAAGCGAGAGCATCGCTGCTTGCGAATTCATTTGCAACAAAGCGCTAATGAGCGAGACCGATGAGTTTGCAAAGGGAAAGACGATGATTTTCTTGAGAAACGGTGTCCAGGAAAAGCTCATGATGCAGGTCAGGGCAATTTACGCTGGCATGGCAACGAAAATCCAGTCAAGGCAGCGCGCCAAGGTCGAAAAGGACAAACTCCAGGACATAAAGAAGAAGACTGTGTTGCTCCAGAACATCCACCGTATGATTCAGAAGAAGAGCGAGTTTAAGCGTCAGCAACAAGCGACTCTGAAAGCCCAAACGTTCCTGCGTGGCCGAACCGAGCACAAGAACTTTGTGAGGAAGAAGGCTGCGGCCGAGAAGATCGAGAGCATCGTCAGGGGTCATCAAGCTAGCGACGGGTACAAGAAGACGAAGGCCAGCATCAAGTTACAAGCCAGAGTTAGGAGCAAGAACGCAGAGAAGGAGCTCCACAAAAGCAAGCAAGCTGCTGTTGCTATGCAAGCGATTGCGCGCAGAAGGATCGGAAAGGACGGTTATGATAATAAGAAGAAGATGGTCACGACGTTGCAGGCCGGTGTGAGGCGACACGAAGCGAGAGAACAATTCAAGACTCAGAAGAAGAGTGCGATAGAGGCTCAGAATTTATACCGAATGCACCAGCGGAGAAATAGCCTCTTGAATAAAAAGGCTGCTGTTACGAAATTGCAAAGCGTTGCGAGGGTAAAGCAGACGGAGAAAGAGTATCAGAAGCAACAAGATGCCGCCCTCTTACTGCACAACAATGTGCGTAGGTTTCTGGCCAGAGCCAAGCTTGAGCACAAGAAGCTGGGTTTGTTCAGTGGGAAAAAGAGGAGGAACAACAGCGTGCTGTACCGTGAGCTCGGCGACTACATCGAAGCCAGGGAGGATGCTAATTTGTCAAGGCTGATTGCCGAAATCAATCCGGATGAAGACGAGCACCCCGAGATCTTATTCGCAGACAATGTCGAGAAATACAATAGGAAGGGGAAGAAACAGGAGAGAAAGATCGTCTTGACGAAGGGCTTTCTCTACATACTGGCGGAGGGCAATGCTGTGAAGAGCATGATAAGCTTGAGCAATGGCAGCCTAGAGAAAACAAGTTTGAGCTCGATGGCTGATGACTTTGTGGTGCTGCACCTGAAAGACGACCGAGACCTTGTTTTGACGTGCCCACACAAAACCGAGCTCGTCAACACTTGTTCCAAGATTGTTCAAACCAAGTGTGGTAAGGAACTACCAATGGTCTGCGCCGACATGTTTACGTTTAAGACGTGGGGAAGTGGCTTCAGCAGGCTGAAAGGACTGAGTGAAATCACCTTTCATTTTATTGAGGATGAGGAAGTGGACATAGACCATAAGTGGAAACTCAGTGTCTCTGTGGATAAATTTGATGTCAGGGTCAGCCCAACTTTGGGCAGCTTGGCGCACCAGCAGCTTGGCACCCCCCGGGCGCAGAGGTTCAACATAATGAAGGGCGGGAAGGCAAGAGAGCAGAGTTTGAAGAATTTGAAAGCCGGAGGAGGGAGCTCCAAGAGCCTCAACTAAAAATGGAACACTTTGTAAGAAAGCGACTAATTTGTAAATATATAACTCTCTCCTAGCATATGCATCCGTTCGTCACGACCTATCATTCGCCATCCATTAGTCGCTTCAGCATCTTTCCGATCATCTTCATGTGCGGGCCATTCTGCGTGGCGTAATCTGAGGAGATTTGACCATACACGTCAAATAATCCCCTACCCACCTCCATTGCGTTTGGAAAGCGCTCCTTATCGAGATAACCCCCAACACAAGGTTTGAAAACAACTATATCATTCGTCTCTCCGTACTTGGACCATTCCTGGTCGCCGCCTGACAACGATGGCTCGGAGTCGCATTTAGAGGGAACAATCATCATTTTACACTCGTGCAGCTTTTGGCATCGTGTCGGAATGTATATACTTCCCTTCTCCTGGGCTCCCGTGCCATTGGTCATCTGTGACGGATCCTCAGTCTCCCAAAATTCTAACTGGTCAAACACAAACTCGTTCTTCTTTTTGTATTCGCCCGCCCAAGTGATCTCATCTTTGTAGATATGTCTCAAGCATTCTCCGGGCCCATCATAATTTGCTGGCTCAGAGGAGTTGAAGTGAGCCGTCCAGTTGTACGGAAGGGTATGGGGGAAAGGCTCAGTCCCGACAAATTTGATCTGCTCCTCGGGATGAGAGACTAGCTGTCCGTATAGGCCAGCAACATTTTCTACGGAGCCTGGAAGATAGCAGCTGTCCTGCGTTCCAAGGAACAAGAACGCACGTGTGTCAAAGAGATTGTGGTAATCGTCAATGCAGTCCTTGTAGTTGTTGCTAGGGTCACAGGCTCGCTTCACGTAGTCAGGAAGCATTCCAACATCTACCCATTCTGGGTGGTTCTTGCAGTGGTCGTAAGCCAGAGTCAAACCCTCATCGCATCCATCACAAAATGGAACACTAGATTCAACTGTCTGCGGTACCTGTTCATCATTTGCAAATTTTTGCACAGCGCAGCGATACGGTTGTCCTGCGAATACACAAGTATTCTTGATG